>Ga0265297_10008469_pt1 | contig 13692 bp, 8 predicted proteins | sample Munlanlwell13791_FD_192502 | JGI IMG/M metagenome (GOLD analysis project Ga0265297, IMG submission 192502) | Leachate microbial communities from a municipal landfill in Southern Ontario, Canada - Leachate well 137-91 | ecosystem: Engineered > Solid waste > Landfill > Unclassified | place... | reverse complement strand
AAATTGTCTATTTCACCGACACGGCCCGCATGTGGAATGGTGATAAATACAATGTACGGGACAAACGGATATTGGAAGTAAGAGAAGTAAAAGCAAATAAAAAACTGAAAGGATTAATGATTCATTCCAGTTTTGATTTTATAAACTGGTTAAAAACGGAACCACCGATAAATGCATTGATGATAACTACTCATCCGCAGCGCTGGACTGATAATTTACCCGAATGGTTTATGGAATGGACTCTTCAGCGTTTGAAAAATACCGTGAAGCAACTTTTTTACGTACAAAAATAAGACAGGGTTTCGAGCGTTTCGTGATTTTCAGGGATTTCTCGATTTTTAATCGCGCATATTAATCTCTGTTATTATTAACCGTGATTTAAAATCGCGAACCTCAACCCCAACCTCAAACTCTCCCAAATAATCTCCGTATTTTAGTCTGAATACTTAAGTTCTGAAATAAAAATAAATTTTTCTCAATAAAAACAGACATTCTTGCTTAGTATAGGGTTCTTGCTATTTTATTTTATCGTATTTTTGTCTTTTGAAAATTTCAATTTCCCCAGATAAAATGAAAATATTTTACAAACCGGCGAGAATTTTTTTAATAGTAGATATTTTAATCCTATTATTAAGTTTTTATATCGTGCTAAACTGGTTTCCCTTAACTACAAATTCCCCGTTTTATAAATACTCCTGGCCATCCATTTTCTATATCATCACCTGGCTTGTTTTTTCATACTTTTTTAAACGCTATATACCCTTACGAAAACAACCGTTTTTTAGTTCGGCTGTTAAACTGTTTTCAATTACCATTATTGTTACCCTGTTTTACTGGGTTTTAATTCAACTATATTTCGATAATAAATTTTCGGAAGCTGTACTGATATCCATTTCGGTAGTTGCCCTCACGCTGAATTATGTTGCCCTGAATATCTATTTTGCCTATCGTTATGCCGTTGAATACAATGACTTTATTGTTGAACCGGATGTTAACCGCATAAATGCAAAAGTGAAGCCTGCCATTCCACTCGATGAAGAAACATTAAACGAATTAAGGTCAACAATTATAGAACATTCCGGAACGCGGGTTTTAAAATATTTAGAAGATAATATCAGTCTGGGTTGCGGTAACACACTTGTCTTTGCAACAAACGATGCTATGATTATGAAATATCAGCCTCAGTTCCAATATTCTACTGTGGTGCAACTGGAAAAGCTTAATAATATAAAAGGGATAAATAAAATGCTGGCATTAACAAACGAGAAATTACCCGATGATGGCATATTTGTTTGTTGTTTTGAAACAAAAAGTACACATAAAAAAAGAATATTAATCCGATATAAAAAAGGACTGAATTATATTATTTACGGATTGGATTTTATCATCAAACGTATACTCCCTAAAATATTTCTTTCAAATATATTGTATTATTCTTTTGTAAGTGGAAAAAATAGAATTCTTTCCAAAGCAGAAGTGCTGGGTCGGTTCTATTGTTGTGGTTACAGGGTAATAAAGGATAGAAAAATTGGTCAACTTACCTATGTTGTAGCCCAACGGGTGCAGGAACCGGAGGCTTTATTAAATAAAACCTATGGTACATTAATCCGTTTACATCGGTATGGTAAAAACGGAGAACCGTTTGAAGTGTATAAAATGCGTACCATGCATCCTTATTCGGAGTATTTGCAATCTTTTATTTATGAACGGAATAGTTTAAATGCCGGCGGTAAATTTTATAAAGATTTTCGTGTCACGACCTTTGGCCGGACGATGCGGAAGTACTGGATTGATGAACTTCCGATGCTTTTCAATTTTTTGAACGGGGATATGAAATTAGTCGGTGTTCGTCCGCTAAGTCCTCAGTATTTTAGTTTATATAGCGCTGAATTACAGGAAAAGCGCAACAGGTATAAACCGGGTTTACTTCCGCCTTTTTATGCGGATATGCCCCGTTCACTGGAGGAAATTGAAGCTTCTGAGTTGGCTTATCTAAATTCGTGCCAAACGAAAGGTGTATTCATAACTGATATACGTTATTTTTTCAGGATATTAAATAATATACTGTTTAAACGTGCCCGAAGTGCCTAGGGAAAAAGCTGTTGCTAAAACCTGTATTATTTTTTTGTTCAATCGTTAATCGTGTTAAACGATATTCTTTCAACAAAACAGTGTATCCTATAACAAAAAACAAAATAGCAATATGTTTTTTTAGAAGTAACATCAATCATTATTAATCAGGGGCGTAGCCCTAACATCTTTGTAGAGTAAATATGAATTATTAAAACGAAGGGGCGTAGCCCTGTTATCTTAATCTTATAGGACAAATACATACACTCAATTATATGTACAATTCGTTTTTTCTGTCAAAGGGCGCGAAAATTTGATAAAGGAAAAATTCAGGGATGAATTAGAAAAAGTGATGTGTGGAATTGTTACAAATCATATATCTAAAGTGTATGCCATTTACTGCAATCCTGACCATACACACATTCTTGTTGGTTTACATCCAACTATATCCGTTTCAAAACTAATTGAACAAGTTAAATCGGGTTCATCAAATTGGTTAAATGAAAAGAAATACAATGTTGGAAAATTTAGTTGGCAAGATGGTTTTGGAGCATTTACTTATTCCAAATCGCATATAGATAAAGTAGTAAAATATATTCTCAATCAATCAGAACATCATAAAAAACAATCATTTAGAGAAGAATACTTATCATTTCTAAGTAAATTTGAAATTGAATATGATCCTAAGTACCTTTTTGAATGGTATGACGAAATTTAGATATCAGGGCTACGCCCCTTATTTATTAATAACTGCAAATGCTATGAAGATATTAGGGCTAACGCCCCTATTTTTAATTAAATCCTTGTAGTTAGATGATTTATAACTATAAAACCGTTTCAAACGTTTAACGATTGAAGCTTTTTTTGAAAGTATCGTGTTTGTTAAATTTGAAAATTAGTTTTTTTTTCTGCTTTAATCACTATAAGAAACGTTATGAAGAAAGTTAGCCTTTTTATTTTGTTCACCGTTTTATCACTTTCAGTCTTTTCTCAGGATATTCCCGAGCATATTTCCTATACCCGGATTTACGATTATTTAGATGAAATGGCAGGTGAGGGACTTATCGAAATCAATTCGGTTGTCAAACCTTATGCCCGTGTTTTTATTGCCCAAAAATTGCTCGAACTACAAACCAAAAGTAAGCAGTTGAATAAACGTCAAAAAGATGAACTGACCTTTTTTCTGAATGAATTTTCATTGGAACAAAATAAACTTCCCGATTCAAAACTGAATATCTGGAGTAAGGAGTATTCAAAGACTAGCGTATTTCAACCCGCCTTTTATTACCGGGATACTGTGTTACGCGTACGAATTACTCCTTTATTGGGTATGCATATTACTCAGAATAAAAATGGAAATATTAAGGAACGGTGGTATGGAGCAGATTTTCAGGCTATGATGGGCAAGCATTTGAGCGTGTACGGAAGCCTTCGTGATATTTCATTTCAGGGAGATACCCTAGCAAGTCCGGGATTTCTGAATGATTATCCCGGCTGTGAATACAAGGAATCTTCCGCAGGGGGAGATTTCAGCGATTCGCGCGGAGGTATCAAATATGCTTGGAACTGGGGTTCGGTGGGGCTGATTAAAGATAATGTTGTTTGGGGTGATAATTATCATGGTTCCAATATTCTTTCCGGACGTGCACCTTCATTCCCTATGCTGACTTTACATTTGAAACCGGCTAAATGGTTCGAAATGGAATACATTCACGGATGGTTGGTCTCCAATGTGCTTGATTCGACTCGTTATTACATGGATAATGTGAATGAAAAACACTATCGGATGGCGAATAAATTTATCGCTGCCAATTTGTTTACTTTTACACCCATACCGAAACTGAATTTATCGGTAGGAAATTCAATCATTTATGCCGAAGCAAATATACAGGTTGCTTATCTGATACCAATCGCTTTTTATAAATCGGAAGATCATACAATGACAAAAGGTCTGGGGCTTGAAAATCAGAATTCCCAGGTTTTCTTTAATTTCAGTTCCCGCAATATTAAACATTTGCATCTTTTTACTTCCGTATATCTGGATGAAGTTGATTTTTCACGTTTTCTGCCCGGTAGTAGTCAGAAAAATCCCGTATCCTATAAATTGGGAGCAAACCTAAGCAATTTCCCGATTCAGAATTTATCCCTGACCGGAGAATTTACACGAACGAATATTATCAATTATAAGCATTCAATACCTGCCTTAACCTGGGCTTCGAACGGATATAATCTGGGAAGTTATTTAAGCGACAATTCACAGGAAATTTATCTGGCTTTGAAGTATAAACCCATTCGCGGACTGGACCTGAATCTGTCGTTTATGGATGCGAAACATGGTAATGAATACGATTATCTCAGGAGGAATGCAGCCGGAGCTGATGCCATTAAGAAAATTATCAGTCAACCGGTTTTAGGTGAAATAACCTGGAGCAATCAAACGATAGCTTTTAATGCAGAATATGAAGTGTTTAATAATGCTTACGCAATTATAAATATTGGGTACAGTGACATTAAGGGATATGATTTAACTTCGACCCCTATTGATGGCGAAGTTCGGAAAACAGCACAGGGTTATCTCGATATGTTTACTCCGGCATATTTGCAGGGTAAAAATACGACAGTAACCGTTGGATTTAGTTTCGGGTTTTAATATTACGAATTACACGAATTACATTCTGCTGCGTTCGTTTATGACTAAAGATATATTGTTTTACTTTCAATTTATGTTTCCGAAAGTTGAAAGATTTGATCATTCTGTATTGTTTATTTCATATTAATAAAACAATTTATTATGCGAAAACCAATCATCATAGGAATTACCGGTGGTATGGGCAGTGGAAAATCTACCTTGTCAAATAAACTGCGTGCCGAAGGTTACTCTGTATACGATTCTGATGTTGAAGCCAGAAGATTACAAAATGACCATCCAATCATACGAAAGCAATTGACTGAATTATTTGGGGAAGATATTTATACAGAACATGGTCTAAACAGGGCTTCATTGGCCAAATTAGTTTTTGGAAAGCAAGAACTACTGGCTCAGCTGAATGCAATTGTTCATCCCGTAGTGGCAGAGGATTTCAAGGCCTGGATAAAAATACATGAACCCGATAAGTTCCTGTTTATTGAATCGGCCATTTTGTTCGAAAGCGGTTTCAATGTTTTTACAAATAAAGTTATATTTATGACTGCCTCCGAAGAAGTTCGGATTGCCCGGGTTCTAAAACGTGATCAGATAAGTCTGGAACAGGTAATGGCTCGTATGTCCCATCAATTGTCGGATAAATTGAAATTGAATGAGACGGATTTTATAATTCATACGGACGATAATCAGCCCATGGATGATAAGATGATGATAATTCTAAAAAAATTAAATGAAGAGTTTGAGAACTGATAAATTCGCGCAAACTAAGAGGAATTAAATATTGCGTATAACTCTCAACACTCCACTCACCAAAGTCCCTCTCCCTATCCCGATAGCTATCGGGATAGGGAGAGGTCTGAAATGAATTAATTAAAAGTCGGTAAACTTGAATATTCCTTCGAATACCGCAAATTCTGATTTACATAATTTTCGTCGTACGATATGGAGACATCGGTGATTTCACCGTTACTGTTTTTTACCAAGGTGTAAACCGGATTGACAAATCCACGGTAAGGTGCCAGATTTAATTTCTTATATCGTTCCAAAACTTCAGTAAGCAGGGTTTGATCAACCTTGACCCCATATCTTTCAACCAGATTTTTACCACCTTCAAAATCACCTGTCGATTTAATTTTTTGGATTTCAGCTAATAATTGCCCGAAGAGTTGACGTAGTTTTACATAATCGTTTACAATAACATAGGTTTTTCCATCCCTTTTTTTCATCACGATTACATGATCTGCTTTCCCTTTTTCGTATGCCCAGGCAGCAATTAACTGGCGGTTACGCATATGCGATTCTTCAATGTTTTTACCCGGCTCAATCCGTGTTAACTGAGTCATTAAGCCATTCATTATGTAGGAATAATATTCAGCCTTGTAAGCTTCTTTATCCGGTAAAAGTCCCAATTCAACTATTTTCGGATCACCCATATAATACAATCCAAACAAATCGGCACGGGCTTCTTCGATGGTTGAACCGTATGCTTTCAATGCATCGGGGTCAACACCCGGAAGCAATTTCCCTGAACCATGTCCGAGACATTCGTGTAAATCCGTGTGCAGGTTATTGGTCATGGATGCAAACTTTTTAGCACGTTCACGTTCCACTTCACTCCACATAAATTCTTCGGTAAATCCATTTCCCAGTGATGCCTGATCGTAAGCTTCGGTAATATTTTCAATGGTTACCGATTTCGAGCCGTATTCATGACGAATCCAGTTTGAATTTGGTAAATTTATGCCAATCGGAGTTGCCGGATAACAATCACCGGCTAACATGGTAACAGTAATAACCTTTGCCGAAACACCTTTCACTTTCTCCTTTTTAAATCTCGGATCGATAGGTGAATGATCTTCAAACCATTGTGCATTGGAACTGATAATTTCAGTACGTTTTGTTGCCTCCGTATTTTTGAAATCAACGATGGATTCCCAACTTCCCTTCATGCCGAGCGGATCACCGTAGGTTTCGGTAAAACCGTTTACAAAGTCAACATCCGAAGCTAAATCTTCTACCCATTTAATGGAGTATTGATCGTAGGTTTTCAGATTTCCGGTTTTGTAAAATTCTATCAGGGTGTTTATGACATCTTTTTGTTTGTCATTTTCTGCAACAGTAGCCGCTTTTTCCAACCAACCCACAATTTTTACTATTGCTGCGCTGTAAAGGGCACCTACTTTATAGGTTTCTTCTACCAGATTTCCGTTTACTTTTACTAGTTTGCTGTTCAACCCAAATGAAACAGGCGTGCTGTCTTTCGGATTTTTCATTTTCCCATAAAAATCCTCCACTTCTTTTTGAGTGACGCCTGAATAATAATTATTTCCGGAGGTCTGAATCAAATCTACACCATCGGCCTGATTGGTACGTTTCGGATAAATGGTCGGATCAAAAATGATGGGAAGTAGTTTGTTAATCAAATCGTTTGGCCTTTCTCCCGGCAATAAAGGAAGTGTTGCCGGATCAATGCTCCGGACAGCATCCATGAAAAATTTCTCAGAGAATTCAGGAACAAATTTATCTTCGGAGTAATGATGATGAATACCGTTTCCCATCCAAACCCTTTTCAGGTAGGTTGTCATTCGCTGAAAATCAGGTGAATTCTTATCTTCAGGATAATTCAGATAAATGGCTTCGAGTGTACGGCGAATGCATAGATTATACTTATTATTTTGATCATACAAAATATCACGTCCTTCGAGTGCTGCCTGATTAAGATAATACAGCAGTTCTTTTTGTTTTAAACTCAGATTTTCGAAATCAGGAACACGGTAACGAAGTATTTCAATATCAGCAAATTTATCGACTGAATATTTGAAATCATCAATTTTCGGTGTAGTTGCTTTTTCAGCACTACAAGCCGTTAAAATAGCTGTCATAAAAATTAGGGTTAGTTTTTTCATACTGATAATTGTTGAAAAGTTCAACTGTTGGATTGATAAGCTCACAAAAATAGAAATTCTTTTTTACACTACCCAATATCCTGCTACAAGTAAAAGTTCTGATTCACTGAAAAAGTAGTTTTCCAGCCAGATGTTTGTATCACAAATGTCCCGGTTTTAGTGAGAAACATCTTAAAATTAATCTGATTGATTTCGTAATTAAGATATTTATTATGATCAGGCTGAATAAAATGACTATGTATTTAAATTATAAATTCTGTTCTTGTTTTTCAGATATGTTCAATCATAATTCATGTGATTTGTCAGTATTTCATAACTTTACGTGTGAATTATATAAATTATTTCCGAAATTATGTAACACTTTTATTTTATAAAACTCTCACCTTTGCAAAGTGAAAACTCTTTCACGATTAAAATTTAATATATGAAAACAAAGCTTTTATTACTAATGATTTCATTAGTTGCATTACAATTTACGAATGCACAAAATGCAGACAATAAGTTTGCTGTTGGTGCTAGTGTACTCAGAACTGAATATAATGGTGATTATGGAAATGGAATCTTTGATTTCAGGCAAGGAATGAACCCCGGAATTGGATTAACAATGTCTTATTATGTGAATCCATCTTTTAATCTGGGACTGCAAGGTACTTATGGTGATTATGGTTACTGGAAAAATCCTTCAAATATGTTTGCAGGACGAAAGTTTGATGCTTCGTTGTTTACACAATATAAATTTAATAATGGATATATTTTAAAGAAAGAATCTCCTTTCTGTCCTTTTCTTTCTTTAGGACTTGGTTTAGCAACCTATGCCACCAGTAATTCCGCAGAACCTTATCCGACAATAATAATTGGAGGAACCGATTTAATTCTTCCAATTGGAGTAGGACTGAAATATAATATTACTAAAAAAATTGCTATTCAATATCAGTATTTATATACTCTTACCAGTAGCGATGTTCACGATCAGAACAGTGGAGCAGATTATTTTGGATCTTCTGCTCATCCTTACAGTCTAGCGGGAAATGACGCCTACGGTCAACACATATTCAGTTTGATTTTTAGTTTTGGGAAACTGAAAGATACAGATAATGATGGTGTTGCTGATAAATATGATAAATGTCCTGAAACTGCCATAGATGTAAAAGTGGATGAAAAAGGATGTCCTGTTGATACGGATGGTGATGGAATCCCTGATTATTTAGACAAATGTTCAAATACACCTCCCAATGTTCAGGTTGATGCAGCCGGTTGTCCGGTCGATGGTGATGGAGACGGTGTAGCTGATTATATGGATAAATGCCCAAATACTCCTGCTGGAACGAAAGTAGATGTTACAGGTTGTAGTATAGATAATGATGGTGATGGTGTAGCTGATGAATTTGATAAATGTCCGAATACACCAGCAGCAGCTTATGGAAAGGTTGACGCAAATGGTTGTCCCTTAGACACAGATGGTGATGGTGTCCCTGATTATTTAGATAAATGTCCGAATACACCTGCAGCAGCTTTTGGAAAGATTGATGTAAACGGTTGTGCATTGGATACAGACGGCGACGGTGTTGCTGATTATCTTGATAAATGTCCGAATACGCCTGCAGCCGCTTTTGGGAAAGTTGGCCTTGATGGTTGTCCGATAGATACCGATGGTGATGGAATTGCCGATTATCTTGACAAATGTCCTAAAATTTCAGGTACTACATCTAATAATGGATGTCCTGAAGTGAAGAAAGAAGTAAAAACATTATTCAAAAAAGCATTACAGGGAATTCAATTCGAAACGGGTAAAGCAAACATCAAACCGTCTTCTTTTAATTTATTGAATCAGATTGCCAATGCACTTATTCTTAATCCAACTTACCTGATCGAAGTTCAGGGTCATACCGATAATGTCGGTGGAGATGATTATAATATGAATCTTTCAAATGAAAGAGCCGCTTCAGTTCGTGCCTATTTAATTTCTAAGGGAGTCAGCGAAGTTAAAATTACTTCCAAAGGCTATGGTGAAACTACACCGGTAGCTTCAAATAATACCTCAGCAGGAAAAGCAATGAACAGACGTGTGGAATTTGTTGTAACTTTTGAAGAGTAAATTTTCATTAAACAGAACTAAATAAAAGGAAGTTATCTCCATGTGAGATGGCTTCCTTTTTAATTATAAATATGTTGAGAAATCATTGGTTTTTAGAGGAACATCCATTATGTATAATTATTTGCAGCTTATGATTATCTTTGCAATATGTTACAGAATTTTATCTCATCCCAGATATTGGGTCAACTTCCGTTTGAACCAACCGAACAACAGACAAGACTGATTGATGAGCTTGGCGTTTTTTTGATGTCGACGGATAAGGATAAAATTTTTTTGTTAAAGGGATATGCCGGTACCGGAAAAACATCGGTTGTCAGCGCTCTGGTGAGAGCATTAAATGAATTGAAACAAAAAACCATTTTGTTGGCTCCAACCGGTCGTGCCGCGAAAGTCATTTCAGGTTATTCCGGATTTCCGGCTTTTACCATTCATAAGAAAATTTACCGCCAAAAATCCATGTCGGAATTTCGCTTTCAATTGTCAGATAATCTGAATACCCATACACTTTTTATTGTCGATGAGGCTTCCATGATATCAAATACCGGTTCTGAAACGGCTTTTGGCTCGGGTCGTTTGTTGGACGATTTAGTACAATTTGTTTACAGTAGTGATGGTTGCAGTCTTTTATTGTTGGGCGATACGGCTCAGTTGCCACCCGTTATGCAACCGCACAGTCCGGCTCTGGAACCGGATAAATTACTTGGTTACGGACTTAATGTACATGAATTTACTTTAACTCACGTGGTTCGTCAAGCATTGGAAAGTGGTATTCTTCATAATGCCACCTTGCTTCGTCAACAATTACTTGAAGAACATACAACTGAGTTTCCCCGTTTTGAATTAGACGGATTTGATGATATTCAGAAATTGAATGGTATGGAATTAATTGATGAAATTCAGCGGGCCTATGATGGTGTGGGAGTAGAGGATACAATTGTAGTTACGCGATCAAATAAACGTGCAAATATTTATAATAACGGCATACGTGCACGGGTAATGATGAAGGAAGATGAGTTGACAAACGGCGATTTACTGATGGTGACCCGTAATAATTATTTTTGGAATAAACCTTATAAAGAAATTGATTTTATTGCAAACGGAGATATTTTACAGATTGTACGTGTTCGGAAATATCATGAAATGTATGGTTTTCGGTTTGTAGATCTGACTTTGCGTTCGCTGGATTATGAATGGGAAATTGATGCCCGTATCTGGCTCGATGCTTTACAATCTGATTCTCCTGCTGCAATGAATGAAATGACGAATACACTTTTCAAAGCAGTATCCGAAGATTTTCCCGAGATTACAACTAAAAAGGAATTGTATAGGAAAGTGCTTGATAATGAGTATTACAATGCGCTTCAGGTTAAATTCGCCTATGCGGTAACCTGCCATAAAGCACAAGGAGGACAATGGAAAAAAGTATTTATCGATCCCGGACAAATTAATGAAGACCAATTGAACAGTGATTTTTACCGTTGGTTTTATACTGCATTAACCCGTGCTACCGAAACAGTTTATCTGGTTAATTTGCCTAAATAAAGCCTTTTGTAAGTATACTATTCAAACAATCGATAAACAAAGTTATGTATCTTTGCATTTGTATGATTTTAATTATACTTTCAATTATTTCAAAAGCAGATTCGTATTCAAATGATTCGATCCATTAAATTTTCTAAGGTTCTTCTGTTTTCACTTATTCTCATATTCGTTTCTTGCGAAGCTAATATTGATTTACATAATATTTCTCCCGAAATAAGTATAGATCCAGATTTGGTAGTGCCTTTGGGTGGCGCCAGTGTTAATTTGGGCGATATTTTGGCTAATAATGATAGCCAACATCTGTTTACAAATAATACAAATGAAATCAGTTTTCAGAGTTTTGACAGTACGGAATTTATATTTCCGGTTTTAAACCTGACAGAAATCCCGCCCATACTCACTAAAACAATTAATCTGTCTCCTGATGCAGTTGTAACTTTCCCGGCCAATTTCGATATACCATCCATTTATAGTAATCAGGATTTTGATCTGGGACTAAATAAAGTTGTAGCAACCGAAAGAATAGATAGTATAAAAATAGCATCTGCTACTTTAGGAATTAAAATAACAGTTGAGAATCTGGATATTGATCCGGGAAATCTTAAAATGACCCTTTCTTTCTCGGAAGGAAAATTGAGAATGCTTGATGGTAGTTCCAGTTCTTTTGAATTTTCGCCTAAAGCATTCAATCAAACTGAAAATGTAAGTTTTGCTAATTTTGTCATGAATACTTCAGGTGGAGCCAATGGTATCCCGCTTGGAATTAAATTGGATGCTAATAGTGGCAGTTTGCCTTTAACTGTTGGTCCGAATTCTAAGATAAATATTGAATTTACATTTAATAATCTGGATTGGAGAGTTATGTACGGCAAGTTCGATTTATCAAAAATTGCCTCAACTGCTCAACAAATTGCTCTTGATCTGGATACTAAATTACCAAACGGGGTGTTTAAATTATACAATCCGCAAATTGATATTTCTGCTGTCAGTAATATTGGAATGAAATTAGGTTTCCGACTGGATTATTTGAAAGCTTTCACGACAACCGATACTGTTTATGCTCAATTTGATGGCACAAAAACGTTCACCAGTTTTTTTGATAATAAACCCGCCCTACCCGGGGGCACAGCTACGTTAAGGCTACGGACTTTTGACAAAGACTGGGGTCAAACGGATAAGCTAATTGCCAATAAACCGAAAACACTGGAATATAAATTTACAGCATTTAATGATACTCAAAATGATAATACACAGAATTTTATTACTCCCGATGGGAAAATAAAGGTGTATCTCAAAACTACCATTCCTTTGCAGTTTGGTGCCGGAAGTTATTATCAGTTTAACGATACGATTAATAATATCTTCAAGACTCTTTCCGACGCGTTGAATCAGTTTGCAGTTGCTGATATTCAATCCACCTCTTTGGTATTGAATATCTCCAATGGACTTCCTGTAAAAACCGAACTGTCAATTTCCATGCTTGATTCATTGGGTAATGAAATAAATTTATCGACCGATTTTACGAAGTATTATGAAATGAATGCCGGACAGGTAGATGTGAACGGAATTGTTCAGAAAGGAAAAGAAACAAACCAACAACTTATTATAACAGTTACGAAGGACCAGTTAACTGAAATTCGTAAAGCAAAAAGAATTGCTTATAAAGTTCGTGTAGCAGGTGCCGATATCAATTCGAATATATATTTTACGAAGTCAAATACTTTTAATTTAAAGGTAGGTGTTTTTGTTAATGGGAAAGTGAGTTCTAAAAGTAATAATTAAACTTTAAATTGTTTAGTATATTGATGAAACCTACTTTTAAAAGTTTGATTCTAATATTTTATATTTGTATTTTTCCGGCTATTGCAGAAGCTCAGCAAGTAAATACAATGTATTTTATGGAAGATGTACCACTGCGTCATTTACTTAACCCGGCATTTCAACCGACAGAATATTATTATTTAAGTTTACCTGTGGTTGGTCTTACGCAAGCAAGTGTTGGTAATAATTCGGTTACTCTAAAAGATCTAATCTATAATTACAATGGAGAGACTGTTTCCTTTCTGCATCCGACGGGAGGTAATATCCCAAATGTGATTAATAAGTTGAAACCGATAACTGATCTTCGGGGAAACTTACAAATTAATCTGCTTTCTTTCGGGTTTAAGCATAAAACCGGATTCTGGAGTTTTTCTCTTACAGAAAAACTTGTAGCCGGAATAGATATACCCAAAGATTTTCTTCTGGTTTCTATTTTAGGTACACCTCAGATAAATAATAATTCTTTTGATTTTTCGATGCTTCAGACTGATGTAAGTGCTTATTCTGAAGCAGCATTCGGATATGCAAAAACCATAAATAAGAAATGGTCTGCAGGTGTTAAGTTGAAACTGTTAACAGGATTTGGGAATGTATCTAATTCGAATAAATTACTC
>Ga0265297_10008468_pt1 | contig 13692 bp, 13 predicted proteins | sample Munlanlwell13791_FD_192502 | JGI IMG/M metagenome (GOLD analysis project Ga0265297, IMG submission 192502) | Leachate microbial communities from a municipal landfill in Southern Ontario, Canada - Leachate well 137-91 | ecosystem: Engineered > Solid waste > Landfill > Unclassified | place... | reverse complement strand
CGCCTTGTCATAATTCTCAACGCTCCTGTAAAGCCCCGCAAGTTTCTTCAGGCACGTATAATCGTTATTATTGATCAAGGGCACGCCTTCAAGGATCTTTATAGCGGCCAGGGTCTGTCCCCCGCTGATCAGGCAATCGGCGATCGCGTTTAAGACGGAGGTGTTTCCCGGGTCCGCCCTCATCGCTTTTTCATATGTGTATATAGCCTGCGAGGTCTTGCCGGTCTTTTGCATGGACATCGCCTGCATTGAAAGGACGGTAGAAGTGACCTTTCCGAGTATCTTAGAAAATATATTGGAATGGCGCTTGCTGTTCTCCCATAATGAATACCAGAGGTAGTAACGGGCTTCCGCAAAATCCTCCTTCAAAGCGAGCGCAGAGCTGAAGAGGTCCACAGCATAGGCAAAATTTTCCCTCTGTATCGCAGTAATCCCCTTGTCGTAATAGTCTTTTATCTGCTTTGGCAGGGCATTTAACGGATCATCGCTCATTTGTCGCTCCTTTTTAAAAATTATAGAACATTTCGAGGGAAGGTGTCAATCCTTTTTTGGATTTGGATTTTAAGCCGATTTATAGTAGAATAATGGCATGTCAATATTAAAGGTACGAAAATATCCCGATCCCGTGCTTAAGAGGAAGGCATTGCCGGTAAAAGAGGTATGCGATGCCGACAGGCGCCTGATCGATGATATGATAGAGACGATGAAGGCCTCTGACGGCGTAGGCCTGGCCGCCACACAGGTAGGGGTCTCAAGGAGGATAATCACGTTCAACCCTTCACCGGAGAGCTGGCGCGCCGACGCGCTCATAAATCCCGCCATCATAAAAAGGCGCGGAAGCGAGAGCAAAGAGGAGGGCTGCCTGAGCCTGCCGGGGGTGAACGGCCCGGTGCGCAGGAGCACCTATCTCGTCGTGGAGGGGCTTGATATAAAGGGAAACCCGGTATGCTATGAGGCAAAGGGGTTCCTGGCAAGGATATTCCAGCATGAGATAGACCACCTGGATGGGATATTATTCATTGACAGGCTCAATCCCATCAAGCGTATAATGGCAAAGCGCAGCCTCAAAAAAGAGGCCAAATGAAGATAGTCTTCCTCGGGACGTCTGGTTTTGCCGTCCCCAGCCTGGAGAAACTACACAAGACGCACGGGATAGCCGCGGTCGTTACAAAGCAGGACAAGCCTCAGGGCCGGCGCCTCGTAAGTTTGCCGTCTCCCGTGAGGTCAGCCGCGAACAGGCTCGGATTACCGTCTGTGTCCATTGAAGGCCTTAACGAGGCGGACGCCATATCGGTGCTGGAGAGCTACGGCGCCGACCTCTTTATAGTAATAGCCTACGGGCAGATCCTCTCCTGTAAACTGTTGGCCCTTCCGAAGATGTTCTCCGTGGGGTTGCACGCGTCAATGCTTCCGAAATACAGGGGACCGTCGCCTATAAGCTGGGCGATCATAAACGGCGAGCAGAAGACCGGCGTAACTGTCTTCAGGCTTGACGAAAAGATGGATTCCGGAGAGATAATCTCCCAGAGGGAAACAGCCATACTCCCGTCGGATAATTCCGAGACGCTGTCGGAGAAGCTCGCAGCGGACGGAGCGGAATTGCTTTCAGGGGCCGTAGAAGCCATAAAGGCGGGCACAGCAGTGTTCCGCAAGCAGGACCCGAAGGACGTAACGGTCACGGGGAAGCTCAAGAAGGAAGACGGGATGATCGACTGGCATAAACCCGCCTCCGAGGTCCATAACAGGATACGGGGGCTATACGGCTGGCCGGGCGCGTTTTCGGCGCTTTCAGGGAAGGCCGTGAAGATATGGAGCTCCGAATTGGCGAAGGTGCCCGCATCAGGCTCGCCGGCGGCGCCCGGGAAGATAACGGCCATAGATAAGGCCGGTATCACCGTAAGCTGCGCCGGGGATGCCGTGACCATCGTCGAGCTGCAGGCCGAGGGCGGCAGGAGGATGAGGGCTTCGGAATATGCGCTGGGCCATAAGGTCCGTCCGGGTGACAGTTTTTCAAATGACTTGCATTAGCACGGATTTATGATATAATATCTCCCTGGTTTATCCATTAACCTACATATATGATCAACAATAAAGTTGCGCCAAGCGAGTTAATTCGACGGGATTTTCAGCACCTTAAGGAATCCGAAGAATTAAATACGACTGAAGAGATAGCGGACCTGCTATTTGTCCAGTCGATGGAAGGGCGTGCCCATAACGGGGCCGGCGCCTTCCAGAAGAGCTTCTATGTCAACACGACGATAGACGATATCGTGCGGGCCTTGAAGCTGGATCCCAATAAGGTCAAATCGCGCAGGCAGCTTCTGATCGACGATATAGCATCCTTCGTTGACGATACCATCAAGGGTAAACCCAGATTGAGGCTGGTCAATGCGAAGGGGGAGCCTTTCATCGGCGTTCCGGAACTGCGCGAGATAGAGGTCAACGCCAAGGACGTGCTTAAGGGCATCTATATCGGCGGGCTCAGGGACGACCCGGGGCCGCGCGCGGCCGCGGAGGAAAAATACGGTATCACTATCGGGTACGGCAAATGCTATCCGGTGAACATCGATGTGATGGAGAAGATGGCGCTGGACGGCGAGATCCTTGCCCACCGCGAAAATGCGGGCTCGATCGATGCGTTCAAGAGGGCCGGCCTTATCATTTCCGAGGAAGACCTCGCGAAGACCGCCCCGGAGAAGAGCAGGTACCTGTATATCCGCCACAAGATAGGGCCCGGACAATCGGATGATGCGGCGGTTGTCGCGAGCGGGATGGTATATAATAAGGATGTCGCGCTCGGAATATTCCTCGCGGATGCAATAGATACGCTGGAAAAATACGTCCATTTATTCAAGGACCAGGACGACGATCTCGGTTATCATATACAGAAGGATTTCCCGGGGCTGAACGTAACGATGGACGAGGTGCTCGAGATAACATACCTGGCCGCGGTGCCCGAGGAATTGGATGCGCAGACACCGGACAGCTCCCTGAGGTATTTCCTTTCGATAGACAGGCAGGTGGGGCAATGCGCCTTGCAGAGCCACTTTAATTTTATAGACAAGAAGCCCTATTTCCCGATGTTCATGAGCTTCAACAGGGTCCTGTCGACGGAATTTTACGCGTACATTAAAAATAAGGTCATGGCGCTTAAGAACCTGCAGGCCGTTGTCACGTCCGATACGGTCATGAAAGGCCTCGAAACGCCGGTGGATAATTTCCTGAAAAGGCCTGCCGCCATCGTGAAGCCCGGAATATCAATGAAGGACGCCATCGCCAAGATGCGGGCAAGCGGGGCGGAGTTCCTCGTTATACAGGATGATAACAGCGCGGTGCAGGGCGTCATATTAATGAACGACCTGCTTAAGCTGATGATGGAGAACGGGAGGAAGGACTGATGCCCGAGTTCAGGAAAGACCCTATCATAGGAAGGTGGGTCATAGTAGCGACCGAGAGGGCCCGCAGGCCGAGCGATTTTGTCCCCCATTCCGTTTCGGATGAGGGAGCCGCGGAATCGCCGTGCCCGTTCTGTGAAGGCAAGGAAGACGATACCCCGCCGCCGGAAATATTCGCCATAAGGAATCCCGGAACGAAGCCGGGCTCTCCCGGATGGCAGGTCAGGGTGGTGCCTTCCGTTTCCCCGGTGCTGAAGATAGAGGGAAAGATAGAGCGCCACGGAAGGGGCATATACGACGTCATCAACGGCGTAGGCGCGCACGAGATCATAATCGAGACGCCTCAGCATATATATAACATGGCTGACCTGCCGGAAGAGCAGATAGCGAATTCGATCACTGCCTGGATCGAGCGCATGACGGACCTGGGCAGGGACCCGCGCTTCAAGTACGCGATGTTATTCAAGAATTACGGCCTTGCGGCGGGCTCGGGAAAGATCAGGCACGCGCACTCCCAGCTGATCGCCATGCCGGTAAACCCTATAAGGCTTAAGGATGAGCTCGTGGGTTCCAGGCAGTATTTCGAATACAAGGAGCGGTGCATATACTGCGATATCATAAAGCAGGAGATGGATACGGGAAAGAGGATCGTGGCGGATATAGACGGTTTTATCGCGTTCGCTCCTTTCGCTTCGAGGTTCCCGTTCGAGATGTGGGTATTGCCGAAGAAGCACGGCGCGGATTTCTCAAGCCTGCCGAAGGATAAGAGGCCGGACCTCGCCAGGATACTTAAAGTGGTCCTGACGAAGCTTAAGAAGGCCCTTGTGGACCCGCCCTATAATATAATATTGCATACGGCCCCGTTCAGGATGCCGAAGGCGGGTTATTGGAAGACGATCGACGAGGATTTCCACTGGCATCTCGAGATAATGCCCAGGCTTACAAGGGTTGCAGGTTTCGAGTGGGGCAGCGGTTTTTATATAAATCCTACGCCTCCCGAGGATGCCGCTAAATATCTAAGCGAGATGGAGCCATAATGGCAGAACTCAGAAGGGACCCGATCACCGGTAGGTGGGTTATAATCGAGATCGATAAGGCAAAGAACCCTTCCGATTACGAGGCTGAAAAGCGCGTAAAGAGGGAAGGCGTCTGCCCGTTCTGCCCCGGGAACGAGAAGATGACGCCTCCCGAGATATTCGCGTACCGCGAGGGTGATACGAAGCCTAACGCTCCGGGCTGGCAAACGCGTGTAATACCTAACAAATTTCCCGCCCTGAGGGTTGAGGGCAACCTGGACAGGATAGGCGTCGGCATGTTCGATATGATGAACGGCATAGGCGCCCATGAGGTCATAATAGAGAATCCCGACCATAACAGGGAGCTCTGCGACCTGATGGACCAGGAGGTCGAGCAGGTACTATGGTCATACCGGAACAGGTGCTTGGACCTCAAGGGAGACAAGAGGTTCAAATATATACTGATATTCAAGAACTACGGCGTGTCCGCGGGAGCCTCCCTCGAGCATCCGCATTCGCAGCTTATCGCCCTTCCGATCATCCCCAAAAGGGTCGTCGAGGAACTGCGCTGGGCGGAGAGATATTTCGAATACAGGGATAGGTGCGTATTCTGCGACATGATACACCAGGAGATCGACGAGAGGGAGAGGGTCATCGCAGAGAACAAGAGCTTCATAGCTTTCGCGCCGTTCGTGTCGAGGTTCCCGTTCGAGTTCACGATATTCCCGAAGATACACAGCGCGGAGTTCAGCTATATCCAGAAAGAGGAGGTCGTCGATCTTGCGAGGATATTAAAGGAGACCCTGCTAAGGATGAAGCTCGCGCTTAAGGACCCCTCATATAATTTTATCGTGCACACATCGCCAATAGATGCGAAAGAGCGGGCGGACTACCACTGGCACATCGAGATAATGCCAAGGATGGGCCGCTCGGCGGGTTTCGAGTGGGGAACCGGATTTTATCTGAACCCGACGCCGCCGGAGATAGCGGCTTGGGCTTTAAGGGAAGTGTCACTATAATCCGCACAAACACACTAACAGGAGGGAAAGAAATGGCGGTAAAAGTAGGTATCAACGGTTTTGGAAGGATCGGACGTCTTGTTGCGCGCGCAATTCTTGAGAAGAACAGCAAAGACCTGGAACTCGTTGCGATCAACGATATCACGGATTCAAAAACAAACGCATATTTATTCCAGTACGATTCGGTACACGGAAGGTTCCCGGGAGTTGTGAAGGCGGTATCCGAGGATACGATCTCGGCAGGCGGCAAGATGATAAAGGTGCTTGCCAAAAGGGACCCGGGCGAACTGCCGTGGAAAGACCTCGGCGTGGAGATCGTCGTAGAATCCACGGGCCTCTTTACGATCAAGAAGGACGGCGTCAATAAAAAGGGCAAGGAAGTCAAGGGTGCCGAGAACCATATAACGAAGGGCGGCGCTAAGAAGGTCATCATATCAGCCCCCGCGCAGGGTGAGGATATTACTATAGTGATGGGCGTCAACGACGATAAGTATGACCCGAAGAACCACAATGTCATATCGAACGCGTCATGCACGACGAACTGCCTCGCTCCGGTCGCGAAAGTGCTGAACGACAAATACGGCATCGTCAAGGGCCTCATGACGACGATCCACGCGTATACGAACGACCAGAGGGTGCAGGACCAGGCGCATTCTGACCTTCGCAGGTCGCGCGCCGCGGCGGTATCGATGATACCGACGACGACTGGCGCCGCAAAGGCGATCTCGCTCGTGATACCCGAACTGAAGGGCAAACTCGACGGTTTCTCGATGAGGGTACCGGTCGCGAACGTCTCGGTTGTGGACTTGACCTGCCAGTTATCAAAGAAGGCGGCCATCGAAGATATCAACGCAGCGCTGAAGGCGGCTTCCGAAGGCGAACTGAAGGGCATACTCGGCTACACCGAGGACCCGGTCGTGTCCGTCGACTTCAACCATTGCGTATTGAGCTCGATCGTCGACGCGATGAGCACTAAGGTGATGGGCGACGATCTCGTGAAGGTCCTCTCGTGGTACGACAACGAGTGGGGATATTCGAACAGGGTCGTGGATCTCTGCGAATATATCGTAAAGAAAGGCCTTTAAGGGCAGGAGCTGATAACAGATGAATAAACTTACCATAAAGGACCTTGACCTCAACGGGAAGCGCGTGATAATGCGCGTGGACTTCAACGTTCCGCTGGATGACAAATTGAGCATCACGGACGATACGAGGATAAGGGCGACGGTACCTACGATAAAATATGCCCTCGAAAAGGGGGCAAGGCTGGTGTTGATGAGCCATCTCGGCAGGCCGGACGGCAAAGCTGTAGCGAAATACGGCCTCGCACCCTGCGCAAAAAGGTTGTCGGAGCTGCTCGGCCAGCCGGTGAAAATGGCGAAGGATTGCATAGGCCCCGAAGTAAAGGCGATGGCCGACGCGCTTAAGCCCGGTGAATGCATGCTTCTCGAGAACCTGCGTTTCCACGCGGAAGAGGAAGCCAATGATGCCAATTTCGCGAAAGAGCTCGCAAGCCTCGGAGATGTGTATGTCAACGACGCTTTCGGCACGGCGCACCGCGCGCACGCTTCGACCGAAGGCGTAACCAGGTACCTTAAGTCCGCGTCTGCGGCGGGATTCCTTCTCGAAAAGGAGATAGAATACCTTGAGGGGAAGGTCGCAAATCCCGCGAAGCCGTTCGTCACGATACTCGGCGGCGCAAAGGTCTCGGACAAGATAGGCGTCATAGAGAACCTGCTCAATAAAGCCGACGCGATACTTATAGGCGGAGGGATGGCTTATACCTTCTATGCCGCGCAGGGAAAATCGATCGGCGCATCCAAGGTGGAGAAGGACAAGATAGAGATCGCGAAGTCCCTTCTCGAAAAGGCGAAACAGAAGAATGTCAACATAGTGCTTCCCGTGGATAACGTGATAGCGGACAAGTTCGACGCCAACGCAAACACCAAGACGGTAGGCGACCAGATACCCGACGGCTGGATGGGCCTTGATGTCGGCCCTAAGACCGTACAGGCTTTCAAGGACGTATTGAAGGGCGCGAAGACGATAGTCTGGAACGGCCCGCTCGGTGTATTCGAGATGGACAAATTCTCGAAGGGTACCGAGGAAGTCGCGAAATATATCGCCGGCCTCTCGGGCGGAAGCAGCTCGTGCTGCTCGTGCTGTTGCGGAGGCAAGGTGATATCCATAATCGGCGGCGGCGACACAGCTGCGGCCATATCGAAGTTCAAATTGGAAGACAAGATGACGCACATATCGACCGGCGGCGGCGCCTCGCTCGAGTATCTCGAGGGCAAAGTGCTTCCGGGCATAAAGGCATTGACGGACAAATAACATGAGAAGACCTATAATCGCAGGGAACTGGAAGATGTACAAGACCGCCGGCGAGGCATTGGAGCTCGTCAACGGCCTTAAGGCGGAATTGAAGGGCGAGTCGGCGGTCGATATTGTCGTCTGCCCGCCGTTCACAGCTATCGCGAAGGCGGCTGAGGTCCTGAAGGGTTCGAATATCGCCTACGGAGCGCAGGACGTATACTGGGAGGAGGAAGGCGCCTTTACGGGAGAAGTGGCCCCGAAGATGCTTACCGACCTCGGCTGCGGGTTCTGCATAGTAGGGCATTCGGAGCGCAGGACTTATTTCGGAGAGACTAACGAGACGGTCAACAAAAAGGTGAAGGCGGCCCTGAAGCACGGGCTTACGCCGATAATGTGCGTCGGCGAGCGCCTTGAGGAACGCGATTCAGGCAAGACCTTCGACGTCGTAAAGGACCATATAGAGGGCGGGCTTGCCGGGTTTACCAAAGAGGACGCGTTGAAGATCGTCATAGCATATGAGCCGGTATGGGCGATCGGCACCGGAAGGACGGCCACGCCGGAACAGGCGCAGGAAGTGCATAAGCATATTCGTTCCCTCCTCGGAAAAATGTTCGGGGAAGAAGTTTCCTCGAAGGTAAGAATACAGTACGGCGGGAGCGTGAAGCCGGATAATGTAAAGGCGATCATGGCGGGCGAGGATATTGACGGCGCTTTGGTCGGCGGCGCGAGCCTCAAAGTGAAGGATTTCGCCGAGATAGTCAGACAGAGTAAAAGGTAAAAGGAGCAGCGGAATAAGATGTATGGAGTATTGATAGCATTGCATGTGATCTCGTGCCTGATCCTGATAATGGTCATCCTGCTTCAGGCGGGTAAGGGCGGCGGAATATCGGAGACGTTCGGAGGAGGCGGCGGGCTTCAATCGATGCTCGGCACAAAGGCGTCCGCATTCATGACAAAAGCGACGGCCGCATGCGCGGTATTGTTCCTGGCTACCTCGCTGACCCTCGCGCTTGTTTCGATGGATAAGAGCGGCTCGATAGTCGAGAAGGAATTGGCTAAGCAGGAAACACCGGTTCCCGCTTCGCCTGCGGCAGCGCAGCCCAAGCCGGCGACAGGGGAAGAAGCTCCTAAAAAGTAGACAGGAGAATAATGATATGCATATAAAAATATCCCGATTATTCGGGATATTTTTATTGATAGTGTGGGGCCATGCTCCGGTGGGACATACCTCGCAAGAGGTGTGTTCCCCTGCGGGGGACGCTTCGCAGCCCCCCGTAGCGCAGTCCCCTTACGGCGACGCGATAGTTACTGCCTCGATAGGCGACGCGAGCACGCTTATCCCGATACTGGCCTCAGACTCGTCCTCGGCCGAAATATGCGGGCTCATATACAACGGCCTTGTCAGGTATGACAAAAACCTGGAACTCGAGGGGGAACTCGCCGAGAGCTGGGAGGTAAAGGACGGCGGCCTCATAATAATATTTCACCTTCGCCGCGGCGTCAAATGGCATGATGGCAGGCCGTTTACCGCGCGTGACGTGGAGTTTACCTACCTTAAACTTATCGACCCGGATGTAAAAACCCCGTATAGCGGGGATTTCGAGAGGGTGAAGTCCCTGGAGGTCATAGACGACTACACGGTCAAGGTGGATTACAAAGAACCTTTCTCTCCCGGCCTGTCAAGCTGGGGCATGGGTATCATGCCGAAGCACCTGCTTGAAAACGAGGACCTCAGCAACACCAGGTATTCCAGGAACCCCATAGGTACGGGGCCTTACCGTTTCAAGGAGTGGAAGACAGGGGAGAAGATAGTCCTCGTCTCGAACCCCGATTATTACGAAGGGCGCCCATATATAAACAGGTACATCTACAGGATAATCCCCGACCAGGCTACGACCTTCCTTGAATTGCAGACGCAGGGTGTCGACCAGGTAGGGCTTATCCCCCTGCAATATTCCCGCCAGACCGATACGCCTTTCTTCAAGAAATATTACAGGAAATATAAATATCCGTCCTTCGGATATTCGTACATGGGTTTTAACCTTAGGGACCCGAAATTCTCGGACGTCAGGGTGCGCCTCGCGCTGGACCACGCGATAAACAAGGAAGAGATCATCTCCGGAGTGCTTCTCGGGCTCGGACGCGTCTCTACCGGCCCGTTCCCCCCTGAATCCTGGGCGTGCAATAAGCATGTCCGGCCGGTTCCTTACGATCCCATCAAGGCAAGGGCGTTGTTGAAAGAGGCGGGATGGGAAGACCACGATGGTAACGGCATCCTCGATAAGGACGGGCAGGAGTTCAGGTTCACGATAATGACGAACCAGGGCAACGATACGAGGAAGACAACCGCCGAGATCATACAGCGCAGGCTCAGGGATATCGGAGTGGTGGCGGAGGTCAGGATAATCGAATGGGCGACGTTCCTTTCGGAGTTCATCGATAAGGGTAAGTTTGAGGCCGTGATAATGGGCTGGAGCCTATCGAGGGACCCTGACTGTTACGATATCTGGCACTCGTCAAAGACGCGCCCGGGTGAATTCAATTTTATCGGCTACAAGAACGAGGAAGTCGATAAGTTATTGCTGGAAGGCAGGAGGGAATACGATAAGGATATAAGGCGGCAGATCTACAACAGGATAAACAGGCTCATATTCGATGACCACCCGTGTATTTTTCTGTATGTCCCCGACGCTCTGCCGATAGTGCACGCCAGGTTCAGGGGGATCGAGCCGGCGCCCGCCGGCATAGGTTATAACTTCATTAAGTGGTATGTCCCAACGGAAGAGCAGAGATATACGAGATGGTGAACTATATATTAAAAAGGCTTATGGGCATGGTGCCGGTATTGATCGGCATAACACTTATCACATTCTTCGTGATACACCTGTCGCCGGGAAAGCCTACGCGCCTCCAGGCCGAAATGTCGCCTAAAATATCGCTAGAGGCGCGCGAGAAACTGGATAAGCTGTACGGGCTTGACAAGCCGGTGCATATCCAGTACTGGGAATGGGTCAAACGGCTGATGAGGCTGGACCTCGGCAAGTCATTTGTGGACGAGAGGCCCGTATCTGAGAAGATCGGGGAGAGGATACCCATCACGATAACCATAAACGTGCTGTCGCTGGCCCTGATCTTCCTTGCCGCGGTCCCAATAGGGATAACCAGCGCGGTCAGGGAGGGTTCGGCATATGACAGGATATCCACGGTGTTCGTATTCATCGGTTTCGCGATGCCGACATTCTGGCTTGCGTTGCTGTTGATGAGCCTCTTCGGCGTCCAGCTTGGCTGGCTGCCGATATCCGGGATAAAATCAATAGACTTTGAGGATTACAACCTGGTCGAGAAGATATTTGACCTGATAAGGCATCTCGCCCTGCCGGTATTCGTATCCGCGTTCGCGGGGCTTGCCGGGATATCGAGGTACATGAGGACGAGCATGCTCGAGATACTAAACAAGGATTTCGTGAGGACCGCGCGCGCAAAAGGGCTGCCCGAGCGCGATGTGATATATAAGCACGCGCTCAGGAATGCGCTGCTGCCGATAGTGACTATCATCGGGCTGTCGGTCCCCGGGCTGATCGGCGGGAGCGTCATATTCGAGTCTATATACGCGATCCCCGGCATGGGCAAGCTCTTCTATGACTCGGTCATGGCCAGGGATTACCCCGTGATAATGGGAGTGCTGTTTATCGGCGCGGTATTGACGCTTATAGGCAACCTCATAGCGGACGTGATGTATGCATACGTGGATCCGAGGATAAGGGTGTCAGGAAGATGAGAAAAATGAACAGGCTCACGATGTTCGGGCTCGTTGTCGTAGCGGTAATGGCGTTCGCCGCGCTGTTCGCCCCGTTCATCGTGAAGCACGACCCGGGATCCATCGACCTGCAGAACGGGCTCATGCCGCCGTCCGCCGGGCATATCATGGGGACTGATTCCCTGGGCCGCGACCTGTTCAGCAGGATGGTCTTCGGGGCCAGGATATCCCTGAGCGTCGGTTTTGTCGCCGTCGGCATATCCGTGGTAGCCGGGGTGCTGTTCGGGTCCGTCGCCGGTTATTACGGAGGATGGATAGACAGCGCCATCTCAAGGTTCATAGATATAATGCTGTGCTTCCCGACGTTCTTCCTTATACTCGCCACTATAGCCGTATTGGGCCCGAGCATCTGGAACATCATGGTTATAATAGGATTGACCAGCTGGATGGGCGTCGCCCGCCTTATAAGGGCTGAGATATTAAGCCTCAAGGAGAGGGAGTTCGTGGAAGCCGCCAGGGCGGTCGGCGCGAGCGATTTCAGGATAATCACGCGCCACCTGATACCGAACGGCATCGGGCCGGTCCTCGTCAGCGCGACCCTCGGCGTCGCCGGGGCCATCCTTACGGAGTCAGGGCTGAGCTTCCTCGGCCTCGGAGTGCAGCCGCCTGTCCCAAGCTGGGGCAATATACTTACAGAGGCGAAATCGACATTAGGGATAGCATGGTGGATAACGGTGTTCCCGGGGCTCGCGATATTGATAACCGTCCTGGGATATAACCTTCTCGGGGAAGGGTTGAGGGAGCATTTCAACCCTCACAGGAAACAATGAGCAAAGAGCCCCTGTTAGAGATAACGGACTTGCGCCTTGATTTCAAACATACAGGCAGCGACAGGATGGTCGAAGCCGTCCGCGGCGTCGACCTCAGGGTATTTGAAGGCGAGATCCTCGGCCTCGTCGGGGAATCCGGTTCGGGCAAGTCTGTAACCGCGCTCTCGATAACCGGGCTTCTCCCGAAGACGGCGTCGGTAAAATCCGGAAGGATATTTTTCGAAGGCAGGGACCTGCTGGCATTACCGGAGGAGGACCTCAGGAAGGTCAGGGGATCGAGGATATCCTACGTATTCCAGGACCCCGCATCATCGTTGAACCCGGTCTTTACGATAGGCGACCAGCTTATGGAGACGGTGATGCTTCACCAAAATGCCGGGAAGGGCGACGCCTTCGATATTGCCGCCGGGTCGCTGAAAGACGTCGGCATGCCTTCTCCCAAGGAGCAGATGTATGCGTATCCTCACCAGCTCTCGGGCGGGATGAGGCAGAGGGTCATGATCGCGATGGCGATAGCCTGCAGGCCGAAACTGCTGATAGCGGACGAGCCGACAACCGCCCTCGACGTGACCGTCCAGGCCCAGATCTTAGAGCTGCTTTCGGAGTTGAAAGAAGAACTATCCCTTACGGTAATATTGATTACGCACGACCTGTCCATCGTATCGCAGGTCGCCGAGAAGACGGCGGTCATGCAGCAGGGCAGGATCGTGGAATACGGCGACACCGAAATGGTATACAGGAAACCGTCGCATCCGTATACGAAAAAATTGATTGATTGCATACCTAAAATAGGCGGCAGATAAAATGCGGCCCCTTTTGTCGGTCGAAGATGTCAGTAAATATTTTCCGGTAGAGCGCGGCCTTGCGCGGCGGCTTGTCGGGACGGTCAGGGCTGTCGACGGAGTCTCGTTCCAAATAGAGGCCGGTAAGACCCTCGGCCTTGTCGGCGAATCAGGCTGCGGCAAGACGACGCTTTCGCGGATACTGCTCAATCTGCTCAAACCGACGGGCGGGAAGGTGGTCTTTGACGGGGTCGATATAACAGGCCTTTCGAGCGGCAGGATGCGCCCGCTGAGGAAGGGGCTCCAGGCCGTGTTCCAGGACCCGTACAATTCCCTCGACCCGAGGATGAAGGTGGGCGAGATCCTTGACGAACCGTTGCTCGTGCACCGCATCGGGAACGCGAAGGAAAGGAGGGAGAAGGTATCCGGACTGCTGTCGAAGGTCGGGCTGGAACCCGACTACGCGAGGCGGTTCCCTCACCAGTTCAGCGGAGGGGAGAGGCAGAGGATAGGGATCGCGAGGGCCCTGATGACGGACCCGAAGCTTGTGGTATGCGATGAACCCGTATCATCCCTG
>Ga0265297_10008467_pt1 | contig 13694 bp, 16 predicted proteins | sample Munlanlwell13791_FD_192502 | JGI IMG/M metagenome (GOLD analysis project Ga0265297, IMG submission 192502) | Leachate microbial communities from a municipal landfill in Southern Ontario, Canada - Leachate well 137-91 | ecosystem: Engineered > Solid waste > Landfill > Unclassified | place... | reverse complement strand
TAGCGCAGGCCTCGTTGCTCGGGAAACAGGAATCGTTCGAGAGCGCTTGATCAAGGATAGAGATGGCCATAGTCAAAATGAAACGCGTGACGTTTCTCACCCTCGCCAGAGAGGGCGACTCTCTCATGCGCATGGTCCAGAAGCTGGGCGTGCTGCATCCAGAGCATATCGCCGAGCCCGGCGAGTCGATCGCTGCGGCGCAGCTCGAACACAGGCTCAATATCCAGAGGCAGGTGTTGCACGAGATACGTTCTCGCGATTTTCCGATCGTCGAAGATGCGGGCAGGAGAGAGGCGCCGTCCTTTGATGAGATAGAGTCATGGATCGGCGAGCTCAGATCCACGAGCGACAAACTGGTCTCCGTCGAGAGGGACATGGCCTACGCGTCCGCGTTCGGCGAATTCGAGCCGCACGACGTGGAAGAGCTCGCGGAGGAGGGCGTATTCATCCAGGCATGGAGCGCGCCTGCAAAGGAGTTCGAGTCCCTCGATATCCCGGCCGGGGTCGTGTCCAAGATCGTGGGCAACGGCAGGCAGGTCCTCTTCGTCACCGCCTCTTGCGTGAAAAAGGTGGAGATCGCGGGTGCTGCGGCGCTGGAGATGCCGCGCTCTTCGCTCTTCGCCATGCGGGCCAGGCGCGATGAGCTCTCGATGACCAGAGACGGCCTGCTCGAGCGCCTGGCGGTCGCGGCAGTGCATCGCGATGAGCTCGAGACCCTGCATGCGAAGGCGAAGCGGGAGTACGACTTCCAGCGCGCTCACGAAAGGGCCTTCAGGGACGAGGCGGTTATGGCCTTCGAGGGATGGATCCCTGCGGAGAGCGCAGCGACCGTCCAGGAAGCGGCAGCGCGCTTTGCGGTCCCGGTGGTCGTGGGCGTGCGAGATCCCCTGCCCGAGGAAACCCCGCCGGTGCTGACCAGAAATCCATGGCTCGTGCGCGTGTTCGAGCCGCTGCTCCACCTGCTCGGCTTTCCGGAGTACCGCGGCGTGGACCCTGCGATGTTCTTCGCCCCATTCATGATGCTCTTTTTCGGCATTTGTCTTGGCGACGTCGGCTATGGCGCCGCCATGATCATAGCCGCCATGATATTCAAGAAGGCGCTGCTCAGGAAATTTCCGCAGGCGATCGTGGCATTGAGGATGACCCTGCTCTTCGGCGTTGCGACTATGATGTGGGGCGCGCTCACCGGGTCTCTGTTCGGCGCATGGCCGTTCGGCCGAGAGACCATTCTGCTCAAGGTGGCGCCGGGCATAGGCGACCCCATGCTCTTCTTCAAGATAGCCATGGGCCTGGGCGTAGTGCACATATCGATCGCCCTCATCCTCGCGATCGTGGGCGCGCACACGTGGAGCGGGAGGATCGTGAAGACAGGGTCTCTCTGTATCCTGATCGGCGGCGTGATGTTCGTCACAAAACTCCCCGCCTGGCAGGTCGTGTTCGGCGTTGGGATACTGGCGGTCCTCGTCTTCTCCTCGAATGCGAAGAATCCCTTGATCAGATTCGGACTCGGCATGTGGGGGCTGTACGGGCACGTGGGGCTCCTGGGCGACGTGATGTCCTATTCCAGGCTCTTCGGCCTGGGGCTCGCCTCCTGCTCGATCGCGTCTGTGGTGAACATGCTGGCAAGGGACGCCGGCTCGGTCGGCCCGATCCTGGGCCCGATCGCGGCGCTTGCGATGCTCGTGATCGGCCACTTTTTCAACCTGGTGATCGGCATCGTGGGTTCGCTGGTGCATTCGGCAAGGCTCCATGCGGTGGAAGCCATGCCCAAATTCGCCATGTTGGACGGCGAACCGTATTCCCCCCTTCGTCTGGAGGCGCAGGGGGTTTGATAAATCCGTTTACAAATCATGGGCTCGGCATTATGTACCGCAGCCCCAAATGAAAAGGAGCAGCGCATGGATGCCTTTGTGTTGGAGAGGCTGTTTTTTTACTTCGGTATCGGCCTGGGGCTTTCCGGATCAGCGTGGGGGCTGGCCGTCTCGTTTTCCGCCTCCATGGGCGCAGGGAAACAGCGCTTCTACGGCGTGATGCCGCTGGCGATCGCCCCCAGCACGCAGGGCATCTACACGCTCGTGGCCGCAATGCTCAAACGGCCCCTGCTCGGCGTGGAGCCCGGCGTGGGCTATATGCTCCTCATGGTCGGAACAGCCTGTTTCTTGAGCGCGATATGGCAGGGCAGGGTCTGCGCAGCAGGCATCAGGGCCATAGCCGAGGATCGCAACACCCTGGCCAACGGGATAGTGGCGGCTGCCATGCCTGAGACATATGCCGTATTGTCGCTGGTAGGCGTGTTTCTCTTCTGAAAAAATCGCACGGGATGGTCTCGTGCGGTCACATCATAAGGAGTGCGGTATATGGATACGAATGTTCTGATTGTATGGCTGGCCGGGGGCGCGGCGCTCCTGGCGCTGATCTACGCCTGGTTTCTGGCGAGCCGGATCATGCGGAAGGATCCGGGTAACGAGAGGATGCAGATGGTGTCCGCTGCGATCCGCGAGGGCGCGATGGCCTTCATAAAGCGCGAGTACAAGGTCATCGCGATCTTCGCCGTCGTCGTCGCCGCCGTCTTCGCCGTGATAAACACCGGCGCCCTGAGATGGACCGCGATGGCGTATATAGTAGGCGCCTTCTGTTCGGCGCTGGCCGGATATCTCGGCATGAACATGGCGACAAAGGCGAACGTCCGTACCGCCAGCGCTGCGCGCACGAGCCTCAACAGCGCGCTCGACGTTGCATTCAAGGGCGGGGCGGTGATGGGCCTGTGCGTCGTGGGGCTAGGCATATTGGGGTTGAGCATACTCTTCCTCGTGCTTACGCACTTCATAGGCATCGACGATATTTCGATTAAGGACGTGGTGCTGCCTGTGCTCGTAGGCTATTCGTTCGGCGCCTCCTCGATCGCGCTCTTCGCCAGGGTGGGCGGCGGGATCTACACCAAGGGCGCCGACGTCGGCGCCGACCTCGTCGGCAAAGTCGAGCAGGGCATCCCCGAGGACGACCCGCGAAATCCGGCGGTGATCGCCGACCTGGTCGGTGACAACGTGGGCGATGTCTGCGGCATGGGAGCGGACCTGTTCGAGTCGTACATAGGAGCTATTATCAGTGCGCTTGTGCTCGGAGTGGCTTCCGGTTTCTCAGGCGTCACGCTGCCGATCGCGCTGGCCGCCGTAGGCATCGTCGCCTCACTCATCGGCACCTTCTTCGTGCGCGTGAAAGAGGGAGGCAATCCGCAGAAGGCGCTCAACTTCGGCACCTTCGTCTCCGCGTTCGTCTTCCTGATCGGCGCGTATTTCGTGATTTGGAAACTGGTCCCGGCCGGGCTCGCCATCAGCGGCGAGATCGTCTCCCCGGTCAGGCTGTGGGGCTCTGTGATATCCGGGCTTGTGGCCGGCGTGGCCGTGGGTCTCATAACGGTCTATTACTGCGAGAAGCACCGCAAGCCGGTCCAGTCGATTGTCGACGCCACTAAGACCGGTCCCGCGACCACCATCATCGGCGGGATCGCCGTTGGGATGCACTCGACGGCGTGGCCCATCGTGGTCATTGCCGCCGCCACCATAGCCAGCTACCAGTTCGCCGGCCTCTACGGGATAGCGATAGCAGCCCTCGGCATGCTCTCCACATTGGGTATCCAGCTCGCGGTCGACGCATACGGACCCATAGCCGACAACTCGGGCGGCATCACCGAGATGTCCAATCTGGGCGAAGAGGTGAGGAAGCGCACCGACTCGCTCGACTCGGTCGGCAACACCACCGCCGCCATCGGCAAGGGATTCGCGATCGGCTCCGCGGCGCTCACGGCGTTGGCCTTGTTCGCGGCCTTCCGCGAGAGCAGCGGGCTTACCGTCATAGACATCTCCAAGCCGCAGACCATGGCAGGTATCCTCATGGGCGCCATGCTGCCGTTCCTCTTCTCCTCGCTAGCCATGAAGGCGGTGGGGCTCACTGCGCACGACCTGATCAACGAGGTGCGGCATCAGTTCAAAAACATCAAGGGGCTGATGGAGGGCACTGCCAAGGCCGACTATGCGCGCTGCGTCGACATATCCGCCAAATCGGCGATCAAACACATGATCAAGCCCGGGATCCTCACCGTGATGGCGCCTGTCGTCGTGGGCGTGATCTCCAAATACGTGTGGGGCGATCTGAGCGCGCTCGGCGGACTGCTCGCCGGCGTGACCGCATCCGGCGTGATGCTTGCGATCTTCATGGCCAACTCCGGCGGCGCGTGGGACAACGCGAAGAAGCAGATCGAAGACGAGCCCAGGGACAAGGAGGCGAACACAGGCAAGGGAAGCCTCCGCCATGCGGCCGCTGTCATCGGCGACACCGTGGGCGACCCCTTCAAGGACACGGCAGGGCCTGCGCTGAACATCCTCATCAAGGTGATGAGCGTGCTCGCGTTGCTGCTTGCCCCTGTGTTTGCGAGGCTCTAGTAAGAAATCAGGACAGAATAAAAGAGGCCTGGGCCCCCCTTCGGGTCCCAGGCCTCCTCTTTTATTTCAATGAGTTAGAGCAGATCGATCACTATGACCGAGCCTGCGGTCTTTTCCTCCTCGTCCCTGTTTTCCTCGGTATAATCGACTTCAGGCAGGGGCAGCCACAGCTCTGCAAGGGAGTTTTCCCTCTCCTCCCTCTCGCGTCTCATCCTCTCTATGACCTCGGGAAGCAGCATGGCCGACCTCTCATATACGTTATCGGCAGAATTCCGGGAAAGTTGCGACAAAAGTGGGAATGGCATATAAATCGTTCATGATCCTCGGGGTGATGAGCGATTCGCACGGCAATGTCGCGATGATGCAGAAGGCCGCTGATCTCATGGTCAAGAAATTCGGGGTCGAGGCCATAGTGCATCTCGGCGACGACTATGCGGACGCGCAGAAACTCGACCCCAGGGGCAGGGCTCTATACGCGGTGCCGGGCATGTACGAGGCGGCATGGATGGACGACAATGTATCGCACAGGCTCATAAAGGATTTCGGCGGGGTAGTATTCCTCATTAGCCACACGCCCACGCGCGACAAGCACGACAAGCACGGCGACATGAATCCCGGCAGGGCGATGTCTAAATATGGCGCGCAGGTGCTCCTGCACGGGCATACGCACAAGTTCGGGGTCATGAAGGCGATCGACGGGCTCATCGTGATAAACCCGGGGCACTTGAAATCAGAGACGGACCGTGGCGCGATGCCGACCTTTGCGGTGATAGACGTGAAGGAACCTGACATCTCGGTGAAATTCGTGGACCTGGAAGGCGAGGTGCTGGACAGCCATGAGCTTACGGTCGCAAAGGTACCGCTTACTCCTCCATGCGAGGAGCCCTACAAACCCGGCCCGGACGAAGAGAGCTCGATAGGCTGACGCACACTCGAAGGTCTAGCGTATATAAAACTCATTCGAGTATGCGGGTGGTACGGAGAAGTCGCTGGAGGTGAAGATCACGAGCCTGTACTTGCCGAGCCGCTGATCATCAGGAAGCTTCACGTCGAACGTCGCGGATTTCCCGGACTTGAGGCGTTTGCCGCCGCCCTTTGAGAGCTGCACGTGCTCGGACCACTTGCCCTTGCGGAATCCGTCGAGCCAGATGTTCTTCTGAATTCCCTCTGTCCCATATCCGTTGTTCGTGGCCTTGATCGAGATGCTGTCGCCGGGCTTGTATAGATTCTGGTCAGTGACCGCGCTCCACGAGGCGTTCGGGTTGTTGCCTGTGCCTATGAGCTCGCGTCCCTTCTTTTCGTCCATGACCCAGGACCGCGGTTCGCCTACGTCCACGTGCACGAAGTAGTAGCGGGGATAGAGTCCTGTCCCGCCCACGCCGAGCGATTTCGCGTATCCGTGGAGCACGGCTTCGTCGACCTCGTCTATGTGTATGTCGGCGGCTAGCCCCTGCTTGTGCAGGCTCTCTCTCGCTGCTCCCCTGCCGTTATCGCGCAGCAGGTCGTTGTAGCCCGGGCTCCGATACCCTGAAATCAGCTCGACTGTCTCGGCGTTGAAGTGGTCCTGGACGTTGTCGATGAGCTCGATGAGACGTATGTCGATCTGCCTCTCTGCCCCGTCGCCGCGCGAGCGCATGATGTGCGCGATCTCCTTGAGGCCTTCTTTGCTGTAGCCCTTCGCATCGCGGTATTGGATCTCCGCGTATTCGTCCTCATGGAAGTTGTAGATCGCGATCAGGCCGTCGTTTTTGAGGCTGGGGAGTTGCTTTTGCGGGGCCTGGGCATGGCCAAAGATGGCCGAAAACTGGGTAATAGTAATAATTATTAACAATAACAACAACTTACGCATATTATTCCCCTTGTTCTTTTCGCGTAACTTTTTCCTCCAACCAACCGATATATAGTCAGGAGGAATGATGAGGGCAATATCCGGTTTTATCATTCTTGTGGCTGCGATGTTTGCCGTGATGGCCATGCCCCCCTCTCCGCTCGAGTCATCGGTCGCCCACAATTCCCCATTCATCTATACCGGCGACGGCAAGATAAAGATAACCGACACGCACACCGGCGAGACGATAACCATCCTATACCGCGACCCTGACGGCTTCTACAGGGACGAGGCGCTTACGGCCATCGACCACACGCTGCGCTGTCACGGCGGCGGCGAGAGGTTTCCGATTTCGCTCAAGCTCGTGGAGCTCATCGACAACGTCCAGGACCACTTCAACGCGGAAAGCGTCAGGGTTGTTTCGGGTTATCGCAGCTTCGAGTACAACAGCGCGCTCAAGAGGCGGCTCTCGAGGGTCGCGCACAACAGCCTCCACATCCAGGGCATGGCCGCAGACATCGCCATCCCCGGAGTCTCCAAGCATGAGCTCGCGAAGTATGCCCGTTCGCTCGCCACAGGCGGCGTCGGCACCTACGCAGGCAGTGACTTCGTGCACATCGACGTTGGCCCGGTGAGAACCTGGTAACCGCTCCAAAGAAAGGATAATTCATGTCAGAGACAAAGTCGGTTTCGAGAGAGTGTTATTCCAAGCATCTCTCCAGATGCGTGGATGAACTGCGGTACTTTAAAGAGAATCAGGTGCCGGCCCAGCTCAAGGATTATACCTGTGAGCTCTCTTATTACAGCGGCAACGTAAGGGCCGACTATTATTCGATGGAATGCAAAGGCGCGGAGATGTCTGCAAGCGCTTCCGCCCAGGCAAGCTCGGTCCCACAATCGACAAGCGCAAATGACACATTCGATATCGACAAGGTGATCTATAAGTGTTCCGTCAATTTCGGGAGCTTCACGAAGTATCTGGGCCGCATTCTGGTTGGACTGCAGTCGAATCCCGATGGGGAGATCGAGATCAAGCTCGATGACGCCCAAGACGCCAGGATAAAAAAAGACTGGGAGACGTGTAAAAAGAATGCGTTTGAACTGGCTGCGACGAAATTGGGGCCGCAGGGTGAGTTCGCATGCAAGATCCAGTCTGCAGACCCGGCCTACATCAGCGCCAAAGGGATCTTCCTCTTGAATCTGACCATGGAGTGTTCCAGGAAAAAATAACCTTTTGAGTTGGCTTCGGGTCCTGTCGATCGATTTCGGGTCAGTAATCCTTCAGATTCTTCGAGACGAACTCTTGAACTGCTGCAACGGTCTGTTCCATGACCTGCGGTGGACTGGACGCGACCCACACGGAGAAGTTGTATAGCTCCTGGTTAGTCACCTCCACCCACTTGCCGTTGAGCGCAAGGAAGACGAGCAGCGTTGTCACTGCAATCCGCTTGTTGCCGTTCGTGAATGGGTGATTCTTGATCATGAGATAGAAGAGGACCGCGGCCTTCTCGGCAAGTCCCCGGTACAAATGCTTCTTGTCGAATGTCTGGAACGGGGTGGCGAGACAGCTCTCGAGCTTCTCCGGGAATCTCGTGTCAAAATCAGGTATCGGTTCGTCCCAGCTCATAGCTTCACGCGCGAGCTCGAACGCGATCTCCTTCACTTCTCTCACTGACAGTATGTGCATCATTCCTTCCCGAGCTTCTTGAGCGTCTCGCCATAATCGCGCACGACCCTCTTCACTGCCTTTTCGATCCGCTTCTTCGTATCTTTTCCAACCCTGTCGGCCTTGAGGCCAAGGGCCGCCGGATCGATAGCGTAGTTCCGCCCGATCTTCTGCGCCGGCAGTGTCTTGTTCTTGATCTTCTTGAATACCGCGACCGTGCTGATGCCCAGGATTTTCGCGGCCTGTGCTGTGGTGATGTATCTCTTCATGTCTTCATGGTGCCATATTAACCTTTTAGATTCAAGTTAATGTATATTAACCATATGAATTTGGGTTAATGTATAGTATTCGGTGATCCATCGAGGCGATGCCGGCAGCAGCGCGGTACCCACGCTGCTGCACTTCAGTATTATATTAAAGCTCTATTGGAAGGTCGCAAATGGGGGTGAGCCCGGCGACAGGACCCGAAGCCGCCTTGTTTGTTATGAACCTGGCCCGAACGGGATCCGGAGCCGTGGCGCGGTGCGTCACAAGGTCCCAATCTTATTGTTGATTTCGCTTTTCCCTGCTGATAGTTACCCCACGACATGAAGAAATTGATCGTCATGGCGTGCCTTTTTGCCCTGGCCTCCACGGGTTGCGGCATGAAGAAGCTCACCACGGGCGTGATCGGCGGTATCTCCACCGACGGCATGGTCGCGGTGGAAGGCGAGCAGGACGTCGAGTTTGCGCGCGAGTCCATGTTGCCGCTGATCAAGACGCTCGAGGTCTTGAGGTTCGGAAACCCGAAAGATTCGAAGATATTGGCGATATTGTCCAAGGCGTACGGCAGCTTCGCGTTCGGATTCGTGGAGCTCGAGATCCTCTCATCCAAGGAGGGCGATCCCGCGCACGCAAAGGCAATCGAGAGGGCGAAGCTGTTCTATCAGAGGGGACGCGACTATGGCATCGAGTCGCTCTCGTCGGACTCAGGCATGAGGAATGCCATGAACGCCCCGTTCCCGGCGTTTGAAAAGGCTGTGAATGGCCTGGGCAGGAAACGCATCGATGCGCTCTTCTGGACCGCGTTCAACTGGGCGAACTGGATCAACCTGAATCGCGACGATCCCACGGCCGTGGTCGCAATCCCGAAGATCCAGGTCATGATAGACCGCGTGATCGAGCTCGACCCGAACTTTTACTTTGGCTCTGCGCACGCGTTCAAAGGGGTGCTCGCCTGCACGCGTCCCGCGATGCTCGGCGGCGACATGGCGCTCGCGCAGCAGGAGTTCGCGGTGGCGATGGGCGCGGACCCCAATTACCTCATGACAAGGGTGCTCTACGCCCAGTTCTACGCAAGGCAGCTCAATGACCCGGCGCTCTTCCGCAGGGAGCTAGCGGATGTGAAGTCTGCCGATCCGGCGTCCCTGCCTGAGCAGGCCCTCTCCAACAAGCTGGCCATCATGAGGGCGGAGCTTTTGCTCAAAAAGGAAAAAGAGTTGTTTTGATTAAGGAGGATTTATGAAGCGCATCACGGTTCTGGCGATGGTCATGATGTTCATGCTCGTATCGAGCAGCGCCCATGCCATCAATGAGATCAAGATCGCCATCCTCGCGCCGGAAGGTTCTACCTGGCATAAGGTCATGACCGCCTGGGACAAGGAACTTCGGGAGAAAACCCAGGGGAGGGTCGGGCTGAAGATATACGCGGGCGGCGTGCTCGGAGACGAGAACGACGTGATCCGCAAGATGCGCATAGGCCAGGTGCACGCGGCCGGATTCACGGGCTTGGGCCTCGGCATCATCAACCCCAATGTGCGCGTGCTCGAGCTGCCGATGCTCGTCCAGAACTATGCTGAGGCGGATGCCGTGGCTGAGAAGATATGGCCCAAGATCGAGCCCGGGTTCGAGCAGAAGGGATTCGTGGTCCTGGGCCCGGCCGAGACTGGATTCGTGAACATATTCTCCAACAAGCCTGTGGCAGGGCGTGCGGATTTAAAGGGCATGAAGATGTGGGCGTGGGAGGGGGATCAGCTGGTCGGGGCCATGTACGCGGCATTCCAGGTGGTGCCGATTCCGTTGCCGATCACCGATGTTATGACTTCCCTCCAGACCAAACTCATCGACGCGGTCTATGCCCCGCCCTTGGGTGCGATAGCGCTCCAGTGGTTCACTCAGACCAAATACATCACGGATCTCAAACTGGCCGATTCCACGGGAGGGATCGTGATGACCAAGGCGGCCTTCTCGGCGCTCCCCCCTGCGGACAGGGAGGTCCTCAAGTCCACGGGCAAGAAATACGCCCGCAAACTCGTGGAGGCGATAAGGGCCGACAATGACAAGTCGTACTCCACTCTTACGGAGGCCGGGCTCAAGAAGGTTAGCGTTTCCGCCGAGGAGATGGAGGGAATAAAGACGACGAGCAAGGAGATCTGGTCGAAGCTCGTGGGCAAGCTTTACACGCAGGAGCTGCTCAACGACGCGGTCGCAGCGGTCGAGGCGAAGAGGGCCGGCAACTGACGCGGGCAAAGGATCTCCATGGCCGACGCGCTTCTCAAATTCTTTAAATTCATAGATCTCGCGTTTGCGAGGGTCATCGAGGCCCTCGTGGTGGTGATGCTCATCGCCATGATGTCTCTCGTGGCGACGCAGGTCATCCTGAGGAACTTCTTCGACAGCGGGATCGCATGGGCGGATGTCGCATCGCGGAACATGGTGCTGTGGGTGGCTTTTTTCGGGGCGATGCTCGCCACGCGCAACCGCGAACACATTGCCATCGACGCGCTGATGCGCGTCATCCCGCGCATAGCCAGGAACTCCGTGAGGATAGGCATAGACGCCCTGGCGTGCTTCATATCCTTCCTCCTCGCCCGCGCCTCCTACTTTTTCGTGCTCAGCGAATGGCAGTCAGCGTCCGAGCTCTTCCCCGGCATGCCTGCGTGGATCGTGCAGGCCATCATACCGTTCGGTTTCGCGATGATATCGCTCGAGTACGCCATCGGGATAGGCCTTGATATCTGGCGCATAGTCATGGAAGGCCGGCTCGGATACGTGGCCGGGAGAGGCAGGCAGTGACCGCTCTCTACGCCATCGGGATACTGATCTCTGCGCTCTGCGGCGCGCCGCTGTTCGTCGTGATCGGAGGCCTCGCCCTCACTCTCTTCGGATCCGCCGGCGTGGACCCGCAGGCGGTGATCATAGAGATGTACCGCCTGGCCTCGGCGCCTACCCTGATAGCGATACCGCTCTTCACGTTCTCAGGGTTTCTCCTGGCCGAGTCCAAATCGCCCGAGAGGCTCGTTGCCCTCTACAGGGCGCTCTTCGGCTGGATGCCCGGCGGCGTGGCGATAGCGGCGCTCATATCGTGCGCGTTCTTCACATCGTTCAACGGCGCTTCAGGGGTAACGATAATAGCCATCGGCGGGCTGCTCTACCCGATACTGATTAAAGAGCGCTACACCGAGCGCTTCTCCATGGGGCTCATCACCACCAGCGGGAGCCTGGGGCTGCTCTTCCCTCCCAGCCTTCCCCTCATACTCTACGCGGTGGTGGCCAAGGTCAACGTCGACGAGCTCTTCCTGGCCGGCATCGTCCCGGGCGTGATCATCATCGTGCTCCTTTCGCTCTACAGCATACACTCCAGCTTGAAGCACAAATCTAACCGCCAGGCTTTCTCCGTGGAGGAAGTTATAAAAGCGCTCAGGGGCGCGATCTGGGTCATCCCGCTGCCGGTGATAATCCTGGGCGGCATCTACGGCGGCATATTCACCGCATCCGAGGCGGCCGCCGTCACGGTAGTCTACGTGCTGATAGTGGAGGCGCTGATACACCGCGACATAAGCATCAAGAGGGACATACCGAGGGTCGCGGCGCAGTCGATGATGCTGGTCGGCAGCGTGCTCGTGATACTGGGATGCGCGCTGGGGCTTACGAACTATCTTGTCGATGAGCAGATACCCATGAAGATCATCGACATGATGAGGCACCTCATCACGAGCAAGCTCATGTTCCTGATGGTGCTCAACGTCTTCCTCCTGATCGTGGGCTGCCTGATGGATATATTCTCGGCCACGATCGTGGTCGTGCCGCTGATCGTGCCCATAGCAAGGGAGTTCGGCGTGGATCCCTTGCACCTGGGCATCATCTTCCTCACGAACCTGGAGATCGGCTACATCACGCCACCCGTGGGCCTCAACCTCTTCATATCCAGCATCAGGTTCAAGAAGCCCATAGCGGAGGTCTATCGCAGCACACTGCCTTTCCTGATAGTGATGCTCATCGCGCTCATCGTAGTGACCTATCTGCCGGAGCTGACGCTTTGGCTGCCTGGGGTCTTCGGAAAATAAGTGTGAGTTTACAACATGAAGAAGTCTGCGAAATAGTGCGAGGAGTTGTCGAGGCACTTTGCGAGCATCCTGATGTAAATTTTGAATCCCCAGCTCGATATCAACGTTATGGGGTGAAAGAGAATGTGTCTGGTTGTTATGACTCCCCTCATCATATTTTGGGTCTCCCTGCCAACTTGAATATGCATATGCCGTGCCAGTCATGAGATCGGTCCCAGGCTGATTGATCAATGATGGCGGCAAGTTGCAGTATGGTAAAAATCGGATCTAAAATTGAACTCTCATTATGAGGAGGAAAGTCGCCGAAATGGTTATTGAGACACCACCTTTATGCTTCTATCGTGCTGGTCGTGTATGTCGTTGAAAATAAAACTGGTGTAAATACAGGAAATGACGTATAAAATAGGCTGAAACGACGTGGAAACCCACCACAGGCTGCTAAAAATTAGTGACGGCTGTCAAAAAACACTATGCCTAAATTATCCACAAACGCCTTTTGCATGGATTACCCTCAATCTTTTTGTTAAATAATATGCGAGAGTGGAGGGTGTAAAATGAGTTATTACAAGATCTTGGGGCTTGAGAAGGAGCCGTTTTCGACGAGTCCCGACCCGTCCCTGTTTTACAAGTCCAGCGATCATAAGGCGGCGCTTTATCGGTTGATGATCTCACTGCGGTTAAAAAGGGGGTTAAATTTAATTCTGGGTGATGTTGGAACGGGCAAGACGACCCTCTCCCGCAAACTTTATCAGATCCTATCGGCAGACGACGGGTTTGTTTTTCATATCATACTTAATCCGACCTTCTCATCCGAGATAGCATTTTTGGCGAAGCTGGCGGAAATATTTTACCCCCAGACCAACCACGCGAATTTTTCCGCTGCTGAACATCTGAATGCCATCGAGAAAAAGCTCCTTGCGTTGGACGCGGAAGAGAAAAAGACGGTCGTCATCCTGATCGACGAGGCCCAAAAGCTGGATCGCCCCTCGTTGGAAATCCTCCGGACGCTTCTGAACTATGAAACGAATGAATACAAGCTGGTGCAATTGGTGCTCATGTCGCAGTTGGAGCTGCTTCCGAAGATCGTCGGTCTCAAAAATTTCTGGGATCGAATCGCCCTCAAGCACATGCTCAATCCCTTGAGCCAATCTGAGATGAAAGAGATGATCCTGTTTCGTTTGCACGAGGCGGGGTATAAGGCGAAACTTCCCCTGTTCACGGAAGACGCCTTCGAAGAGATCTATTCATACTCGGATGGATACCCGCGTCGGACCACTGCGCTGTGCCACAACCTGTTGGAGCGGATCGTAATGGATAACAAGGAAATGGTAAACCGAAGAATCGTCCAGCAGGTGGTCTCCGGCGAACGCGCCATACTGAACATTGCCCAAAAGGTCTCCGAGATCGATCAATGGGAGGAACTCAGGCCGTGATTA
>Ga0265297_10008466_pt1 | contig 13696 bp, 6 predicted proteins | sample Munlanlwell13791_FD_192502 | JGI IMG/M metagenome (GOLD analysis project Ga0265297, IMG submission 192502) | Leachate microbial communities from a municipal landfill in Southern Ontario, Canada - Leachate well 137-91 | ecosystem: Engineered > Solid waste > Landfill > Unclassified | place... | reverse complement strand
CAGACATTCTTGTCTGTGGCTCGGGGAGCGGTGGCGAAGCCGGCGAGCTTCGAGCGCGAAGCGCGGGAGGGGAGCTTCGCACGGAGCACACGGAACCCACGGAGAAAACCCTTCCGCCTCCGCGCTCTCCGTGTGCTCCGTGCGAAACCTCGCGATCGAGGCGCTTTCTCCTGTCCCCTCATTCATCGTTGGAGGTTCGGCGTTCAATGTTCGACGTTGCCTCGGGGGAACGTGGCACAGACATTCTTGTCTGTGGCTCGGGGAGCGGTGGCGAAGCCGGCGAGCTTCGAGCGCGAAGCGCGGGAGGGGAGCTTCGCACGGAGCACACGGAACCCACGGAGAAAACCCTTCCGCCTCCGCGCTCTCCGTGTGCTCCGTGCGAAACCTCGCGATCGAGGCGCTTTCTCCTGTCCCCTCATTCATCGTTGGACGTTCGGCGGTCAATGTTCGACGTTGCCTCGGGGGAACGTGGCACAGACATTCTTGTCTGTGGCTCGGGGAGCGGTGGCGAAGCCGGCGAGTTTCGAGCGCGAGCGCGAGCGCGAAGCGCGGGAGGGGCGGGCCGCAATTCACCTGTCCCCCAGGCCTGCCGCCTTTCCAGCAGCCTGAAACGCCCAAATTGCCGACCGACACGTTTGTCTTGCACCCTGGGGGCAGGCCGCAAACAATTGGCGGGAGTTGGCGGTTGAAGCTCCCCGGTGGCGCGGGAAGGCGGCACGGGCAAGAGGGCCCGCGAGTTTCGAGTTTTTCGGGCGCGAGCGCGAGGCGCCTTGCCTGTCCCCACGGCGCCACGCGAGTTTCGAGTTTTTTCGAGCGCGAGCGCGAGGCGCGGGAAGGCGGCCCACGAGTTTCGAGTTTTTCGAGCGCGAGCGCGAGCGCGAGCGCGAAGAGCGAGCGCGAAGAGCGAAGAGCGAGGAGCGAAGCGCGAGGAGCCTCGCCTGTCCCCACGGCGCCACGCGAGTTTCGAGTTTTTCGAGCGCGAGCGCGAGCGCGAGCGCGAGGAGCGAGGAGCGAGGAGCGAGGAGCCTCGCCTGTCCCCTACGGCGTCCGGTGCCTTCGCGCCCTCGTGACCATCAGGGGGGATCAGCGCTGGTAGATGGGGAGCTGGCGGCAGGTGACGCTGAGGGCGAGGATGGCCATGGCGGTGGAATAGTTCGGGCCATAGGCGGTTTCATGCTGGCCGCGCACTGGCCAGGAGCCGTCCGGCTGCTGGGATTTGAGGAGCAGGTCGTAGAGCATGGGGGCGAACTTGTCCCACTCTTCGCCGCCGAGCTGGAACATGCCCTGGGCGCAATAATAGACGCTGTAGTAGAAGATTTCGTTTTGCACGCTCCCCGTAAAGTTGGCGAGGATATAATCGCCGGCCTTGCGGGTGAGGTCGTCGCGGTGGCGTCCGGTGAGTTCGAGGCAGAGCAGGCCGACGCCGGTGCGGGCGAGGTTGGAATTGGACTGGCCCGGCATATAGGAAAAGCCACCGTCGGCGTTGCGGAGGCGGAGGATGAACTGGACGGCCTGGTCGATGGCCTCGGCGGGAACGCCGGCGCCATTGGCCCGGGCGGCGCGCAGGGACATCAGCGCCCAGCCGGAGAGGGAGATGTCGCTGTCATTGCTTTGGTGGCTGTAGCGCCAGCCGCCCTGATGGCCGTTGCCTTTGGGGACGCGCTGCGCGTCGAGGATGACCTTGAGCGCCTTGGGCAGGGCGGCATCGAGCCGGGCCTGCCGCTCCGCGTCCACCATGCCGGAGACTTCCGCCAGGGTGAGGGTGGCGATGCAATGGGCGTACATGTTGGCGGAGAAGAGGCCGTTGGCCTGCTGGCGGCGCAGGAGGCAGTCGATGCCGCGGTTGATGCGGTCGCCATAGGGCGGCAGGTTTGGCGTATAGCCGCGGGCGAGATAGGCCATGACGGGGAGGGCGGTGTAGGCGGCGGCATATTCCGGGCCGGCGCCCGCCCAGGAGCCGTCGGGCTGCTGGTTTTGGGCGAGGCGGGCAAGGCCGCGGTCAATGGCGGCGTCGCAGGCCTTCTGGAATTTTTCTTCCTGTTCGCTGGCGGTGTCCGCCCGCAGGAGGGTGGGGGCGCCGGCGGCCAAGGCGGCGGCGAGGAGGAGGGTGGGAAATCGTGGCATGGTCATGGGGCCTGCTTTGACAATTCCTCGAAATAGCGCTTGATGAGGGGGCGGTATTCCTCCGGCCCGTCGGCGACGGCGGACTGGAGGATTTCATCGCGCAGGCTGCCGGGCAGGCGTTGCCAATCCTGGAGGCGCAGGCCGAAGCGTTTGAGCAGCACGGCCGCGTCCGGGGAGCGCGGTTGCCGGGAGCTGGGGCCGGCCGCCGCCATGGCGCCGATCATGCCGGCGGCGTTTTTCGGTTGGGTGGTGGCCTGGCCCTGCATGGCTTGGCTGGCGGCGGCGGCGGCGGCGGCCTGCAAGGCCTGGGCGGCCTGGAGCGCGGTTGCCGCGGAAGGGGTTTGGGCCGCCTGCGCGGTTTTGCTGGCCGCTTGGGCCATTGCCGCGGCCTGGGCCTGCTTCGCCGGCGCCGGGCCGGCGGGGGTCGGGGTTGGCGTTCCCGGCTGTCCGTCCGCGGTGGGTGGTGGCCCCGGTGGCGGCGGCGCGGCGGCCGCCGCGGCGGCGGCGGCCGCTTTGCGCAGGTCGGCGGCTTGTTGCTGGAAGCCGGCCGCCATGGCCTCCAGGCCGGCGGCGGCCTGCTTGAAATTCTCGGCGGCCTGGCGCTGGGCGTTTTGGGTGTCGTCCGCCAGGCTGGCCGGGAGTGGCTTTTCGGGTTTGGCGCGGGCTTGTTCCGCGGCCGTGGCCAGAGTTTTCAGGCCGTTGGCGGCCGTGGCGGCCTGTTCGCGGGCCTGGTTCAGCGGCTGGTTGATCCGTCCCTCATCCCAGGCGGGGGGTTGAGTGCCATCGGGGGTGGTGTTCCGGGCCTGGTCGCGGAGTTGCCCGGCCTCTTTTTCCGTTTCCTGGGCTTCGGCGGCGATGCCCGCCTGTTCCTGGGCCGTCTGCCGCAAGGCGTTCGGCGCGGCGGCGGCGGCTTGGGTCTGCCGTTCCGCGAGTTCGCGGAGGCGGCCGGCCATTGCTTCGGCCTTTTTCTGGTTGAGTTCGGCCAGGCTGGCGGCGGCGGCGGGATCGTGCTTGACCAGTTCCGCGACGCGCGCCGCGACGGTTTCCTGCTGCCGCTGCCATTCGGCGTTTTCCTTCGCGGCGGCGGGATCCGGCGGCGTGGCTTCCGGGGGGGTGCCGGCGGCGGCCGGGGCTGGGGGCGGCGGCGCCTCGGCCTTGGCGTGGGCGAGCGCGGCTTGCTTGGTGGCGAGCGCCTCCAGCTCCAGGGCGGTCTTGGTCTCCCGCGCGGCGGTGTCCAGCTTTTTCAACGACGCGTTGAGGTCCGCCACGGCTTTTTTCAGGTTCGTGGCGGTGCCTTCCGCGAGGGCGACGCGGTCGGCCTGCTTGTCGGCCAGCTTGATCTGGCCGAGCTGGCTTTGGGAGCGGTTGACCGGCTCGTCGGCGATCTGGCGGAGGTCTTTGGGCAGCGCGTCGAAGAAGCCGCCTTCGTTCTTGTCGGCGAGTTCATGCAACTGGCGGTTGGCGTCGGCAATCACCCCGCGGTTTTCTTCAATGGTCTTGGCGGTCTGTTCCTGGATGGGGTCTTCCTTTTCGAGCGTGGCGCGGATCGGTTCCATGCGTTCGCCGGCGCGGGTGAGGTCGTCCCGGATGCGCTCCAGCGTCTTGCGGGTCTGCTCGACTTGGAACTCCAGTGCCTGTTCCTTGAACGGCTTGGCTTGGTCGTCGAAGATGATGGCGAGCGGGTCGGAAAGGCCGGTTTGCGGCCCCTTGAGCGCGACTGGGCAATGGTCGGCGGCGCGGATCCGGACGGTGACGCGCGCGGCGGTTTTGAAGGCGTCGTCGGCGAAGTTGATGACGGCCGTGCCGGCGAAGCTTTTGCTGGCGGGCGCCTCGGCGCCGCTGTCCGGCGTGAGGGTGAACGGGCGCGGCGGCAGGGTGGTGGCGTCGGCTTCGAGCAGCATGACGACATTGGCGAGGCCGATGTCGTCGGTGGCGGCACAGGCGACGGGGAGGCGGTCGCCGCGGGTGAGGCGGAGTTCGCGGCGGCTGGGGTCGAGGGTGGCGGTCGGCGGCAGGTCGGGGAGGGCTTGGACCGGGCGTTCGAAGCGGTTGTTTTCCAAGCCGAAATCATCCTTGAAGCGCAGGCTGTAGATGCCGGCCAGCCCCGGCTCGAGCAGGAACTCGAAGCGGTACGGGATGCTGCCGTCCGCCTCCTCCGCGCCGGCCGTGCCGGCCACGACCCGCGGCGCCTGGCCGGCAATTTGCATCTCGGCCTGGAGGACGCGCTTGCTGACTTTGGCGGTGAGCGTGACCCGGGTGCCCGCCAAGGCGGAGATGGCGCCGGAGCTGTTGGCTTCGAGTTTCGGCGGGAGGTGGGCGTACTCCGGATAGTCGAGCTTCAGGTCCACCTGGTGGATGGCCGCGGGGATTTCGACCTTGACGGTATAATGGCGGGTCAGGGCATGGTCGGCGAGGATCCGGTACTGGAAGCCCTTGTCGAGGATGGGAATGGAGTAGGTGTAGAGCTGGCGCTGGCGCTGGCCGCCGGCGCGGGGGACGCGGGCCATCTCGTCGCGGCTTTCCCGGCCGTCGGCCTGCCGCCGGAGCAGGGTGATGGTGGCCAGCTCGAGGCGGGCGGTGGCGACCGTGATGTCGAGCCGATTGCCGTGCGCGACCGTGATGTCGCCCGGGGTGACGGTCAAATCGCGGGCGGCGAGGTTGGAGAGATTGAGGAAGGGGGCGGCGGCGCGGGTCAGCAGGAAGCCGGTGCGGGCCGGCCAGGCGGCGGCCAGGAGCGCCAGCGCGGCGAGGAGGGCGGCGGCGAAGGCGAAGGGGCGGGCGGCGGCGCGCAGGGAGAGTTCCTGGCGCGGCTTGATCAGGGCGGCGTCCTTGACCGCGGCATCCGTCAGCGCCTGGATCAACACCTGCGAACCGCGCAAATCTGGCGCATCCTTGCTGGTGAGCAGTTCGATGGCGGAACTGAGGCGTTCCTGCATTTCCGGATGGTTGGCCTCGATCATGCGGGCGATGCCGGCCGGGGTGAAGCTGCGTGCCAGGGGGTGGACGAGGAACCGCCAGCCGGCGCCGGCGACGCAGGCGTAAAGCACGGCGGAGAGGGTCCAGCGCTCCCAGGCGTTGAAGAGCACCAGGCAGAAATCCAGCCCCATGGCCGCCAGGGCGGTGCCAATGCCGACGCCGAGCACGGCGCAGATTCCCCGCAGGAAGATGACCAGGCGGGTGCGGAAGAGCAGCCGGCGCAGCAGTTTGGCGATGGCTTCCGGCACGGCGCCGGAACGGGTTGAGAGGTTGGGGTCAGGCATGGTCATGGCAGGCTCGCTTTCTTGCGCAGCGCCCATTCCGCGCCAGCGACGGCGGTGATCGCCAGGAGCAGGAACCAGGAGTTCCAGAGATCGTATTGCCGGCGTTCCTCCTGCACCAGGGACGGCGGGCCGAAGTGGGTGGCGGCTTCCTGGATGCGGGCCGGTTCCAGCAGTTCCCCGCCGGTGGCCGTGGCCAGGCGGTTGAGCAGGCCGGTGTCGGGGGCAAGCTCGACCATTTCGGCGGCGAGGGAACTGACCACGGCGAAGGCGCCGGCCGGGAGTTTGCCCTCCAGCTTGGCGTTGGTCTCCAGCTCGACCGTGTAGTCGCCCTCGGGCAAGCCATCCACGCGGGCTTCGTAAAGGCCGGCGGAGTCGGGGACAAAGGCCAGCTTGTGGCGCCTGGCGGCGCCGTCGCCGCCACGGATGACGGCGGAGACCGCGGCATTGGTGACCGGCGAATAGTCGGCGCGCGACAGCCGGGCGCGGAGCCGGACCGGCTCGCCGGGGGCGTAGCGGCATTTGTCCGTGCCGACGCGGACGCCGGCGGCGCCGTACAGCAGCTTGTCCGCCGTGCCCCAGCGCAGGATTTGCCCCCAGTGGCGGTGATGATAGGTGTCGCCGGACTGGTAGCGGAGGCGCCAGGACTGGTCGGCGGCGGCAAAGAGGACGCGGCCGCCGGCATAATTCTGGGCGACGAGCAGGGCGTTGGCGCGCTCGAACTCGCGCCGCTGGCGCAGGACGGTCTCGGACGGGATTTCATCCGTGGACGCGGCCCGGAGGAAGTCCGGGGCCAGCAGCGGATGGGCATAGGCGAGGACGGCCGCGCCGGGCTTGGTGTCGCGCAACGGATGCCGCCAATACATGGGCGGGAGGGTGTTCCAGCGGTTGCGGCTCCGCTCCGGGGCGGCGGCAAGCTGCATGATGGGATGGCTGCGCCCTTCCTGGGTGAGTTCGAAGCGGAAACTGTCTTCCGGCCCGCCGGTGACCGGCTGCGTGCCGGCGGTGAAGACCACCGGCAGCAGCTCCGCCAGCGGCGTTCCCGCGTAGGCATGGGGCATGAAGAGCGGGCCGGCAATGACCACGAGCGTGCCGCCGCGGGTGGCGACAAAGCGGCGCAGCGCCTTCTGGCCGGCTTCCCCCAGGGCCTTGGGGTCAACGTCGCCAAGGATGATCACGTCGAACTTCAGCCATTCCTCTTCCGTGGCGGGAAGCAGCGTGGCTTCGCACTCCCCGGCGGGCCGCGCGGCGGCGGCGGCGATTTTCGCCGGTTCCGCCTGCCCTTCGGCGCGGTCGGGATTGAGGAGGAGGTACTGGAGGCTGACGGCCGGGTCGCGGCCGGCAAAGAGGTTCTTGAGGTAGCGGAATTCCCAGCGCGGCCGGCCGTCCACCAGCAGCAGCTTGAGCTTGTCGTCGCTGACCGTGACCGGCAAGGCGCAGTGGTTGTTGGCGGTGGTGACTTCCCCCGGCAGCGGCGGGATCACGACGGTGTAGGAGTGGAAGCCGGCGACCTTCGGCTTGGCGCCAAGCTCGATCTGCTGGCGGCTGGCGTCGGCGCCGGCCTTGAGGGTCCGGCTGTCCACGACCTCCTTGCCGTTCCGGAGCTGGATGACCACGTCCTGGTCGGCCAGGCCGTCCAGTTTCACTTCGACCTTGGCGACGAAGCGGTCGCCGGTGTAGATCAGCTCCGGCGCCTCGACGCCGGCGATCGCGGCGTCCCGCGGCGGATGGGTGCTGCTGCCGAAGCTGACGGGGCAGACGGGGATTTGCAGGTGGCCGAGGCGCCGGGCGATCTCTTCGGCCGAGCCCGCGGCATTGTGGCGCCCGTCGCTGAGCAGCAGCACCCCGGCGAACTGGTCGGCGGGAATGTCGCCCATGGCCTTCTGGAAGGCGGCGACGAGGTCGGTGGCCTGGCTTTCCCGTCCCTCGCCGGCGGCGGGGGCGGCGGCCGGTTTGCCGTCGCCGGCGGCCCGCATTTTCTTCAGGCTGGTCTCGGCGGTCGCCCCGGCGAAGGTGTAGAGCTTGAGGCCGTAGTCGTCGGCGAGGCGGTCGAGCAGGCTTTGGCGGCCGCCGCCGGCGCCGGGGCCGCCGGGCTGGTTGAGGAGCTTGGCGGCAAGCTCAAGGCGGTTCATGGCGGCGACGGCATCCACGGCCTTTTTCGTTTCGGCGGGGAGTGCGGCATAGGCCAGGAGGTCAAGCTCGGTGCCGGCGGCGGTGACAGCGGCTTCCGCTTGTTGCATGGCCGTGACGGCGCGGGCGAGCGTTTCCTGGGCTTTTTTCAGGGCGTCCACGGTTGGCGGGCCGGGCTTGGCCGTGGCGGCCTCGGCGAGCGCTTTCAGCGCCTCGTCGCAGCGGGCCAGGATGTCGCCGTCAACGGTGGCGACGATGGCGTTCAGGCGGTTGCGCAGGCCGCCATCGGGCGTGGCGTTGCCACCGGTGGCCGGCGCGGCCAGGGCGGCGCGGCTGGCGGCGAGGTTCTTTTGCACCCGGCGCAGGGTGTCGGCCAGGGGCTTGGTTTTTTTCTGCATCCGGGCGGCGTGGCCTTCGGGCGCCGCGGCCAGGGCGCCGGCGGGCGGCAGGTTGTCGAGTTGCGCCTGGATTTCCCGCCGGGCCGCCCGGAGGTCGCCGGCGGTGCGTTCCAGGGTGAAAATCCGGCGGACCTTGCCCAGGCCGAGGAATTCCGCCAGGCGCAGGCGTTCCGCGGGCGGCAGGCCGGTGTCCGCGATGCGCATGGAGGCGCTGCCATCGAGGAGGACCGCGACGTAGCGGTCGAGCTTGCGGTGGACCGTGAAGGTCTTGACGGGCTGGCAGAGCATGAACAGCAGCAGCAGCACCAGCGTGGCGCGCAGCGGCGCCAGGCAGGCCCCGCTTGGCGGCGGCGCCGATTGGCGTTCCAGCCCGTAGAGGGCATGGACGGTCTCGACGGCCAGCGCCCCGCCCAGGAGAAGGAGTGGCAGCGGCCATTTGGTGGCGAAGGACAGAAGGTGTTGCAGGCCCATGGCCCAGGCCGTCAGCGCGGCAAAGCCGGCGCCGACGCGGAGGAGGAACTGCGCGCCCCGGCCCCAGGCGCGGCGCGCCGGCGGCAGCCGGCGGTGCAGCCAGACCCAGAGGGCGGTGAGGGCCACCGCGCCGGCCACCGGCAACAGCCAGGGGCCGGTGGCCGGCGGAAACGGGAAGGGGATGGAGGGTTCCAAGGTCATTGCTTCATCATTTCCCGCGCTTTGCGGCCGAACGCCTGGAGGTCTTCGGCGGGGGTGGTGAGCGTCACCGTCTCCGCGGCGTGGAGGCGGCGTTGCAGGGCGATCCAGCGGGTCAACGCCACCTCGGCCAAAGCGGCCAGCAGCGCCACCAGGATCAACGGTTTCCAGATTTCCTCGCCCGGGATGCCGCCGCCGATGGCGGCGAGCATTTCGGCGCGCGCCCTGGCCGGGAAAATCTCCACCTGGTTGCGGAAGGCGGCGAAATCCGCGTCGGTGAGGGTTTTCAACCCGCTTTCGCCGGGCGGGCTGGCCACGACGAAAGGCAGCGAGCCGCCGCCCGCCGCCGGCTTGAATTCCGGCGGGAGCTGGAGGCGGTACAAGCCTGGGGCGAGGGTTTCGGAAAAGCGGACAATGGCCTGATCGTTGACCGTGGTGATGGTGCCGGTCGCCTTGCCGCCGGCCGGGGTTTCCACGACGATCTCCTTGGTGCTGCCGGCGGCCTGGGCGCGGACGGCCGTGCGGCTGTCAATCCGGCGCGGCCCGCCGCCGGCAGCCAGCTCAAAGGCGATTTCCTCGCCGGGCCGGAGATTGGGTTCGGCGGCGGCGGGGGCGGCCAGATAGTGGACCAGTTCGTGGAGCAGGGGGACGTAGCTTTTGCTGGCGGGAAGGGTGCTGTCGAGCGTGTCGAGGTTGAACGCGGCGGCCAGGATGAAGCCGCGGCCGAGCTGGCGCTCGACCCAAAACGGTTCGCCGGTGTCGAGGCGGCCGCAGACGCGGACGGCGCTGTCCTGGGCGTCCGGCTGCAATCGCCACCAGGCTTGGACGAGCACGCCGGCGGCGTCGGATTGGCCGGCGTCGCCGATGAGCTTGAGCGCCGGATGGGTGAAGCTCTTGAGGTCAAGATGGGCGGGCTTGGCGGCGGCGCCGCGCCGGCCGGCGAAGACCGCGGGCAGGAACGGCTCGCCGGCCCGGGTGCGCAGGCGGTTGTAGAACTCGGCGTCGGTCTGGTTGCCCGGGATGAGCAGCAGCCCGCCGCCGCCGCGGACGAACTCGGTCAGGCGGTCGGCGAACGGCCCGGGCAGGCGCGGCACGTTGGAGAGGATGATGACCCGATACTTGGCCAGGTCGCCGATCACGGCGGCATCGGCGGCGGCCAGGAGTTCCGGGGCGATCAGCAGGCGCAGGCTGGGATCCGGGTTGCCCGCCACGGGCGCCAGCGCCACTTTGATCAAAGCCGCGGCGCTGTCCAGCGGCCGGGTGGACGGCGCGCCATCCACGATGAGCGCCGGGAGCCGGTCCAGCACGTCCACGGCGCGGATGGCGGTGTTGTCGGCCTCGAGGTCATCCTTGTAAACCAGTTGGAAGGTGGCCAGGTGGCGCCCCGGCGTCGGGAATTGGTACTCGAACCGGAGGGTCTCCGCGGCGCCGGGCGCCAATTCCTTCTGGAACGGCTCGCGCTTTTCCGGCTGGCCATCGATGGCAAAGACGACCGCGTTGGGCTGCACCGGGACGGCGCCGGGGTTTTGCACGGTGACGGCGAAGTGGACGGGGCGGTCCGTGCCAATGATCTGCCGGGAGAGGGCGACGCCGGCGATGGCGGCGTTGCGCACCGTCAGCGGCATGGGCAGCAGGCGGCAAAGGATTTTGGGCTGGGGATCCAGTTCCCGCAGGTTCTGGGCGAGGTAGGCCCAGCGCGGCTGGCTTTGCGGATCCCAATTCACGGCCTGGCCATCGGTGATGAGCAGGATTTTTTTCACGGGGTTGCGGGCGTTGGCCAGCATGGTGGCGGCGGCGTTGAAGGCTTCCAGGACGCCCATGCTGCCGCCGGGGGGCTGGAAATCCCGGTGGGCGAGGATTTCTTTGAGGGCGGCGCGGTCGGAGGACATGGTGGCGCCGACGGCGCGGGGCTGGGGGCCGGCGAGGATGATGCCGGCGGTGTCGCCAGGCTTGAGGGTGTCCACCACGGCGCTGGCTTCGTCCACGGCATGCTGGAAGTTGCTGCGGCCGTCCACGAGGAGGCGCATGGAGTCGGAGCCGTCCACGATGATGACGATGGCGCGTTCGCCGGCGGGGGTCAGCCACTGGCGGCGGAGGAGCCATTGTTCGAGGGCGGCGGCGGCGATGGCGACCAGCGCCAGCAGGGCGCTGGCGCGCAGGAGCTGGCGGCGGAGGCGGAGATTTTTCCCGACCGCGGCGGCGATGCCGGCGCAGATGGCGGCGCCCATGAACAGGGGCAGGATCACTCCCCAGGGGATGGCGGCCTGGCTGGGGAGGAACGGCCGGGCCATGGCCAGCGCCACGGCCGCGACCAGCAGGCAGCGCAGCGCCAGAAGCACGACTTCCTCGAGGAGCAGGCGGCGGCGCTGGGCTTGCAGCGAAGCCATCAGGAAACGCATCGCCGCCCAGGGCACGGGCTTGGCCTTGTGCCGGTTCAAGAGGTGGATCACCACCGGCAGGGCCACCAGCGCCAGGCCGGCCAACATGCTGAAGTGAAGGAAGGTCATGCCCCCACCATCCGGCCGCGGTTGGCCAGGTAGTTTGCCAAAGCGGCGTCGAAGTCCTGTTTCGTCGAGAAGGGCACATAGTCCACGGCCATTTCACCGCAGCCCTTCTTGATTTTCTCCACAAACGTGCGGACTTCATCCAGATAGGTGGCGCGCAACGCCTTGGGATTGATTTCAACCCGGTTCCCCGCCACTTCCAAGTCGGTGAACTCGCTCCAGCCCTCGAAGGGGAAGGTGATCTCCTCTTCGGCCATGACGTGGAAGAGGATGACTTCATGCTTGCGGAAGCGGAAATGGTGCAGGGCGTTAAGGATGGCGCCGGGGTCGTCGAAGAGGTCGGAGATGAGCACGATCAAGCCGCGGCGGTGAAGCTGTTCGGCGATGCCGTGGATGACGGGCGCCAGCGCCGTTTCCTCGCCGGCCTGGGTGAGTTGCAGCTCCTCGAGGAGGACGCGCAGGTGGCTGGCGCGGCTGCGCGCCGGCAGGTGGCGGCGCACCTTGGAATCGAAGGTGACCAGGCCGACGGCGTCCTGCTGGTGGATCAGCAGATGCAGCAGGGTGGCGGCCAGGTAGCGGCCGTAGTCGAGCTTGCTCAGGGGCTGGCCGTGGCGGCGGGCGGCCAGGCCGCCCGTGTAGCCCATGGAGCCGGAGGCGTCCAGCAGGACGGTGCAGCGGAGGTTGGTTTCCTCGATGTACTGCTTGATGTAATAGCGGTCGGACTTGCCGTAGGCGCGCCAGTCCAGGTCGCGGATGTCATCGCCCGGCGCATATTCGCGGTGTTCGGCGAATTCGACGGAAAAGCCGCGCGCCGGGCTGCGGTGGCGGCCGGAGACAAAGCCTTCCATGACGCCGCGGGCAATGAATTCCAGCCGGTGCACCTTGGCCAGCGCCGCGGCGTCCAGCAGGTTCATGTATTCAGGGATGGTTGGGGTGGTGGGCGGCATGATGACCCGGAATGGCGGGCGGCTTAGCGGATCGCCTCTTCGCCTTTGGGCTTGATGGTTTCCAGAAGGCGGGTGACGATCTGGTCGGCGCTGATGCCGGCGGCTTCGGCGTTGAAGGTCGCCACCAGCCGATGGCGCAAGACGGGCAGGGCGACTTCGCGCACGTCTTCCGTGGTGGCGTGGTAGCGGCCGTGGAGAATGGCGCGGGCCTTGGCCCCGAGCATGAGATTGATGCTGGCGCGCGGGCCGGCGCCCCATTGCACCAGTTCCTTCACGAACTCCGGCGCGCCGGGCTCCTGCGGGCGGGTGGCGCGCACCACGTCCCGGGCGTACTCGAAGACATGGTCGGCGGCGGGGACGCGATGGACGATTTTCTGCAGGCGCAGGATGTCGTCGCCGCTCAGCACCTGCGTCAGCTTGGTTTCATGCCGGCCGCTGACCTGCTTCATGATCGCCAGCTCTTCCGCGGCGGTGGGGTAGTTCACGTGGATCATGAACATGAAGCGGTCAAGCTGCGCTTCCGGCAGCGGATAGGTGCCTTCCTGCTCCACGGGGTTCTGGGTGGCGAGCACGAAGAAGGGATCCGGCAAGGCGAAGTTCTGTTCGCCCACGGTGACTTGGCGCTCCTGCATGGCTTCCAGCAGCGCCGCCTGCGTCTTGGGCGGGGTGCGGTTGATTTCATCCGCCAGCAGCATGTTGGCGAAGATCGGGCCGTGCAGGAAGCGGAAGACGCGCCGGCCCGTGGTGCGGTCCTCTTCCAGCACATCGGTGCCGGTGATGTCGGACGGCATCAGGTCCGGGGTGAACTGGACGCGCTTGAAACTGAGCGAGACCACCTTCGCCAGGGTGCTCACGAGCAAGGTCTTGGCCAGGCCCGGAACCCCCACCAGCAGCGCATGGCCGCGGCAGAAGATGGCGATCAACAGCTCTTCGATCACCGCCTGCTGGCCGACAATCCGGTTGGCCACCTGCTCGGTCATGACGCGATAGGCCTCGTTCAGGCTTTTGACGGCGGCCAAGTCGTCCGCGTCGTCAATGCTGAAGCTGGGGGTGGGGGCGGGCGTCTCAGTGCTGCTCATGGGGAACTCCTGCATCATGAATTCGGCTTTGCCGATCCCGTTTCCCGCCACGGCTGAAACCGGCGGCCGTCGCGGGGAGGTTTTCAGGGGGAGATGCGCCGGAACCGCCGGTTTCGTACACCGCTTTCCCAAAGCGCGGCCGCGCATGGGCCCGCTGCCGTCCAGCGAAATGCTGGTGGGGCATTGGCCCCTTGTCCCCTCGCCCCCTCTGGACGGCCCACCTTCCGCCCTGCGAGTTTTTTGGCTGGACGGCAGGTCCCACACTTCAGCGTGGGCTGGTTGGTGGCGGTGGCGTTTCCTCTGGACGGCCCATCTTCCGCCCTGCGAGTTTTTTGGCTGGACGGCAGGTCCCACACTAAAGTGTGAACTCCAGCGGGGGGATTTTCCCCAGTCCCCAAGCCCACCAGTCCCTTCACTCACGAAGACACGAAGCATGTCCCCGTCCCAGCGGGACGGTGGGACAATAGGCAGGGGCAACGCCCCTGCCTGGACATTGGCAAAACTCAAGCGGCGACGGCTGGGGCTCCGCCTGGCTCCCGTCGCCTCTGGCCGATGCCATGGCGAAGGAGTCGCACGAGGTCGCGGGCG
>Ga0265297_10008465_pt1 | contig 13696 bp, 12 predicted proteins | sample Munlanlwell13791_FD_192502 | JGI IMG/M metagenome (GOLD analysis project Ga0265297, IMG submission 192502) | Leachate microbial communities from a municipal landfill in Southern Ontario, Canada - Leachate well 137-91 | ecosystem: Engineered > Solid waste > Landfill > Unclassified | place... | reverse complement strand
TTCTTTCTTTCGGCAAATCGTTAGATTTTTTATCTCCCTCTAAATTGGTAGGGGGTAAATCAGATATTGTTGAAATTATTATTTGTCCGGAATTTGTCAAAAAAAATGGGGATAAATTAGAAAAAATGTTAGTGCATGGAATTTTGCATATTTTAGGATATGATCACGAGAAATCAAAAAAGCAGGCAGAAGAGATGGAAAAAAAACAAGAAAAATATTTACCCGGTTAAATAGTGCTTCGCACTAATTTCGCCAAAGCGAAATTATTTAACTGGGTAAATCTAAAATATAATTATGGCTAAAGGTCATATAATCGTAGGGTTGGATATTGGAACAAATACTTTAAAGATTTTAGTCGCCCAAAAAAAAGGAAAGGAGCTGGAGGTTTTGCGTTATAATCAAAGGCCTTCTTTTGGATTAAGGAAGGGGGCTGTTGTTAATGTTGAAGAAACATCAAAAAATATCCGTTTGTTAATATCAGATATTGAGAGGGATTTAGGAAGAAGAATTAATTCTGTCTTTGTAAATCTTGGCGGAAGCCGGCTTTATGTTTCTCCTTCAGATGGTATTATTTCTGTTTCCAGAGCGAATCAAGTAATTTCTCAAGAAGATATAGACAGGGTTTTACAGGCAACTAAGGCAATTAATATTCCTTCCAATGAAGATGTTTTAGATGTTTTTCCGAGAGAATTTATAATTGATGACCAAAAAGGTATAAAACAGCCGCTGGGCTTGACGGGCATAAGATTAGAAGCAAAAGTTCTTTTACTTTGCTATTTTCAATCCGATTTTATAAATTTAAGCCAGGCGGTCTTGAATTCAAAATTACAGATTGATGATATTATCACATCTCCTTTGGCTGCCGCTACTGCGGTTTTAACCCCTCAACAGAAAGAGTTAGGCGTTGCTTTAATTGATATTGGCGCCGCCACAACAAGTTTAGCGGTTTTTGAAGAGGGGGATTTAATTCATCTTGCTGTTTTCCCGATCGGTTCTGCTAATATAACTAATGATATTGCTATTGGTTTGCGGACAGAAGTAAGTACTGCTGAAAACATAAAAAAACAATATGGTACCTGTTTCTTAACTAAAACAGATAAATCTTCTAAAAAAATAGAAATTATTGATAAGGCATCGGGATTATCTTTTACAAAAAAGAATTTAGTGGATATCATTGAGCCAAGGGTATCAGAAATTTTTGATTTAATCCAAAAAGAATTGAAAAAGATAGGCCGGCAAGAATTATTGCCTGGCGGGATTGTTTTATCCGGAGGCGGGGCAAAATTATCAAAAATAAAGGACTTAGCAAAACAGCAATTAAAGCTTCCTTGCAGTATAGGGAATCCAAAGGGTATTGTCGGCATAGAAGATGATCCTTCTTTCGCCACGATAGCAGGTTTGGTTTTAAGCGATATGGATATTGACGGCTTGGATAAAGGAGGTATACTGGGCTTACTAAGGGATTGGGCCAACAAATGTAAAAAAATGTTCAGGGTCTTTATTCCTTAGAGATCTGCTGTCTTATATTTTTTTTATCTCAAATTAAAATTTATCAACAGCGGGTCTTTAAAAATATGAACCCGCAAATTAAAGTATTCGGAGTTGGAGGGTCTGGCTCAAACACGATTTCCCGAATGGCCTGTTTATCCGGCAAGAAATCAAGACATTGTAATCATGGAGTAGAATTGGTTGCTATAAATACTGATGCTCAAGCTCTTCACTTTTGCAAAGCAGACAAAAAAATTCTCATTGGGAAAAACGCGACAAAAGGCCTGGGCACTGGAATGGATGTTGCGTTGGGCAGAAAAGCAGCAGAAGAATCAAGAGAAGAAATAATAGAGGGTCTAAAGGGCTCTAATATGGTTTTTATAACTTGTGGTTTTGGCGGAGGAACTGGCTCAGGAGCTGCTCCAATTATTGCCGAGCTTTCAAAACGACTCGGCATTTTAACTATAATGGTTGTTACGACCCCATTTTCTTTTGAGGGAGAACAAAGAAAGAGAGTCGCAGAAAATGCTTTACAAAAATTAAAAAACGAGATTGATTCTTTAATAATTATTTCCAATGATAAACTTTTAAGCATAATAGATGAGAAGACAACTGTTTCAAATGCTTTTTCAATTTGCGATGAAATTTTGAAAGAAGCAGTACAAAGCATTACGGATTTAATTTTAGTTCCCGGAATCATAAATATAGATTTTTCTTCTGTATTATCAATTATTAAAAATTCCGGCAGAATGCTTTTTGGATCTGCCAAAGCGCAAGGTGAAAATCGCGCGGTTGATGCGGCAACAAAAGCAATTAATTCTCCCTTGTTGGATTTTTCAGTCAAAGGAGCAAAGGGAGTTTTATTTAATGCTTCAGGGCAAGATATTACTTTAAAAGAAATTCAGGAGGCAGCTAAAGTTATTACTAAGCATGTTGATAGCAAAGCCCAAATAATTTTTGGCGCGGTAAAAAACAATACTCTCAAAAAGGGCGAAATAAAGATTACAGTTATCGCAACTAAGTTTTAATAAAAATTAAATGTTATCCACAGATTTTGTGTTTACAACAGGGCTTGACCTGTTTTTTTAGTGGAGTAAAATATAGGAATGGTCGAACCATTTATGCAATTAGATATTTAAATGGGATAAATTTGTTTTTGTTTCTTTTTCGTTCATAACTATAATAATATAACCTAAGGGCCTTGCCCATTTTTTTATCGATGAAAACAGAAAATCATATTTTAAAGATTCAAAAAAGAGACGGCAGAATAGTTGATTTTTCTCAGAAAAAAATTGAAGAAGCAATTCATAAGGCCGTTGTTGCGTCAAACCAAGGAGATGGAGAGGTTTCTAAAAAGGTTTCTGATAAGGTTATCAGTTTATTAAATCGTAGATTTAAAAAAGGAGAGACACCTAATATTGAGCAAGTTCAGGATATTGTTGAAGAGGCATTAATGTTAGAAGATTTGATTGAAACAGCCAAATCATATATTTTATATAGGGAACAGAGAAGAGCAGTTAGAGAAGTAGCAAAGGCGAGAGATGAGTCATCTGAAAAAATTGACAGTTATTTAACAGAAGTTGATTGGCAAATTAAAGAAAATGCGAATATGACATTTTCTTTACAAGGTTTAAATCAATATGTCGGCTCATATATTTCAAAAAAATATTGGTTAAATAAAATATATCCGAAAGAAATCAGGGAGGCCGCGGCTAATGAGGATTTCCATATACATAATTTGGAATTACTGGCTCCTTATTGCGCTGGTTGGGATTTATATGATTTTTTAGTAAAGGGTTTTGGCGGAGTTAACGGAAAATTGGAAGCCAAGGCGCCCAAACATTTTAGAACCGCATTAGGACAATTAGTAAATGTTTTATTTACATTGCAAGGAGAAACAGCGGGAGCAAATGCTGTTTCTAATTTTGACACTTTATTGGCCCCCTTTATCAGATACGATAATTTAAATTATAAACAAGTGAAACAGGCAATGCAGGAATTTTTATACAATTGTATGGTGCCGACTAGAGTAGGGTTTCAAACACCTTTTTTGAATGTTTCCTTGGATATCAAACCACCGTCTCACTTAGCGAAACAGCCGGTGATAATTGGCGGACAGCCACAAAATGAAGTTTATGGTGATTTTCAACCAGAAATGGATATGTTTATAAAGGCCTTTTATGAGGGTTTAATGGACGGAGACGCCTCTGGCAGGCCGTTTACTTTTCCGATACCAACTGTCTCAGTCGGCAAGGATTTTGAATGGGATAATCCCAATCTAACAGCAATGTGGGAAGCAACAGCAAAATACGGCATTAATTATTTTTCTAATTTTATACAATCAGATATGAGTCCAGATGATGCCAGAAGTATGTGTTGTCGTCTTAGATTGGATAATCGCGAATTATATAAGAGGGGCGGAGGATTATTCGGCTCTTCTCCAAAAACCGGTTCAATAGGAGTTGTTACAATTAACTTGCCTAGAATCGGACACACTTCAAAAACAAAAACAGAATTTTTTAACCGACTTGGTCATTTGATGGATTTAGCAAAAGAAAGTTTGGAAATAAAGAGAAAAGCAATAGATAATTTTATGGAGAAAGGACTTTATCCTTATTCCAAACATTATTTAAAAGATGTTAAGACATTAAGGGATTCTTATTTCGGGAATCATTTTGCGACAATTGGAATTTGCGGGATGAATGAGGCGTTGCTTAATTTTTTGGAAGAAGACATCACAACTCCGAAAGGCAGAAAATTTGCGATTGAAATTTTGGATTTTATGAGAGATAAAATGATTAAATTTCAGGAAGAAACAGGTAATTTGTATAATCTAGAAGCTACTCCGGCAGAGGGTACAAGTTATAGGCAGGCAAAAATTGATAAAGAAAAATATCCTGACATTATTACAGCCGGGACAGCAGAGGTTCCTTATTATACAAATTCAAGTCAATTGCCGGTTGGTTTCACAGATGATGTGTTTCAGGCGCTTGATCTCCAAAATGATTTACAGGCAAAATACACCGGAGGGACTGTTTTACACATATTCCTTGGAGAAAAAATATCAGACCCATTGATGGCTAAAAGTTTAGTTAGAAAAATATTTGAAAAATATAGTTTGCCGTATATTACACTAACCCCGACATTTTCAATTTGTCCGACCCATGGCTATATTTCCGGAGAACATTTTGAATGTCCTTTATGCACGATAAAACAGCCGTGCGAGGTCTATTCAAGGGTTGTCGGGTATATTCGACCTGTTCAACAATGGCATAAAGGGAAACAAGAAGAATACAAAGAGAGAAAGGAGTTTCTCTGCCCATTAGATAATCAGAAAAACGCGTTGGAAAATGTCTCAGAAAAAATAACAGCATAAATTTTAAAAACTCCTTTTATCCAAAGGAGTTTTTTAGACCATAATTTTTATTTATGATAATCGGAGGATTACAAAAAACAACCTTAATTGACTATCCCGGCAAAATAGCTTGCACGATTTTTTTGTCCGGCTGTAATTTCAGGTGTCCTTGGTGCTATTCCGGAGAGCTTGTTTTGCCAGAAAAGATTATAAAACAGCCACGGATTACAGAGCAGGATTTTTTTAATTTTTTAAAAGAAAGACAGGGGCTTTTAGACGGCGTTGTAATTTGTGGAGGAGAGCCGACAATAAATAAAAACCTACCCGAATTTATAGAAAAAATAAAGAAGATGAATTTTTTAGTTAAGCTTGACACTAATGGTTCTAATTCCAAGATGCTGGAAGAACTAATTGATAAAAAATTAATTGATTATGTTGCCATGGATATAAAATCGCCGATTGATAAGCCAATATATAAAGATATTATGTTAGAAAAATCGGATTTAGAAGAAATAAAAAAAAGTATTGATATTTTAAAAAAAAATAAAATCGGTTTTGAGTTTAGAACAACCGTTGTGCCGGAGATTCATGAAAAAGAAGATTTTTTAAAAATAGCAAAATTGATAGGTGGACCGAATATAAAATATTATTTGCAAAATTTTAGGGCGGAGAAAACAATTGACCCTAAATTTGAAAAAGTGAAGCCATTTCCGAATGAATTTTTAGGAGAAATAATAAAAGAAATCTCTCCTTATTTCAAAGTTTGCCAATTAAGATAATTACCTCGCTTTTATAAAATTTATTGTTTCGCTCTTGTTTAAATAAATGACCTCGTCTAAGATATTATTTTTCCTATGCCTCTTTTTTATTATAGGGGTATTTATAGGTTCAGTGGCAAAAATTCCCCAAATTTTTTTATGGGGTTTTTTATTTTTAGCCGTTTTGTTAATTTTTGCTACCTTGGTCCGTCATTGCGAGCCACAGCGAAGCAATCTTACAGATTTTAGATTGCTTCGTCGGTTGCGACCTCCTCGCAATGACGAGTTATTTATTTTTAGCTTTTGTGTTTTGTTTTTTATCATAGGTGTTTTGAGATTGCAGATTTCAGAATTTAATATTAAGAATAGTCAGTTAAGAAAATTAAACAATAAAGGAGAAGTTGTTTTGTTCGGTAAAATTGTCGGGGAGCCGGACATAAGGGAAAATTCTCAAAAATTAAAAATAGAAATTTACTCGGCTAAATCCGTTGAAAGCAGTGTTCCGCCAAAGGCGGAACAATCTAACCGGGTAGAAAATTTAGTAGGCGTGGTTTTAGTTACGATAAGGCGCTATCCGGAATACAAATATGGAGACAGAATAAAAATTATAGGTAAATTGGAAGAACCAGACGAAACAGAGGACTTCAGTTATAAAAATTATTTGATGAAAGACGGTATTTATTCTGTAATGGCCTTCCCGAAAACAGAACTTTTAGAAAAAGAACCGTATAGAGGACTGTCCTCCATATTTTTTTCAGGGGTTTTAGAGTTTAAGCAGAAATTAAGAGAGAGTATCCGTAAAAATTATTCTCCTCCGCAGAGTTTGATTTTGGAAGGAACTGTTTTGGGCGATAATGGCGTAATGTCACAGGATTTGAAGGATAAATTAAATATTACCGGGCTTCGCCACATCATAGCTGTTTCCGGCACGCATGTAATTATTTTAAGCACAATTATAATGTCTCTTTTGTTAGCTTTGGGATTTTGGCGTGGACAGGCATTTTATATCACAATAATTTTTATCTGTCTTTATATTGTTATGACTGGTCTTCCGGCTTCCGGCGTTCGGGCAGGAATTATGGGGGGTCTTTATCTTTTATCTCAAAAATTAGGCAGGCAAAGTGTGGGACCCCGCGTAATAATTTTATCTTGCGCAATTATGCTTTTAATTAATCCATTGCTTTTATTCTATGATATCGGTTTTCAACTTTCTTTTTTGGCTGTGATGGGTCTTATATATTTAGAACCGTTTATTAAAAATTTTTTGAAAATTTTAACAAAAATTATTCTGCCGGCAGTCGGGGATAAGGTAGAAAATTTACTTGGAATGATTTCCGCCACTTTTGCCGCGCAGATTTTTACTCTGCCTATCATAGTATATAATTTTGGAAATATTTCTTTGGTAAGCCCCATAACTAATATTTTGGTCTTACCCGTGGTTTATTGGCTTATGATTTTTGGTTTTTTATCATCTTTTTTAGGGATTATCTCCCAATTTTTGGGTTGGATTTTTGCGTTACCGAGTTGGCTTTTACTTTCTTATTTTTTGAAAATAACAGATTTTTTTTCTCAAGAATGGTGTTTAAAAACCATCAAGAGTACGCATTGGATTTGGCTAATTATTTTTTATATAATTTTAGCAACCATTGTGTATTGGCTTCATAAAGAATAAAAAACCGGAAATTTTAAAATAAAAAACAGTCATTATATTTTAATGACTGTTGTGTTCGCCAAGGCGCGGCTATATCTCTTCAAAAATTATTTCATTTTTATCTGAATTATCGAATTTGGCGTAAAATGAAGAAATTTTGATTCCGAGAATTTTTTCTGCGGAAATGCGTTCGGTTAGGGCTTTGGCTGCGAGTGGCAGATCCTCTCTTTCCCTGTTTTTTTTCTGGCCACCAGGATTTGGGATTTTTGTGTAAAAACCGCAATCTTCATGATTGATGAGAAAAATCCATTTAATAAAAGGAAAGTGTTTAAGAAAAAATACAATCTGTTCGTTGAGAAATCTTATCTCTTTTGCCATCGCCGGATGGGCTAGCGATGCTGGTCCGCCAGCTATAATAATTGGCACAAAGTCGCCATGGTTAAGATCCAGCTCATTTTGGATAAAGCAATTAAAAGCAAACTGAAATCTTGGATCAGAGCAACAAATGACAAGTGTTGTTGGCTTTGCTTTTAGTATTCTATAGGTTGTTTCCATTTTTTTCTCCTTCTGGCTTAATTTGTTTTCTTGAGTAAATTTCAGGATAACGATAACGATCTACTGCAATCATAGCTGTTAAAATTACTAATACCGAGGCGCCAATTATTAACGATAAAAAACTTTCTGTTTTCATTATTTCCGATATTTCTCCAAACATCGTATGCCTCCTTTTGTCAAAGAGCGATTTTAAATCCCTTTTTATACTATCAGAGTTTTTAAAATTTTCAACCCCTATCATTATTTTTATTTGATTAACAAAAATATTTTTTTAATGTATAATAAAAACAATATGGATTTAAAAAACAATAAAAAAGCATGGTTAATTGCGGTTGATATGGGTTACGGACATCAAAGAACCGCTTATCCGTTGAGAGATATGGCTTTTGGCAATAAAATTATTAACGCCAATAATTACGACGGAATTCCAAAAAAAGACGAAAAATTTTGGAAAACAACGAAATCACTTTATGAATTTATTTCAAGATTTAAAAAAATTCCTTTAATCGGTAATGCAATTTTTGGTATTCTTAATAAATTTCAAAGAATTTTAAGTTATTATCCTAAAAGGGATTTGTCGCAGTCGGATATCAATAATAAAATTATTTTTTCTTTTATTAAAAAAAAATGGGGGAAGGATTTAATTTTGCGGCTTGCTAAAAATCCTTTGCCCTTGGTCAGTTCTTTTTTTACACCGGCGTTTATGGCAGAACACTTCCAATATCCAAATGATGTTTATTGTATTGTTTGTGATGCCGATGTTGCTAGGGCATGGGTTTCCATCAATCCTGAAAAAAGTAAAATTAAATATTTTGCTCCATGCACTTGGGTAAGAGACCGATTAAAGCTTTACGGAGTTAAGTCAAAAAATATATTTTTGACTGGATACCCTCTGCCAAAGGAAAACATAGGTATGTCTATGGAAATTTTAAAAGAGGACTTAAGAAATCGCATTGTCAATCTTGACCCTAAACAGAATTACAGAAAATTGTATGAACCTTTAATCAAGGGTTATTTGGGCGATTTGCCTAAAAAATCAGATCACCCTTTAACGATTATGTTTTCAATTGGAGGAGCCGGGGCACAAAAAGAAATTGGCTTAAAGGCGATAAACAGTTTAAAGGACTATATTAAGACGAAAAAAATTAGAATGATTATAGCCGTAGGAACTAGAACGGAATTGTTTAAATATTTCGCGGATAATATAAAGGGCTTAAAATTGGACGGATGGGTTAATATTTTGTCTGCGAAAACAACACATGATTATTTTACCAAATTTAATCAGGCGATTAGAGAAACAGATGTTTTATGGACTAAACCATCAGAGCTTTCTTTTTATGCCGGGTTGGGAGTTCCCATTATTCTTGCCCCGACTATTGGTTCGCAAGAGGATTTCAATAAGAGATGGCTTTTGCATATCGGAGCCGCGATTTCTCAAGAAGATCCAAAACACACAGACCAGTGGTTTATTGATTTATTAAATGGCGGCGATTTGGCAGAGATTGCGATGCAGGGCTTCATTGAAATAGAAAAAATGGGTACATATAATATTGAAAAAATAATAAATGAAAAACCGACTAATGCTTAAAATAACAATTTTTATTTTATTAGTGGTCTTGGCGCTTTTTTTATATTATTTTTTTGTTGGCAAGGCGCCGAAGCAGAAAAATGCCACAGAATGGGGGGTTAATTTTTCTCAAATGCAGGCCGATGCGTTGGGGCTTGATTGGAAAGAGACATATTCGTCGGTTCTTGATGATTTGGGAGTGAAAAATATAAAGTTGCTTACTCAATGGGACAAAATTGAGCAACAGAAAGACGATTATTTTTTTGACGATATTGACTGGCAAATAGAACAGGCGCGCTTTAAATCAGCAAAAATTATTTATGTCGTTGGAATGAAGTCAGGCCGTTGGCCGGAGTGTCATATCCCAGATTGGGCAAAGAATCTTTCCAAAGAAGAACAGCAGACAGAAATTCTAAAATACATTGAAACAGTTATTTTAAGATATAAAGATAATGATGCTATTGTTATGTGGCAGGTAGAAAACGAGCCATTGTTTAAATTTGGTCAATGCCCTTGGTATGACAAAAATTTTTTGAAGAAAGAAGTAGAATTAGTGAAAAAACTTGACCCAAAAAGACAAATTATTGTTTCTGATTCAGGGGAGCAATCAACATGGTTTGGAGCGTCAGAAATAGGCGATATGGTCGGAGTTACTATGTACAGGAAAGTTTGGGCAGGCACAGAGAAATTTGGTTTTTATGCAAGCTTTCCATTGCCTCCGGTTCATTATTGGAGAAAAGCCCAGATTATCAAAAAAATATTTAATAAAGAAGTGATGTGTGTTGAATTGCAGGCAGAGCCATGGGCTTCAGAATTGTTTTATGATGTCCCCATAGAAGAGCAGGAAAAAACAATGAATTTAGAACAATTCAAAAAAAATATTAAATATGCCGAAGACACCGGGCTTAAAGGTTTTTATTTTTGGGGGGTTGAGTGGTGGTATTGGATGAAAGAAACTCAAAACCGTCCGGAAATATGGAACGAAGCCAAAAAATTATTCAGAGGCGCAGGCCTTGACAATGGCTTATGATTTGCTATAATTAAATTGGGTAGGAAATCTGCATAATTGCAGGTTCTAGCTACTTGTCAGTCAAAAAGGTCCTTTACGGGGCCTTTTTGATTTGTTCATTCATGATATAATAAGTTTGTGGATCTGATGGGCCTGTAGTATTATGTAGTTAAAATCCTACCTTTGACAAGTAGAGTAGCGGGTGCAAACCCCGCCAGGTCCACGAAAAAGACCCCTTTTATAAATCAAAGGACTTTTTTATTGAATTTGTATGAAATTTTAGTATTATTAAATAATAAAATTAAGTTTATATTTATATGTTCAATCTAGATAAAAATCCATTGTGAACAAGTGGCAGAAATTAAAGCGAAAGATCTAGAAAATTCCGCCATGGCGAGAATAATAAAAGATATAAAATAATAACTTTATGAATATAAAAATTGTAAAAAATAAATATGTAAATACGTTGTTTTTGTTGATGCTTGTTTCGGCGACAGTTCATATGCTGACTTTATTTTTTGTTGCTTTCAGCCGAGGAGATTTATATATCCTTAATTATTTTAATATTTTGGACTTTGATGTTTTATTCCCGACAATATTTAAAAACGATTTTTTGGGTAATTTCGCCTCGTTAATTGTTGCGATAGCAACTTATTTTATAATTCTTAAAATCAACAAATTCGAATAAAATGGTAAAAAAGAAAGTTTTAATTTTGCATGGACAGCCGGGCATGGGCCATTTAATAACAGCCAAAGCGCTCGAAGAGATTTTTTTAAGAAAATATCCGGAAATTGAAATCAAATCAGCAGATGCCTTTGATTTTTGTTTTAAGATATTTAGATACGGATATCCTTTTTTGTATAACCATATTGTATTTAGAGCCCCGGCAATTTTTAAAGTTTTTTATAATAGTCATAAAAGTAAGACAGCGTATAAATTTTTAGAAAAATTAATAAGGATTTTCATAAACAAAAATAAATTTATATCTTTTATAAGAGATTTTAACCCGCAATTTATAATAGCCACCAATCCTTTGCCTTTGCAGATGGCATCAATAATAGAAGAAAAACATATTATTGATATTGAGTCAGCTAATGTTTGCACTGATTATGGTTTTCATCCGGTATGGTATAGTCCGGAAATAAATCATTATTTTGTAGCCAATGAAGAAATGAAAAAATCACTGCTTGACCATAAAGTTGATTCGGATAAAATAAAAATTACAGGCATTCCAATAAGAGAAAGATTTAGTCGGCTTTTGGACCGGAAAGAAATTTTAAAAGGCCTGAATCTTAATTTTTATCAGCCGGTTTTGCTGATTGTGGGAGGTCAGTTAAAATATCGGGAACTGATAAAGGTTGTTCAAGGAATAAAAAAGAAAAACATTTTAGCGCAGTTTATTGTTGTAGCCGGACGGGATAAAAATTTGCAGAAGAAATTGAATAATTCCCGACTGAAAAAAGAGCCGTCTGTAAGGGTCTTTGGGCTTGTTGATGATATAGAAAAATTTATGTCGGTTTCTGATTTGATTCTGTCAAAAGCTGGTGGTTCAACTACAGCCGAGTGTTTGGCAAAGGGTCTGCCTATGATTGTTTATAAAACAATTCCCGGACAAGAAGAGGATAATATTGATTATTTGGTAAAAAATAATGCTGGCATTAAAGTTAAAACCACAAAACAAATTATTGAAACAGCGGTTGATTTATTTTTGCAATCAGACAAGTTGGCAAAAATGAAAGATAATTGTTTAAAAATCAGTAGGCCTGATGCTGCAGAGAATATAGTTGATTTTGCTGTTTTGCAAATTAAATAATTTTTTTGTGGCGAAATAAGAATATTTTTTAAAACGCCAAACCTACAGCCCCCGAATTGAAAAATATTCTTATTCCCGCCCAAAATAACTCCAAAGATATGAGCTTATATGATTTGCCGGAGTTTAGCGCTCCGAAAATTATAAAAAAAATCAGACCAATATTTAAAAATAAGATTTTTTTATACGGGATTTTTTTAGTTATTGTATTTTTTACTCTTGGTTTTAGCACTGGTATAATTTATTTCAATTATTTTTCAGAAAAAATAAAATCATTTTTTCCGGAAGCAATAATTAATAATTTACAGCCAGTTAAAAATGAGTACGCTTCATCTGTTTCTTACGAGCAAGCGATAATAGAAGCCGTTAAAGAGGCCTCTCCTTCGGTTGTAAGTATTATTATTACAAAGGACCTTCCGGTTTATGAAGAGCAGTGGATTAGCCCTTTTGATGGTTTTGGGATTCCTGGTTTTGAAATTCCTCAATATATTCAAAAAGGAACAGAACAAAAAGAAGTGGGGGGTGGTTCGGGGTTTATTATTTCTGAAGACGGCTTTGTTTTGACAAACAAGCATGTTGTTTCAGATAAAAAAGCAAAATATACTGTTTTTACTAATGATGGCCGAAAATTCTCTGCCAAAGTGTCGGCCTTGGATCCGGTTCATGATTTAGCCATAATCAAGATTGAAACAGATGAGAAATTTAAAGCGATAAAACTCGGCGATTCTTCAAAAATACAAATTGGCCAAACATCCATTGCGATCGGCAATTCTCTGGGAGAGTTTCGGAATACTGTTTCAGTTGGAGTGATTTCCGGCCTTGAGAGGACTATTTCGGCCTCTAATCAGGAAGGATTTTCCGAATTATTAGAAGATATTATTCAAACAGACGCCGCTATAAATGCCGGCAATTCCGGCGGGCCATTATTAAATTTGAAAGGAGAGGTAATTGGAATAAATACAGCAATGGCAGAAGGGGCAGAGGCAATTGGTTTTGCCATACCGATAAACAGGGCCAAAAGAGGTATTGAGCAGGTTTTACAAGGGAATAAAATTACTTATCCGTTTTTGGGAATTAGGTATATTTTAATAAATGAGCAGATAAAAGAAGAAAATAAACTTTTAGTGGATTATGGCGCATGGGTTAAAAAGGGAAATAATGGCGAGCCAGCTGTAACAAAGGATTCTGCTGCGGCAAAAGCCGGAATTAAATCAGGAGATATTATTTTAGAATTAAATGGACAAAAAATAGATAAGGAAAATTCTTTATCAAAAATTATTGCGGATTTCAACCCCGGAGATAATATAACTTTAAAAGTTTTTAGGTCTAATTCTACGGAAGCGGGTGGAGAAGAATTAACTATTGATGTTATTTTAGGTGAAAGAAGCGAGTAAAATTGGTGAGGGGTTATTTATCTGCGGATAAATAAAAAGCAGGTTCGCTGGGGAAACCTGCTTGTCTCGCGCATAGCGCGGACTTGAATTTGTTGCCTGTTTAGACAA
>Ga0265297_10008464_pt1 | contig 13699 bp, 10 predicted proteins | sample Munlanlwell13791_FD_192502 | JGI IMG/M metagenome (GOLD analysis project Ga0265297, IMG submission 192502) | Leachate microbial communities from a municipal landfill in Southern Ontario, Canada - Leachate well 137-91 | ecosystem: Engineered > Solid waste > Landfill > Unclassified | place... | reverse complement strand
ACTGTCGCGGAGCGAAGGAATACTGATTGCCGCCTCGAAATTAAATTTTTCGGTAACAGGAGCGAGTGCTGCTGCCGCCTTTTCCTTGTCGGACATTTGTGGACGATCACACTCGCCCATCGAGATTTCGGCAATCACCACTTTGGAGCCAAAGGTTTCTGGCAACAAACAGCCATCGGTGAACTCCACATTCTCAAACTGGAGACGGTGCGGATCGCCCATTGCTTGGCGAATACTCTGAATGGTATCGGGTTGAATCTTTTTGGCATAAAAAAGATAACTATTGAAGGCATACCCAGGTGAGGGTGTGTGGACCACAATTTGCGTCTCAGGAGATTGGCGCTGAATGTAACTGGCGATCAGTCGTTCCTGGAAGAACTGGCCATCAGCGGCGTACACGGGATAGCGCAAAAAGTACTGGTAGGCAAACAGCAGCACGCAAAGGCCATAACCGGCCACCACGAGGCCCTTCAGCCACGTCTGTTTGGATTGCCAAAGTTGCGTCAAACCGTAACCAGCCAAAAGGAGAAGTAACATGTAGAGCAAACTCGCGCGGAAGAAAAACCAGTTGTTGGTCGTACTTACTAAAGCCGGAAAAGGCGCAATCGCCATGGCCAATAACAAGGCCCAACGCGACTGCTTCTGTTTGGTCGACTGCCAAAAGGCTGACAAACCAAACAGAATAAAAACGGCATCAAGCGCATAAAAGAAGCCGTGCGACCAAGCCGAAAACGGACTGAGGTTCGCCTCGCCATGCAAAAAGAGCATTTCAGGTGAGAGGCTCTGGGCATAGCGGGTAGACATGAATTCCAGCAAAGCGACTCCCTTATTGGAAACAAGTTTTTGCCACGGACTGGCCATGGAAACACGCCGCTGAGTTTGCACCACTTCAGATAACAACGCTCTATCGGTAAAAATAATCTTTTGGACACGCACTGCCGCCGTCTGTTGAGGGAGGCTGATAAAAACATACCAAGCGAAAACCAGCACCGCAATCAGCAGCGACGCGGCCGGACCGGCCACGAGTCGGAGTAATTTTCGCCAAGCGCGATGGGTTAACCAAGGCTGCCAAGCAGATCGTTGGCGCCAGAACCACAAACCATACCACAGCCCCATCCAGGGTAAGAGAATAAGCTTGAGGCCCTGGTACTGGAAAAAGCCGAGGATCATTACCACAGGCGCGAAAAAGTGGGCCCACTTTCCGCCTCGCAGCATCAAAACAGCACCGAGCAGATAGAAAAAGAGACCTAACGGTGGATCAAAACTCATACGACTGACTTGCCAAATCCAAGGGTTAATCATGGCCAGAAAAGTGGTCGGCCAAAAAAACGTTTTTTTACCAAAGAAGACACTGGCCAACCAGCCTAAAACAAAGGGCAAAGCTAATCCCAGTATAAGTACGTGCGTCATTCTTGCAGCCAGCACGGGTTGGGATATCAGCATCGTGGCCGGAGCCATCAGAACTGCCGGCAACTCTGCGAAATCCGCATGGAAAGACCGTAACGAAAGTGGATTCCATGTGCCAGCTAGATCAGTACCCGTCAAAGCCAACGCTCTGGCTTGCACCACATAGATCATCTCGTCGTGCGTGAGCGAGGCCGGAATCGAATCGAGATAGGTAAAGCGGAAAATCAGGAACAAGCTGAGACTACTAGCGATCAGTAAAAGCGTCGACCAACGAGCCCAGAGAGTTTTTAATCGCGAAAAAAAGATTTTAGACATAGTATTCACTCTCAGTTGATCTCACTGTTTTTTAATTGCCAAACGATCCTCTAATTGTAGAGAACCAAATGAATCCGTGTACATGAGTGAAGTAAATTCATTCTGTGTGTATATAAATGGCTCTTCCAACCTGACATCTAAACCAGTGTCTGGTTCGCGAATCAGAAAATGCTGTGTCTGAAAAGTGCCTTTGCTGAGTAAGTCCTCGCCCACAATACCGGCTTGATCTGGTCCAACATAATTGGGCTGATATCCCCACTCTCGGCTGGACCAGGCATAGAGATATCCCCAGGTAACATTTATACCGTAGGGATTGGTCAGCATGGAAATGGAAAAAGGCTTTCCTTGACTCTGCCGATAGGTCTGATCCACTAAGGCAATTTGGTCGCGCAAAAACGCCCCTTTTTGGACTGAAAAAATGTTGTTGCGCGTTTGAAAATACTGATGCAGCGACCAGATGTTGCCACTCATCACAATGAGTCCAACAATGAAACCAAAGAGGACATTCTTTTTTTGCCAGTGAGTCATAAAAACGGCGAGCACGGTAATGATGATAGTATCGAGACCGATATACGTTTGTGGCGAATCTCGAAAGTGCCAGGCCAAAACGAACCAAGGTGCAACCCACCAAAACAAGAGAAAGCGTTTGGTGGTCATGGTGAGGAGACGAAAACCACCACCGAGAACAACAAGAGCCAGAATTCCGATCAGACTGTTGCCGCTAACCATCCACAGTAATTGTCGCCAGTTAAAACGGAAAAAAGTGAGCAGTTGCGCAACGAGAGACAGCGTATCGCGATCAAACTGCGCCACCACTTCGGAAGTCAAAATACCGCGCTGAACCATCAGTAATTCGGTGAGCAGCATGGTACTGATCCCCAAGCCAAAAATAAGGACGGAGAGTATCAAGTTTTTCCAACTGATAAACTTCCAACTTTTTCGAGAGTACAAGCAGATCAGTTGGAGTAGACAAACACCCAAAACATAAAACACGTTCACGATTGCGGACTGGACGCTGATCGCTAAAGTCAAAGCAAGCCAGGGATAGTACTTTTCCTGCTGCTGTACGATCGCTTTCCAACTAAAAAGAAGTATCCAGGGAGTAATAAAACTCATCAGTTGCGGGTTGGAAAGCCAGGTACTCGCTTGCACATGATAAAAGGAGAAAGTCAGCAAAAAACTCGCCCAACGCGCCGCTTTTGTGCTCCCCGTGAGAGCCTGTACCAAAAGATAGGTCGGAATAACTGCGGTGGAGCCAAGCAAAGCCAGCCAAGCCGTGGTCCAAAACGGACTGCCACCAGAAAACGAAACCACAGGAGCAATCAAGTAGTAATACAAAACGCCATGGTAAACCGTATCCTTGGTACCGCTCGCGGAAGGTCCCTGAATTTTGACATCGTGTTGTTCGATGATTTGCTGACTGACGGTAAAGTCTCGAGCCTGGTCATACCAGAAAACAATAGCTTGTTGCTGAACAATAAGTAAACGAAATAAAAAGGCGACTACCAAACAAAAACTCAGCCACCGGACATTTGGCTCTCGCCACCACGGAATTGTCATTCTCTGTGTATACTAGCATCAATGACCATGCCGTTGAGGAGATTTTTCTCCAAAAAGTCACACCTTTCACCCTTTGCATCCTTTTTCTTGTTTCTCTTTTTGGGAATTGTCACCCGAATGGTGAACTTCACCAACTTTCTCTACTTTACTTGGGATCAAGGTCGTGACGCCTGGATGTTACGCCACATTCTCCAAGGTGACTTTACTCTCATCGGTCCAACGAGCGGTCTACAGGGCTTTTTTCTCGGCCCGCTGTGGTACTACCTGGGCGTTCCGGGATATGTTCTCACTCGAGGAAATCCGTACGGAATCTCGCTCTGGTACATTGCTTTGAGCTGTCTGGCTTTACCGATCTTTTGGCTGATTGCCCATACCCTTTACAGTAAGAAAGAAGATAAACCCTGGGCTCTTATAATGAGTTACCTGCTCGCCTTTTTGCCTGGAAGCGTGCAGGGTTCAACGTTTATTTGGAATCCTCTTGTGAGTTTGCCTTTGGTTGCCGGCGCGTTTTATGCCCTGTTGCAGGCTCGTCACTCTCGAGTTTGGCTGACGCTCGCTTTTTTCTTGTGGGCTTTAACTTTGCAATCAGAGTTCGCCTACGCCATCTTTTTTATTGGTCCTCTCTGGCTAAGCATTCCTTGGATTCGCCAAAAAATAGACTGGCGCGATTTTCTGAGCACGGCCGCAGCGGCTTCGATCACCTTTGTTCCTCAGGCATTTTTTGAACTTCGTCACCAGTTCATCATGAGCAAGGCCCTTGTGAACCATCTGCAGAATCCGGCCGACACCATCTCCTGGATGGAACTCGCTCAACGCCGCCCGATGCAAATTTTCTGGGGACTGAAAGAGCTGCTTTTCCCTCTGGGTGACGCCCGCTGGTTCTTTACCGCAATGGCCCTAGGTCTGATTGGTCTCACCATGTGGCAACTCGTTGCGAGAGTCAGAAAAGGTGGCCACAAAGAATCTGCCGATCTGTATCCCTGGATCCTCACCAGCTACCTAGCCAGTTTGCCGCTCTTTTTCTATCTCCTGTGGCGTGGAAACTACGGCAATTTCTTTTCCTATTACCTCACCCCGCATTTCATCTTCCTGATTCCCTTGATCGTCTTTGCCCTGCGGTGGATTTTTCAACAACGTTGGCAGATTGTGAAAGGTGAGCATGTGTCGGTTGCATTACTGGGCTTTTTCATTTTCGCCGCGTTGCAGTTCAACGTCTTTCATCTTACCTACCAAAAAAATGAATCTGGATTACGCCGAATGATTGAGTCAATTGATGATCTGTACACCTGGAAACAAGCCGATGCTTCGCTCGCCAACACCGTGGCCTTCCGTGTTTTTACCCCCAACAGACAAACCGAACACTACGATTACCTCATAAGTTGGTACGCCCAAAAGAATCATCTGGATATCCCCAGTACGGTGAAAACGGCCGATACCCAAGTTTGGTATATTTTGGTGGAACCAGACCGAGAAATCCCGGAAAAACGTTTCGTTCCTTGGTATAAAGAAGCCACAGCTGGTGGCGTTTTGACTCGTCAAAAAAAAGTGGGTGAGTTACAACTGGAAACCTGGATGAAACCAGATATTGCCAGCGCCTCGGGTCTGCTTAAAAAGGAAACGCCTCCACCTACTGGAGAAAAGTAACCACTTTTTCGACCGCTCGTTCGCGATGGGAAAGAAAATTCTTTTTTTGGTCGTGATCCATGATTCGAGTTTCTCCGAGTAAATAGCCCCATTCTGGAACATAAAACAGACCCTCAAAAGGCAAACCAGGAATGTGAATCTCGGCAGCTTGCTGTGAAATCTGTCCCCGCAAAATACCGTCAACCAGTTTTTCGGTGCCATCCGGCCAAATAAGGGCTATTACGGTTCGAAACTGGGCGCCGCGCTGCTCATCTGGAAAACCTGCCAAACGCTCCAAGGTGTAATCAATTATTTCCTGATCGGTCATGTCGTGGACATGATCTTTCCAGCGACGGACAAACACGCCCGGTTCGCCACCAAGAGCATCGATTTCCAAACCGGTATCGTCAGCCATAATAAGGTGTTGCGGTGCAAGCTCGTGATAGGCGCGGGCCTTCAGTAAGGCATTTTCCTCGAGCGTGGTGCCACTTTCTTCGATCTGGGCGGAAATACCCAGGTCTGAAGGCGACACCACCTCCAGCCCAGTGGGTTGGAGGTGGCGGCTAACTTCAAATACTTTGCCAACGTTTCCGGTGGCATAGAGAAGCGTAGAAATCATTACACTTCCTTGATGGACAAGGTGTTGGTCAGACCTGCTTCTTGCCAGCGAGCGCCGTGGATGAACAGGACTCGTTGTCCTTTTTCCACAATGCCACTCTTCACAAGATCAGCAAGCAGAGGTTCAACGGTGGTGATATCCCCGTTGGGGAATTCTCGAACAACCGGAATGACACCATAGCTTAAACACAGTTCATCTTGAACTTTGCCTGATTGCGTCACCGCAATAATAGGAGCTTCTGGTCGATAGCGAGAAATCATGCGAGCGGTTGTTCCGGTTTCGGTAAAGACCACAATTGCGGCGATTTCTGGATCTTCCTGAACAATGGAGATAGCAGCTTGAGTAATCGCTTCCGTTTGGGAAAGTTCATTCTCATAAAAAACCGGAGGGACTTCGACCTTATCTTCGTTAAAGTTCACGATTCGGCGCATGGTAGCAACGGATAATTCTGGATACTTACCATTGGCACTTTCACCAGAGAGCATCACGGCATCGGTACCATCAAACACGGCGTTAGCGACATCCGACACTTCAGCTCGAGTGGGACGAACGGAGTTCTCCATGGAGTTGAGCATCTGGGTGGCGGTAATAACAGCCTTGCCAGCGGTGCGGCATTTATGGATCATGGTTTTTTGCCAGTAAGCGAGTTCTTCAAAAGGAACCTCGATACCTAAGTCACCACGAGCAATCATGATGGCGTCAGTAGCGGCAATGATCTCATCAAGATTATCTAAAGCGGCTTGGTTCTCAATCTTGGCACAAACGTGAGCATCAATCTTTCGTTTTTTCATCTCTTCACGAAGAATAGCGATATCTTTGGCATCACGCACGAAGGACAAAGCCACAAAGTCGATAGTGTTACGAGCAGCCATATCCAATCGTTTGAAGTCGTCATCAATCAGAGAGGCGAGGTCAAGTTTGACACCAGGCAAGTTCATGCCTTTGCGGTGACCGACAGCGTAGTTACCACGAGCTTTAATGGTCAAACCATCCGCTGTTTTTTCGGTCACGTCAAAGCCAAAGAAACCATCGTCGATGAGCACTTCGTCACCGACATCCAGAGCGTCAATAACTTTTTGATCACCCACCTTGATGCCTTTTTTGCCTTCGACAAATTCGGCCGACATGAGAATCTCTTCTCCTTCTTCAACCACAAGAGGTTTGAGGTCAGGCGTATTGATACGAATCTCAGGTCCTTGTAAATCAATCAAAATACCGATGGATTTGCCTAAATCATTAGCAATTTTTTGTGCGCGTTGAATGCGCTCCTCATGCCACTCTGGGGTACCGTGTTTCATGTTGAAACGGAACACGTTAGCACCAGCGCGAAGAAGACCAGCAATGGTCTTCTCGTCATCAGAAGCGGGGCCGATGGTGGCCACGATCTTGGTTCTATTCATAGAAGAACATTGTACACCAACTGCCTGAGGTGATAAAGTGAAGCACATGGGACGACGTGGACGCAAACGCTCACCTTTTAAGATTAAACTTAGAGCCGAAACCGTATATTCATTAGGCAGTCTGATTTTTTTTGCTGTAGCTTGTTTGCTGATGATTTCTTTTTCGGGACAAGGTGAGTCACTCCAAGCTATTAATGAAGTGCTGCGTGAGAGCTTTGGCTTTGCCAGTTTAGTTCTCCCCTTTTTATTCATTAGTGGTGGCATGGTTTTAACGGGTGCGAAGTGGTCATTTGCCAAGCCACAAGTTTTACTTGGTTCTTTTCTTTTTTTCCTTTCGGTGATGACTCTTGGCAAAAGTGGCGGAGTTGGTCTAGCTATGTTTTCCAATTTTGCCGATTTAATTGAACCACTGGGAGTCAATATTACTTTTGTTTTGATTGGAATGGCTGGCTTTATGATCCTCAGTGATACCTCCCTCAAAGAAATTTTCGGTTTTGTAGCCTCCATGTTTGAGATTGATCATTCCCAAAAAGATGACAAAGCAAAAGACAAAGATCTCGCCGACGATAAGAGTGGTTTCACTATTAAAGGTATTGGACTCGGTAAAAAAGCTGATGCTCAAGCTAAGGAAGCGAATCCGGAAGAACCCGCTTTTGCCGTTAATGTTGCCAAGCGACCTGCCGCAACCGATGCCGTTGCTGCCAGTGAAAAAGCGGTTGTTGATTCCCAAGAACCTCTGGCAAATGAACCCGGTGGCCAAGTTTGGGAGTATCCTCCTTTAAGTGTTCTGAGTAATAAACGGGGCAAAGAAGCCGAACGCGGCGATATCAAAGCCCACGCCGATAGCATCGAAACCACCTTGAACTCTTTTGGCATCAAAACCAAGGTTCGAGAAGTGAACCTTGGTCCAGCCGTTACGCAATATGCTATCGAAGTAAGTTCCGGAACGAAACTTACCAAGATTACCTCACTCGCCAATGACTTGGCTTACGCTCTGGCTGCTCCTCACGGCCAAATCCGTATTGAAGCGCCTATTCCTGGTCGCTCGCTCGTTGGTATTGAAGTTCCTAACCGTACACTCCAAGTCGTCACGCTACGCGAGATGATGACCTCTGAGGTCATGAAGAAAAGCACTTCAAAACTTACGGTTCCACTGGGTTTGAATGTGGCCGGTGAACCTGTGGTGGCCGATATCGCGAAAATGCCTCACGCCCTGATCGCTGGTGCAACCGGTTCTGGTAAATCTGTAGCCATCAATGCCTTCATTGCTTCGCTTTTGTTCCGCGCTTCTCCAGAAGAGATCAAGTTCATCATGGTCGACCCCAAACGAGTTGAGTTGACCCAATATAATGACATCCCCCATTTGCTTACTCCAGTGATAACCGATCCAAAGAAAGTGGTTTCTGCTCTTAAGTGGGCCACGGCTGAAATGGATAAGCGCTATAAAGTCTTCGCTGAAGTCGGCGTTCGTAACATCGATGGTTACAACGAAATGGCGGGCTTCCAAGCCATGCCATACATTCTTATCATTATCGATGAGTTAGCGGATATCATGCTGGTTTCGCCTGGTGAAGTCGAAGAAGCCATCACACGTCTGGCCCAAATGGCTCGGGCCGTGGGTATTCATTTGTTACTCGCCACTCAGCGTCCATCCGTTGAAGTTATTACCGGTCTCATCAAAGCCAACATTCCCACTCGTTTTGCTTTTAACGTGTCATCCGGAACGGACTCTCGTGTTATTTTGGATTCCGTGGGTGCCGAAAAACTGCTGGGTCGTGGTGACATGCTGTTTATTCCACCAGATCAGGCTAAGCCGCAGCGTATTCAAGGTACATTCGTCGATGATAAAGAGATTCGCGAGCTGATTGATCATCTGCGCAATCAGGCTACTAAACCGCACTATGAAGAAGAAGTGATCACCAAATTTGAATCCAGTAGTTCCAGTGGAACGGGAACCGGATCAGACGAAATTGACGAGTTCTTTGACCAAGCGGTTCAGATGGTTCTCGAGAATGATAAAGGCTCTGCTTCCTACATCCAGCGCCGCCTTTCGGTAGGTTACAACCGAGCCGCTCGCATTCTGGATCAGCTCGCCGAAGCGGGCATAGTGGGCCCGGCTCAAGGATCAAAACCTCGCGAAGTCAATCGCAGCGCTGCTCAACAATATCTGGCAGGAAAAAACGCTGAGTAGACTTCATCGTCGGTCATTCGTATGAAAAATATCGGCCAAGTCATAGCCACCCATCGGCAAAAACAAGGTTGGAGCTTGGAACATCTCGCTGCTGAAACCAACATTCCCTTAGAGTACGTCCAAGCACTCGAGGACAATAATTTTGACCTCTTACCCACTCAGACACTGGTTCAGGGATATGTTCAGTTAATTGCCCAAGCCCTTCACGTTCCACAAGAAACGGCCCTCGCCATTCTCCGACGCGATCTCCCAAAGAGCCCGGTAGGTTCATCTACCTCGAGAAGTGAGCGCAATCCCCTGAAAAAAAATCGTTGGATTCATCCGCAAATGTTTTCAACTGGGTTAGTGGTGATGATTATTATGCTGGCTGCCGTCTTTCTATGGAATGAATGGCGAAAGATCGCCCAACCACCCAAACTTGAGGTTACAAACTTGGAGAACCAAGCAGTAGTCGCTTCACCCGTAAAAATACAAGGTCAGACTGACCCAGAAACCACTCTCACTATAAACACCGAAATTGTTTCGCTCGATACCCAGGGAAATTTTCAATACGAACTGCCCCTTCCTGCTGGTGAAAGAACGGTTGTCGTTCAAACCACGGATTCTCGCGGCCAAAAAGCGGAGCAAGTGTTTTTTATCACCGTTCAGTAATTGAAAGTTCCCTTATCTGCGGGACAGCTCGATTCGACGAAACAAGGCAAGAGAAAAAGCTTCTTAGAGGAGAATCGCGCAGGCCGGAGTGGGTAAAGAGAAGCTTGTCATCTCAAAGACGACGGCCGATGGCCCAAAGACGAGGGAACTTTCAAAGTTGCGCCACTCCTCCCTTCATGCTTAGATAGTGGCATATGGATCCACTCGTTATTGTCGTCACGGTCGTTGCTGTTGTTCTCTCCTTAGTGCTTCTGGTAGTCGGAGTACAGACTATTTTGGTTCTCCAACAACTGCGCAAAACACTCGAGAGAGTCAATCATCTGGCTGATATTGCCGAAACGAGCATCAATCGCACCCTCGCCCCACTCCAAAACATTGGTGGCATGATGGATGGCATGAAAACAGGTTTCAAGATGTTAGAACTTTTTGGAACTTTCTTGCGTCGTCAGACAGATGCAGTCTTGTCCGAAGGGAAAGATGACGAAAAATCCAAAAAATAGTCCCTGTTCCCATCAAACCTCATCCGAAGGAAACTTTGGTACTGGTGTTTTTGTTGGTGTGGTAGCTGGTGCGGTAGGCATGTTCCTGTTTGGTACGGATCGTGGTCAAGAGCTCATTGATAATCTCAAGCGAGAACTGGAAAGAGAGCTCTCAAAGGAAAACTCCTCGGGGGAGACTCCACTCGAACAAACCAGAACCCTCATCGCTAAAGTGGTAACCGAAACGAAAAATGTGGTCACCGAAACTCGACAAGCAGCGGAAAACGTCACGCAGCCAAAGGGACCCTTAGCTGACGACGATGACGAATTTTTCCCTAAATTCCAGCGAAAACACTGATTTTCTCGCTTTTTCCACCCTCATTGTCATAGCCAAGCTGCTACTCACAATTCTGTCAGGATTTTGTTAGAGTGTTATTGTTTAATAAATGAAGAAAACACGAAAGAGTACTCCTTGGAAAGGAAAATATGACTAAACCTACGGATGCCGCAACTCCCAACAAACAACGTCTCGATGCCGTAAATATCGCTCTCAAGCAAATCGAAAAGAGTTATGGCGATGGTTCCATCATGCGCCTACGCAGTAAACTTGAGGCCAACGATTCGATCCCCGTTATCTCGACCCAGTGTTTGCCACTCGACTTAGCTTTGGGTGTGGGCGGATTGCCAAAAGGCCGTATTATCGAAATTTATGGACCAGAAGCATCAGGGAAAACCACTCTCTGTTTACACGTTATCGCCGAAGCTCAAAGACTCGGAGGCAACGCCGCTTTCATCGATGCTGAGCACGCTCTGGACCCCGAGAGAGCAGCTAACATTGGCATCAATCTTGACGAACTTCTCATCTCTCAGCCAGATTACGGTGAACAAGCTCTCGAAATTGCCGAAACCCTCATTCGTTCCGGTGGTATTGATGTCCTGGTGATCGACTCCGTCGCCGCTCTTATTCCCAAATCAGAACTCGAAGGCGAGATGGAAGATTCCTCGATTGGGACTCAAGCTCGCATGATGTCCAAAGCGATGCGTAAGCTTTCCTCAGTGATCAGTAAATCGAATACCGTCGTTATCTTTACTAACCAATTACGTCTTAAGATCGGCGTGATGTTTGGTAATCCAGAAGTCACCTCTGGTGGACAAGCCCTCAAATTCTATGCTTCGGTGCGCATCGATATGCGCAAAATTGGCAATATCCAAGAAGGTGACGCCATCATGGGTACCCGCCATCGAGCTCGAATCGTTAAAAACAAGGTCGCAGCTCCTTTCAAGACCGTAGAGTTCGACATGCTGGCTGAATCAGGCATTTCCAAGGCCGGTGGCATTCTCGATGTAGCCACCGAACTGGAAATTGTCCAAAAATCAGGCAGTTTCTTTAAGTACAAGGATGAAACACTCGCTCAGGGTCGTCAAAATGCCGTCACTCTCCTAGAGGAAGATGATCAGCTCTTTAACAAGATTCGCGAGGAAGTTTGGGCGAAGGTTCGTTCTGACAAGGATAAAGTCAAAGACGCCAAAATAGAGAAAAAGGCGGAACGCGTCGAAAAGAATGAGAAAAAAGCACGAGAAGCCGCTCAAGCTGAGTCGGAAAAATAACTCAAAAAAGTAGGCAACTCTCATTCCTTATCGGGAATGAGAGTTGCCTCATCACTCGCAGGACGAAGCATCTTATAGGCATCTGTTTGTGTGAACTGTTTCAAGCTATCAATCTGGATAAAAGCAGGGTTCTCACGACATTCAGCGCGATCAACCAAGAGGATCCCACTTTGCGAAGCCAATGATGGCAGCGCCGATGGACAGGCCTCCTCAACAAAGATTACCTTATCTATTTGATCAAGCAGAATTCCAGTCTCAAATTGTTGAGCCAGTTCTGGATCAAAGTTTTGCTGTTGAAACAAATAATGAACCGGTAACATCTCACCTGAAGGAACATACACAGCAGAATAATCGGCTACGTTGGTCCGCAAGTATTTCGCTAATAAGCTCTGCTCACCCTTTCTAAACGCCGTGGTCGAGGCTGAGGCCAAATTTCGATAATAATGCCAAAAATGAACACTCTCGAGCACCATCAGTGTGACAAGCAGGCCTAAGACTATTCGTTTCCCTAAGAATCTCATTTGAGCGATGTAGGACCAAAAAAAACCACTCACGAGTGAAAAAACGACTACCATCAAAACAGAGCGATGAACATTGGGAACATCATCTAAAGTCAACGCGGCCGGAACGGGCGAAAGAAGAAAAATCCATAAAACATAGAAACCATATCGAGCTCGTTGCTGTTGAAAAATGCTAAGCAAAACCTCCCGACACTGGGGATACCAAAATTGCCAAATTACGCTGACCAAGGGCAGGGCTAATAACGACCAATACAACTGTCCGTGTTCAGGAACACGATACCGCTGCGGCATACCACCGAACCCGGCTAAAAAGTCAAAAGAAAAATAACTAAAATACTGGCGAAGAAACTCTCTACCTGCCAATATTATTTTGTTGTGAAAAATCCGCGCTTCTAGGATTCGGCCAGATCCCAAACCGAGCGAGTAATTCAGTGCTCTTCCTCCAATAGTATTATTGTGGGTAAAAAGAGATGTCTGATCATATCGGCCTTTTCCCCAGACAGTTTGGCTTATCGCGAAAGTTGTCACAAACACAACCGAGATCACCATGAGTGCGGCATAGCGCATGGCCTTGGTTTTTGCGAGGAGTGGCAGGGGAAAAAGGGCCAGAGGCACCAAAACTCGAAACCCAGGATACAAAAAATAGGTCAGCAGTGTGGTCAACCCACCAAGCAGTAATAATTTGGAGTTAGACCGCTCACTGGCTAGGAACAAAAGAAAGATTCCTATTAAAAAAACAAATGAAGCGGTGATACCTTCCGATGTCGCTCTTGATAAAACAATATGCCAGGGAGCCAGAGCCAATGTCAGAGCAACGAGAAACGCGGTTAAGCGAGAACGGTACAGCCACCGGCCAATGACATACACCAGACCGACAGAGCAGACTCCAGCGAGCGCAATCGGAAAACGTACAGCAAAAACATTTACACCCAACAGATAGGTGAAAAATCCGGAAAGATACATTGGCAAGACATTCGGATAATCGCCAAAATTATTAAAATAGAAAATCGGCCAACGATTACCATAGAGGTCAAAGCCATTTTGCAAGATGTAGCGACCGACATAGCCATTCATCACTTCATCGTTGTGGAAACCATCTAAAAGCGTGCCCAAGTGCCAAAATCGTAAAAATGCGGCGAGCAGCAACGTGATAACCAAGAGAGAAAACTCTGATTTTAAAAAGAAATTTTTAAATTGTTAGACATACTTTCGCAGCCGAAACATACAACCAATAGTATAGTTTATTTGTAACAAATAAACTTTGCGGTATTTTCAGCGAAAGACGGAAATTATTCCTTGTGCCCCTCGCCCTGCATCGCACGAGC
>Ga0265297_10008463_pt1 | contig 13701 bp, 13 predicted proteins | sample Munlanlwell13791_FD_192502 | JGI IMG/M metagenome (GOLD analysis project Ga0265297, IMG submission 192502) | Leachate microbial communities from a municipal landfill in Southern Ontario, Canada - Leachate well 137-91 | ecosystem: Engineered > Solid waste > Landfill > Unclassified | place... | reverse complement strand
CCCGCATTGAGAAGCTGTTCCGGGAGAAAACGGACCTCTGGCTTAAGCTGGTGCGCGAACAGGACGTAGAGCACTTCGCACAGAGGATGCGCCGCCTGCGCAGGCAATTCGAACGTGAAGACCCCGATTTTTCAGCCGCTTACAAAAATTTGTACAAACCGGCTGACTAATCAATACATATATGATATATTAGTAAAAGCAATCACCGTCAGCATCCTGCTGACGAAATAGAATCCGGCACGGCAAGGCGTCCCGGTGATGGGACATACCGCATAATATCGATAAAAACGCCTGCTCAGTGATAGACCGGTCCCGGCACGCAGTCAGCAATCATCACTAAAATTGTGCTGCTCCTGTCAGCCAGAGGAGAATAGATGACTACACCTGAAGAGAAGGAAAGGCCCATCACCATCCTTATCGTCGAGGACGACCCGGCGGACGCGCGCTTGATCAGGAAGCTGTTAAAAGATGCCCCCGGAATTGACTACCGTGACAGATACGCAGTGAACCTGGCCGAAGGCCTGGAACTGCTGAGACACAATAACATCAGCGTCGTGCTGCTCGATCTTCATCTCCCGGACTGCCGGGGCACGGAAACGTTAATGGCCATGAAGAATGAGCACATTCACACTCCCATTGTGGTAATGACCGATCCTGATGATGAGAAGACGAGGCTGGAAGCCCTCAAGATGGGCGCCCAGGACTACCTGGTTAAAGGCCAGATCGACATTCATATACTTTTTAGGGCCATGCGCTATGCCATCAGCCGCAAGCAGTCGGAGGACGCCATACTGAAGTCCAAGATACTGCTGCAGAACGTGATCGACTCAACCCCGGACTGGATATACGCCAAGGACCAGCAACACCGGTTCATACTGGTCAACAAGACTTTCGCCGAATCGCAGCATGTTCAACCGCAGGATATGATCGGCAAGCCGGATACGGATTTCTTCTCGGACGAGCTATGCTGCGGTAATCCGGCTAAAGGCATCACCGGTTTCCACAGCGATGATAACGAAGCTATGGATGGAAAGATACTGCACAACCTCGATAACCTTGTCACCTGGGGCGACAGCTCCCTCCATATCTACGACACCACGAAAATCCCGCTTTACGATGAATCAGGCCGTGCCTTCGCGGTACTTGCCTACGGCCGCGACATCACAAGGCGGCATAAGGCCGAAAACGAGCTTGCGGCCAGCTACAAAGCCCTGCAAAAGACTCTGCGCGACTCCATCAACGCCATGGCCCGCATAGTCGACCTGCGCGACCCGTATACCGCCGGCCACCAGCAAAAGGTGGCCGGACTGGCCAGCGCCATAGCACATGAAATGGGCATGGACGACGCTGCCGTGGAACACCTGATCATGGCTTCCACAGTACACGATATAGGCAAGATGTATGTGCCGGCCGACATCCTGAGCAAACCGGGCAGACTCTCGGAATTGGAGTGGGAGATAATCAAAACTCACTCACAGGGCGGCTTCGATATTCTGTCCGGGATCGAGTTCTCCGGCCCGGTTGCCCTGACGGTGCTGCAGCATCACGAAAGATTGGACGGTTCCGGATACCCCAACAAACTTCAAGACGGACAGATACTTCCCGAGGCGAAGATACTGGCGGTGGCCGACGTGGTAGAGGCCATGGCCTCGCACCGCCCTTACCGACCTTCACTGGGTATCGAGAGGGCGCTCAACGAAATAGAGTACAAAAAAGGCAAACTTTACGATCCGGCGGTGGTGGATATCTGCCTGGGTCTCTTCCGTGATAAGGCGTTCAGCTTCACTAAGCCCGTAACGGGCCCCTGACCGGTCCTTACTTGCGTCCCGCCATGATGCCTATGAAGTTTTCCAGCAGCATCTCGGTCCTTTCCGGCGAGTATTTACGCTTATCGCTCATATCGCCGTCGAGCACCAGGTAAGGTATATTCCGCTCCTTCATCACGTCGCCGATCAGCTTCTGCGCCGCGCAGGAATGCCGGCAGGCATCGGTGGAGAAGTGCACCACACCATCCAGATTATACTCATCTATGATCTCGTTAATTCCCTTCAGACGCTGCTCGATGGTGCCCACGTATGGATTCTTCAGGCACCACAGCGCCAGGCTCTCAAACGGCAGGGACTCGTCCATCCGGCCCCCGTAGTTACGGGCCAGCTCGCCCATAACAATTGTGACGCCGTTTTTTCTGAATATCTGCCTGATAACTGTGGGCTGCACCGGGAACCAGGCCAGCCATAATACGCGGTACTTCTCGGGCGTCAGCCTGCCCTCCATGATCTTCTTGCGGCTCTCCTCCACTATCTCGAGGTAAATCTGCTCCTGTATCTCCTTTCCCGCCAGCATGTTTCCGAAGATAGACATATTTATCACGGGCACGCCGATATACGGGAAGGGTGAGACTTTCTGGAGGTCCGCCAGCTGTTCATAGGCCCGCCTGGCCCGGTTGGAGACGCGGATACATTCCCGCAGGCGCTCAAGGTCGAGCTTCTGACCACTGATACTCTCGATCCTGCCGGCGATGCGTCGCAGCTGGCCGGCCACATAATCAACCGATTCACGACTGATCTTATTCGGAATATCCAGCGTTATGGCCTCTTTGCCGCAACGGTCCGCCAGCGTCTTGTTGGTCTTGGCTTTGCCGTCGCAAAAATAAGAGGAGGAGAGCAGCAGGTCGGCCCTGGGCATGTAACCCAGCATGTCGCACCCGGCGGCCAGCCTGTGATACGAGCAGATATCGGTGGAATAGCCGACCTCCTCGGCCCTGTTCATGATCTCAACCGCGGCATCTGCGCTGAACGTGGGCAGCAAATTGGCGGCTATCTCAAAATCGAAGGGCGTCACGTCAAAGGCCGCCAGCAGCTCCATGGGGAAGGAATAAAAAGAGGTCCAGACGACGTTCTTGTCGGCGCGGTACGCTTCAACGAAAGTGGAGGCCAGCTGTATGGTCACTCTGATCGCGGCGCGCGGCTTCTGCTGGTACGCAGCTTCCAGGCTGCTCTTCATTTCCGTGTAAAATTTATTCAACATCTCATTATCCCTCAACTTTCCAGCATTTCCACGAAGGCTTCCACCCTCGTCCTGATCCTGTCCTTGTCCTTGAAGACATAGTCGTTCTCCACGAAGAGTACGGGTATGCCGTCATCGTTCAGCTTTTTTAACAGGTAGGGAATATCGTACAGCTGCTGGTCGCAGAATTTGAGCGCGGTCAGCACCACTCCGTTTACATCGTATCGATTGACATTGTCCCTGATGCGCGCGTACGTCTCGGCCGGCGCCGCCGTCCTCGAACAGCGCGGCACTCCCAGGTAAGCCTCCGCCAGCGACAGAAAGGGATCATCTCCCTTTTCATCGACAATACGCTCGAAGAACCTCAGCCCCGTGCAGACGTCTGCAACCGGGACGTCCGCGCCGCTTCCCTCTATCATCTGAAAAATATCCGGCCTTGACATCACGTTGCCGCAGACCATGACACGGGTTTTCTTGCGGCTGCCTGCCGCGGCGCCCTCCGCAACGGGTTTTTTCCTCGTTGCCGTTATACCCTTTGCCCCATCACCGTGCAATATCGCAAGGCCCTGCATGAAGAGCTCACTTCCGGCCATGGGTAGGGGTGACGCACTTTGACGGTTGTACAGCTCGCGCATCTTGCTCCTGGCCGCGTTCGCGTCTTTTATGGCCTTCCTGAGAGTCGGGACCGTTACCTCGCGGCCGGATGCCTTACCCATCTGTGAGGCGAAGTCGCGCAGCTGTGCAGCAAAGTACGTAACGGCCAGGTCGTCGGCATTCTTGGGGACCTCCAGCATATAGGTGAATTTGGATGGTATGTAGGCCTGCCAGACATCGTAAAGGCGTCGCACTCCGTCGCAGGAGCGCGCAAAGACCAGCCCGTCGAAGGCGCTTCCCCCGGCTTCCGCAGCATCGGTAAACAGGCTTTTAATATAGGGGCACATATTGGGATACATCCGGGCATCGGCGGCGGCCGTCATCTCGGCTTTGCCTTTCACCCATACCGGCTCATATCCCGCTGCCGCAATTATCTCAGTGGGCACCAGGGAGCAGAAATAACCCATCTTTGCTTTTGAATCGCTCATCGATTTCCCCCTCGCATATGCTTCACTTAAATTTGGCCAGGGTTTTTCGCCCGGCGCGCTCACAGGTCGAAATTGAACGTGTAGTCACGATAACACCTGCCATGGGTATGCATCATGCACCGCGTGACCCTGGGCTCTACCGTCCATTTCAACCCCAGTGTGTCCAGCCAGGACTCTATGCGGTCCATAATGCCGCACTCATATTGGTCGATAACCCCCAGGGATTTGATACCGCTGTAGGCGAAACAGGTTTCCCACTCGCCGTGTATGACATTGGGCGCGGGGGACCAGAATCTATACCTCATGAAATCTCCCGATACAATGTACATGGCGGACTCGAACAGTTCATACAGCTGATCGAAGTTTTTGACCTCCCCGGCGCCCAGCGCTTTGGCAATGCGCTTGATCTCGATCGCCGCCATGGCCTTCACCGCAGCCCTGTTTATCCTGTTGGTCGTCTCGATCCCCACCTCCTGATAACTATTGTAAAACCACATGGCGTCATGCGTCATCCACCCTTTGTTAAGCAGCTCTTTCAGCTGCTTCGTCTCTATCTCAGCTACCTTCATTGCTTTCACCTCCTTTCCCTGTGACTCCCGGTCAATTTCGAATATAACATTCTGTCATATATCTGTCAAGACAAATTGTCATATTTCTTTTTCGCGCTATTGGAGGCAGAATATAAATTGTGATAAAATTCCCGCATGAGGTCCCGTGAGATAGGAGAGAGAATAAAGCAGGCGAGGGAAGAAATAGGGCTGACGCAGCTGGAGCTTGCCGCCAGGCTGAAATGCACACAGTCCGCTCTCTCCAACTACGAATTGGGCAAAAGGAAGCTTAATCTCACCCTTCTCATCGAGGTCGCGCAAATACTGAATAAACCGATCGACTTTTTCACCGAATCGACTTCCGAGGACAAAGGCGGGGAAAACGCCGGCTTGCGTCTTCCCAGGCTCTGACAACTCTACCCGGTGCTTCTCCTGTCCTCCATTTTTATCTCCATTACGATATGTCCCCATCCCCCGCACCTTACACCGACATCCGGGCAGCCGAAGCGCTTGAACCGCATCTGGTTGGGATCGATGCCGGCATAGAAGAGCTCGGCCATAGCAGGCATGGCAAGCGTAATGGAGTGCAGCGCAAAAATACATATCCGGCTGGGTCCCAGCCGGGTCAACAGGCTGACGCCGCGCCCGTCAAAATAGAACCTGTCGCCTGCCCTGTGCCCGGCATCGCACCCGTGCGCTTCGATTACCTCAGCAATGATCGTCTTGTTGAGCATGGCAGCCCCACGGGATATGGCATCTTCGTTCCGGGGTTCCGCCTTGAATATTTTCATTTCCTCATCCGTGTAGCATAAATGTTTCTGTATCTGCTCCCATGTACCTTCACTGATTTTCATAAGTTTCCTCCCCATTAAATTTCTCTGCAAACCGTCAGGCACTAATCTGCCTTTTATCCTTCCCCATTCCTTGCATTTTTAACCCACAACGCCTCCTCTATTGCTTTCATACCGTATCTATTTTAATTTTTTATAACATATTGTTATATGCCTGTCAACACAATTTGTCATATTTCAGATATTTGAGAGGGTCCACTTAATAGTGAGGGTGCGGCCGCGAAGATGCGGCGTCGACCGTGTTGGCGTCTGCCGGAAAAGGCGTCGGCTTATTGACGGAGAGTTGTCAGGCCTTTCACCTGTTCCACCAGCTTTCGGGCGCCGGCCACCAGCTCGGCGGCCTCCGCCGCCCCTATGGAATAGTTTCCGCTGTACATCTCCCTGTGCCTTCTTTTCTCGGCCGCCTCGAATGTCCTGAGCATGCGGACGTGGTCTTCCGGCAACAGCAAGCGGCAGAAAGCCAGCACCGTGGCATGATCGCTGGCAGCCACGGTCCGGTAGCCCCGCGACCTCATATAGGCGCAGCAGGCGTCATAGACTGCGTCATAGGCCTGGGCGAAGCTCCTGACCGGCTGCTTCTCGATATCCTGAGCGGCGCGGCCCAGGCCGTCGGCAGCCGAAGCCAACAGCGTCTTTATCACCAGGGAATCGGCAGGCGCTTCTTTGATCAGCTTCTCTTTGACCATCCTCTCCAGCGTCATCTCTCAACCTCCCGCTTTTACTGGTTTTCGCAGACCGGACTTACAGATAGTTTATCCACCCGCACCTCTCCTTCACCAGCGGCGACATGGCGCGCAGTTTCTCGACTATGCGCGGCAGCGCCTCAACTACTTTATCTATATCCTCGGCGGATGTCCACTTTCCCAGTGAAAACCTGACCGAGCCGCGTGCCCGCTCCACCGGTATGCCCAGCGCCATCAGGACATGCGACGGCTCCGAGCTGGCCGAGCTGCAGGCCGATCCGGTGGAGGCGCAGATGCCCTCGGCATCCAGGTACATCAGTATCGATTCACCCTCGATGAAGTCGAAGCTGAAATTGGCGTTGTTGGGCAGCCGGGATGTCCTGTGTCCGTTAAGGTAAACATCGGACATCCTCTTCATTATAGAGTCTATCAGCCGGTCGCGGTATTTCGTCAGCCTGGGCGCTTCCTCTTTCATATCAGCCAGGGCGATCTCGGCCGCCTTCCCGAATCCGACGATGCCCGGCACGTTCTCCGTGCCGGCGCGCCTGCCGTTTTCCTGCTCTCCCCCGTGCAACAGCGGCGCTATGCGTGTCCCGTCGCGCACATACAGCATGCCCACGCCCTTGGGGCCGTAGAGCTTGTGCGCCGATACCGACAGCAGGTCGATGCCCAGCTTATCAACGTCGATAGGCAGGTGCCCCGCAGTCTGCACCGCGTCGACATGAAAATATATCCCCGCCTGCCGGCTGATGCGGCCGATCTCTTCGATCGGCTGGATACTGCCCACTTCATTGTTGGCATGCATCACCGAGACCAGCAGGGTCTTCGCCGTTATGCTTTTCCTGATGCTGTCGGGATCCACCATGCCGTATTCATCGACGGGCACAACCGTCACATCGAAGCCCAGCTCTTTCATATAGCTGCACGTATTGAGCACGGCATGGTGCTCGACCGGGGAGGTAATGATGTGGTTGCCCCTGTCCTTATTGGCCAGGCAGACTCCCTTGACGGCCTGATTGTCTGCCTCCGTCCCGCCGCCGGTGAAGGTCACCTCCTCAGGTTTACATGCGATAAGTGCCGCAACTTTTATGCGCGCCTCATCCACGGCGTCCTTCGCCTCCTGTCCCATCGAATGTACGCTGGAAGGATTGCCGAACCTCTGGCTGAAATAAGGCTGCATAGCCTGGGCCACCTCGGGCTGCATGGGCGTGGTGGCCGCGTAGTCCATGTAGATGCGTTTCATATTATCCTCGGGTACGAATTTATCCCTCTATTTTAGCAAAGACCGGCCGTTCCGGCTTATCTGGAGCATCAAATAATCAGTATTCACGCCCCGATGGAAAGGTACTATGTCGCCCTATTCTGTTCATTCATTCCTGGAACAGCCAGGTCGACAGGTAACGTTCACCTGTATCGGGCAGAATGACTACGATCAGCTTGCTTTTGTATTCGGACCGGCTGGCTACCTGCAGGGCGGCCCAGACGGCGGCGCCGGAGGATATGCCCGCCAGGATGCCCTCCTCCCTGGCCAGTCGCCTGGCTGTTTCGCCCGCATCCTCATGCTTCACCTGTACGATCTCGTCCAGCAGGTCGGTTCTCAGGATACCGGGGACGAAGCCCGCGCCTATACCCTGTATTTTATTGGGGCCGGGCTTGCCTCCGGACAGCACCGGCGAGGATTCGGGTTCAACGGCTATAGCTTTGAAGCTCTGCTTCCTGGCCTTGATGACCTCCGCTATACCCGTTATGGTACCACCCGTGCCCACGCCCGATACGATAGCGTCCACGCGCCCGTCGGTGTCGCGCCATATCTCGTCGGCCGTGGTTGCCCTGTGTATGTCGGGATTGGCCGCGTTCTTGAATTGCTGCAGCAGCAGGTAGTTTTTATTCTGTGCGGCCAGCTCCTCCGCTTTGGCCACCGCCGCAGTCATGCCCTGCGCTCCGGGCGTAAGCACCAGCTCAGCCCCGAAAACCGCCAGGAGCTGTCTGCGCTCAAGAGATACGGAGTCGGGCATGGTCAGTATCAGCCTGTATCCCCGCTGGGCAGCGACGGAGGCCAGCGCTATGCCTGTATTTCCGCTGGTGGGCTCTATCAGAACGGTATCTTCCCTGATCTCCCCTTCCTCCTCGGCAGCCAGTATCATGGCAACGCCGACCCGATCTTTAATGCTGCTCGTTGGATTGAACGACTCAAGCTTGGCCACCACCTCGGCCTTTGCGCTGGCGGAGATCCTGTTGAGACGCACCAGTGGCGTATTGCCTATCAGCTCGAGCGAATTATGGGCGATTCCCCTCGTAAGACGCGGAATCTCGATCGACTTAAACTTGATTTTATCTATTTTCTGATGCGCGGCCATCTTATTTCTCCTCTCTAATTTCAGGAATGCGTCAGGGCTTGACAGCAATTACAGTGTTTCACTCATTATAATCAGCAATCTATGATCCCTCCGCCGACAACCGTGGACCCGTCGTAGAAAACTACGGCCTGCCCGGGCGCTATGGCCGACTGCGGCGAGGAAAACTTCGCCTTAACCCGGCCCCGCTCCAGCGGGGTGACTTCAGCCTCGGCGCCCGGGTGCTGGTAGCGTATTTTGGCGGTCATTTTCATGCATGCAGACGGCTGCTTTATGGCGATCCAGTTAAGCTGTGACGCCGTCAGCTCGCTTCTCAGCAGGTCTTCTTTTCCGCCCACGATGACTGAATTGATCTCAGCATCAATTCTCGTCACATAATATGGTCCACCGCTCAGGTCCAGGCCTTTGCGCTGGCCCACTGTATACAAGCCCAGACCACGATGTGTACCCAGGCGCTTGCCCCCGGTATCGGTTATGGGGCCGGGCGGCATCTCCCCCAGTACCGTATGGTAATCGAAGCCGATAAAGTCCTGACTCTCGGGTTTTTCCCTGACCTCCAGCCCCAGCTCGGAGGCCATAGACCTTGCTTCATGCTTTGTATGCCCGCCCAGAGGGAACATTATCCTGGCAAGCTGTTCCTGCTTCAAGAATGCCAGGAAATACGACTGGTCCTTGCGCAGGTCCTTTCCTTTTTTCAGCAAATAGCGTCCGCTGCGCGCATCGTGTTCGCAGCGCGCATAATGCCCCGTGGCGAAATAGTCGAATTCGATGCCGCTCTCGGCCGCCGCGCCCCACAGCCTGCCGAATTTGATGAGGCTGTTGCATATCAGGCAGGGACTGGGGGTCCTTCCGCATTTGTACTCACGGCAGAAATAGTCCAGCACCCCGGTCTTAAACTCCGAAGACAGGTCTATCACGCGGTAATCTATCCCCAGCTTGCCGGCGACCTTTTCAGCGTCCGCGATATCCCCCTCCTCGCCCGGCCCGTAGCACCCGTGCCTGGCACCGGCCGGTATGTCCCCACCGGCCCAGGTCTTCATTGTCACGCCTGTGACAGCATAGCCCTGATGAACGAGCAAAGCCGCCGCGACCGACGAGTCCAGCCCGCCGCTCATGCCGATCAGGACTCTTTCTTTTCTCTTGCCAACCATATAGAGATTATAGCCGCCCTATTCCAGGCCGGCCATCATGTCGCCCAGGTAAATGGGCTCATAACCGTCGAACTGTATATCGCGCACATGGCGCATGCCTTCCCACATTATCTTGTAGCCCTTCATTTTGCTGGTAAAGCCGATCTTCTTCTGCCAGAAGTCGATCTCCTCTTTGGTCCCATCCCTGGCCTCGCCAACCTTGCCCAGCAGCCTGACGCCCGGGGGAGAGGGGAACCTGCCGTCCATCAGCGCCTTGCCCCAGAATAGCTTATCGGCGTTTATCGCCATTACACAGACGCGCGGATTGTGCCTGAGGTTCTGCGGCAGCCTCGAAGGGAACTCCTCGAAATAGAAACCGGTCTTATCATCCCTCAGCGCCAGTCCCCCGATGGGCGTTACATGCGGCGATCCATCGGGATTTACCGTTGCCACCGCGTAGTGGAAACAGCTCTTGTAAGCTTCTTCGAAGATCTTCCTTATCTCGTCCCAGTGATTCCCTATCTCCATATAGAACCTCCTTATGATGGGATCCCGAGCGCCCTGACGAACACCTGCATAAAATCCGGCCTGTCGGCGAGCTCAATGTATCTCACATCCCCGGCCATGTATTCCGCTTTTTTACGGGCTGTCTGGGAGACCAGCACCATGCAGGCGCCGGCGCCGGCCGCATTGCCGACCTGGCTGAAGCGCCGCAAAGGCAGGTCCGGCAGCATTCCCACCCTGACGGCGCTCTTTATATCAATATAATTCCCGAATGTCCCCGCGATGATCACGCGCTTTACATCATCTGCAGCCATACCCGCCGTTTCCAGCAAAATATCGATGCCCGTGCGTATGGCGGCCTTGGCCAGCTGCAGCTCCCTTATATCTCCCTGCGTGATGACGATGTCCTCCCCGCCGGCCGACCGATCTCCTCCGGCGATCGACATCTCCGGCTGCCCCCCTTCTAAACGGATGAGAGGACTCTCCCTCCTTATCCTCCCTCCCGGGTCGAGCAGGCCGGCGATGGACATCTGCGCCACGGCGTCGAGCATGCCGGAGCCGCAGATACCGACCGGCCTGTGCCGTCCGATGGTCCTGTACCGGACCCTGCCGTCCTTTATAACGATCCTGTCGATCGCCCGGGCCGAGGCCTTCATGCCGTGTTTGATATGTCCCCCCTCGAAGGCCGGACCCGAGGCGCAGGACACACTGGTAATGCCTCCTGCACCCGCCAGCGATATCTCGGTATTGGTCCCGATGTCGACAATAAGAGTCGGCGATTTACGGTCGGCGGCATCCGTTGCCGCCAGCACTGCCACATGGTCTCCACCTACATAACCTCCGATAATGGGCAATAAATATACGTCGGCCTTCTCTACCGATTTCAGTCCCAGCCTGCCGGCGCGCATGCTCACCGGGTCCTTCGTCCAGGGTAAATAGGGCGCGTGCGCAAGCTGGCCGACCGGCAAACCCAGCAGAAGGTGGTGCATGGCTGTGTTGCCGCAGACGGACACCCTGCTTATCATGCCGGGCTCGCAGTCCGCCCCCAGGCACAGCTTCTTAATCAGCTCGTCAATGGCGGCCACAGCTTTTTTTTGCAGCTTCTTCTCGCCGTTGTCCGAGCCCATAGCATATGTGATGCGGCTGATCACGTCGTCTCCGTACACCTCCTGCGGATTGGCCACGGCGCAGCTGCCCAGTATGCGGCCGTCACGAAGGTCGACCAGGTACCCGGCAATCTTGGTCGTACCCAGATCGACAGCCACGCCGGGCGCTTTGCCGGCGCGCCTCGCCCTTCCGTCAGGGACTATCCCGGCCAGCAGTTCCTCTTTGAACGCAGGGGTTGAAGTCAGTCCCCTGACGGGCGGCAGGTATACGGTCAGATCGCGGGCGGGCCGGGTCTGACAGGCCAGGCGCCAGCCGCTCTCCAGTTCCTGGCGCGAGAGTTTCTTCCGCTCTGCCGCCGTTGGCGGGCCGGCGCTTCCTTTCTCGATGCGCACCCTGCAGGAGCGGCATTTCCCCTGCCCGCCACAAACGCTGTTTATAGCGATGTCGTTCCTGCGACAGCAGCTTAGAATATCGCTGCGGGCGCTGCAGGTGACTTTTCTACCCGAGGGCCTGAACAGAATTTTATACTCTTCCATATACCTGTCAGTTCGTGATTATATCATGCACGTCCATTGCTTATATTCATTTTTACGATTCTGAAACGATCACATCACGTTGACGGGCCAATCAACGATACTTGCTTTTAGACGACCGTTAACCTAAAATTTCAACGTAGTAAATTCAGCTCGGCACAGCCAGACCCTCCGGTCGCGCCGATCGGAGGGTTTAAATGTGAACCGGGATATCCCGGAGGGTAAATAATGAAACAGGACCAGTTCGAAAAATTCAAAGGGTCGGCTGATTATGTCATCTCAGACGCGCTTAAAAACGCCGTGAATGTCTCCATCGTGCTTAAAAGGCCGCTCCTGGTCAGGGGCGAGCCGGGCACCGGCAAAACGCTGCTGTCGCACAGCATCTCGGTATCCCTGGGCAAGCCGTTGATACGCTGGCATATCAAATCGACCACCAAGGCAGCCGAAGGCCTGTATGTTTACGATACCGTGCAGAGGCTTAACGACAGCCGTTTTGGCGACAAAAACGTCTCCGAAATCAAGCACTACATCAAGCTGGGCAAGCTGGGGCAGGCTTTCACGGCGCCCGAGCAGGTGGTGCTGCTGATCGACGAGGTGGATAAGGCCGACCTGGAGTTCCCCAACGACCTGCTCAACGAGCTGGACGAGATGAGCTTCTACATCCCCGAGACAGATGAGACCATTAGCGCCAAGCACCGGCCCATCGTCATCATCACCAGCAACAACGAGAAGGAATTGCCCGACGCCTTCCTGCGCCGCTGCATCTTCCACTACATCGAGTTTCCCGAGCCGCCTTTGATGGAGGACATAGTCAGGGTGCACTTCCCCGACATCAAGGGCGCTCTGCTAAAGGAGGCGCTGGAGACCTTCTATACGCTGCGCAAGATCGATGACTTCCGTAAAAAACCCTCCACCAGCGAATTGATCGACTGGATACAGGCCCTGATGGCCAGCGGCCTGGACGGCAAGATCAAGGAGGGCGAGATTCCTTTCCTGGGCACGCTGATTAAGAAGGAAAACGACCTGGATTTCTACGTGTCCCACCACATAAAGAAGAAGACGCAGACCAAAGGCTACAACGTATACGGAAATTAAGCGCGTCCGCTTTAATGCAAGCCGGCTATGTTTACTCCTTTTTTCTATACGCTCAAGGACAAGAAGGTCCCCGTCTCCATCAACGAGTGGATGATCCTGATGGAGGCGCTGGACAAGCGCCTGATTCACAACCTTAACGAGTTCTACTACCTGGCGCGCGCCATACTGGTCAAGAGCGAGACCCATTTCGACCAGTACGACGTCGCCTTCAAGGAGTATTTCGGCGCCATCGCTCCCCCCTTTCAGGTTACAGAGGAGCTGATCCAGTGGCTGATGAACCCCAGAAACAGGCCCGAGCTCACGCCGGAAGAGCTGGCGGCCATCCAGAAAATGGACCTTGAGGAGCTGCTCAGGGAGTTCGAGAAACGCCTCAAGGAGCAGAACGAGCGCCACGACGGCGGCAATTACTGGATCGGCACCGGAGGCACCTCGCCGTTCGGCCACTCGGGTAAAAATCCGCAGGGCATGCTGGTGGGCGGACCGGGCGGCATGCGCAGCGCCATACGCATCGCCGAACAGCGTTATTTCCGCAACTATCGCGACGACGTTACACTGGATATCCGCCAGATAAAAGTCGCGCTCAAGCAGCTCAGACAGTTGAACCGCGCCGGGCCCGAGGACGAGCTCGACCTGGACAAAACCATCGACGCCACATGTAAAAACGCGGGCGAGCTCGAGTTCAAATGGAAGCGCCCCCGCAAGAACAGCATCAAGCTGCTGCTCATCATGGATGCCGGCGGATCGATGGAGCCGTACGCCGACCTCTGCAGCCAGCTTTTCTCGGCTGCCAACTCGCTCAGCCACTTCC
>Ga0265297_10008462_pt1 | contig 13704 bp, 7 predicted proteins | sample Munlanlwell13791_FD_192502 | JGI IMG/M metagenome (GOLD analysis project Ga0265297, IMG submission 192502) | Leachate microbial communities from a municipal landfill in Southern Ontario, Canada - Leachate well 137-91 | ecosystem: Engineered > Solid waste > Landfill > Unclassified | place... | reverse complement strand
TTTGTGACTAAGAAATTATCGAAATAGCTTTCGAAATTTCACACGAATCTGAAGGGGATTTTATCTCGCCCCTGCGAGGCGGTGTTAGGTGGATGGGGTACATGCCCTAGGGGTAAGGAGGGCAGGCTTTCCGAACTTGTGCCCTCCTTACACCCTGGGCAAAGTATTTAAAACAAAGGTTCAAACTTAAACCCAACTTGCAAAACTAAAGCTAGCCCAAGTATTATCCACGGCATCACATTATCCGCTATCCAGCGGACTCGCTGCATATCAGGCTTGAATCCCAATTTTATTAAAAGATAATAATAGAATGTCGGTCCACGTTTATTGTTCGTATGAAATTGTGCCCTTGTTAGTATGCAATCTCCAAGAAGAAATAACTGCAGAAAGTAGGCGGTAATTCCGATTGCAACCACCCACCACGGGAATAAAAACGGCGACGCCCAAATTAACAGAACTCCAATTGCGTGCAGGATTATAACCCACCCAACATGTTCTTTTTGAAGTGGAATTTTGTTTTGCATGTAGTAGTAATTATGTCCGTTGTGAAAATTCGATGTAAAGCAGATTGGGAGTGAGGGTAATAAAGGATTGTGGCGACATGGCTTTGGCGACAAATCCACACCCGAACGAAAATTTGTTTTACCCGAATTCTTCACACAGGACTAGCGTTTTGGCCCTTTTGGGCGATGCAAAAGGGCATATTTCGTCCCGCGTGTGCGGGGCATTTTTATAAAAGAGATTTTTGTTTGGACCTTGGCTTTCTTTCCTCATCTGTAAAGACTTTTACCATCCCAAATTCCCCATCAAACCCCGGCAAAATATGAAGCTTGCCTTCACGGACACGCATGATTCCTTCAACCACCATTTCATCTGCAAATTCAGCAATTTTTTCTTTTGGCGCGTGAAGAAGAACGAAAAACTCGTTGCCGACATGCGCGATTATTTTTTCGTATTCCGCCTGCACGCGCTTTGATGCATCGCCTACGCCAAACGCATCTGCAATAATTTCTTGCAACGGCACAATGGATTTAAACGGCGGACGGCTTGCCTCGAACGCCTTGGCTTGCATGGCGGGCGGGTTTTTTGGATCCATTTCAGGCCGGTCAGCCAGATTTTCGACTCTGTTCATGACGCCGACGGTTACCGGGCGTCCGCATTTTGGGCAGATCCCTTTGGCGCGTTTTGTTTCGCCTGGAGACATGCGGACCTTGCATTTCATGTGGCCGTCAAAGTGGTATTTCCCTTCTTCTGGGAAAAATTCGATGGTATACGCGATCTTGTTTTTGGAGTTTGGGTTTTCTGTTGCCGTGCGAATCGAATCGTATGAAAGACTGTCGAGTTCGAAAACAGTTGCCTCGCGTCCCATTTTTCGCATTGAGTGCGCGTCAGACGACGAGACAATTTGTATATCATCAAGTTGTGAAAGACGCCAATTCATTGCCGGGTCACTAGACAATCCTGTTTCAACGGCGTGGATGTCTTTTGCAAATTTGCCAAAGCATTCTTTCAGAGAATTGAATCCGGATTTTGATCCGAACATTGAAAACCATGGTGTCCAAATGTGCGCAGGAATAATCATGGCTTTTGGGCTTGCTTGTTTCGCAAGGCCTGCAATGTGCTCTGCTGACATGCCCAAAATCGGACGGCCATCTGCTTTGAGATTCGCACCTTCTGCGGCTAATGAAGCATTAAATTTTTCTATCGTCTCAAGCGTGGGTAGAATAATGACGATATGGATCCGGTGGACTTTTCCGTCTTGGGTATAAATTGCTGACAGTTCCGTTGAGAGGATAAAATGTGTTTTTGTTCCTTTTAACTTGTATAACCCATTCGGCTGCAGGACAAGTTTTGTGCGCAATTCGCGGAACCATTCCGGATGTGTAAAATCAGCGCACGCGAGTACGTCGATTCCCTTTTTTTCGCCCCAAATGCTCATTTCTTCTAAGTTCATGTCGCGCGAAACTGCGCGTGAATATTTGGAATGCAAGTGAAAATCGACGATATATTCAGACATGGGTTTAGTGTAGCAAATTTATCTTTTTATAACATTAAAAGACTAAAAAATTTTATATTATTTTAAAAAATTATGTACCGTGTGACGGCAGGGCTAATGTCACCCTTTGGGTCGGCAAAGGGTGACACCTAAACCGAGTCCAGTGAAAAGAAATCTGAAAATATCAAATCTCCGCAGGCTGCATGTATTGGTCGCCAAATCAATGTCGACACAATACTCTCACAGCCTGCTCCTGATTTGAATTTTCTGATTTTTTTCAACGGACGAGTAGATGCAAGGATTTTGTTGGTATCTTGCCGCAAATCTAAAAGGCCGCAACGAGAGGTCGCGACCTTTTTTCACACACTGTGTTCAGCTCTGGATATATCCCCAGAGACTGTGCAGATACTTCTGCATGGTTTCGAAGCTTGCGACACCGTTTTGTTTCCGGTATTCCAGAATGCGCCTGATCTCACCAGGCATGAGCGTCCAGCCGTCGGCCTGAAGTTCCACAAAGGGATCTTCGGGGCTGATCTGAGCGACCACAGGAAAAACCAGAATGTCCAGACGGTTACGTTCTTCGAGCGACCGTACGAGCGTTGAAAATGCACGAAGCAGATGGAAAGGATAGACGACTACTGCGACGGATGTTTCATTGTGCTCGATGAGTCGATCGGCAAGCCAATCGGTTTGGTCTTTGGTGTGTTTTGCAAAGACCTGTGTAATGATCTGACGGTTACGGGGGACACGAAACGGTGCGTCTCGCAAGCGTTCATCGGTGAGCGGGATATAGAATGGAACGCTCTGTTCCACGCCGCCGTTCACAAAAAAACGTTGTAAACGTTCGTGCTGCACAAAAAGCGCAGCAGCTTCTTCGACAACGCGGTCGACGTAGCCCGGAAATACCGCAAGAGAATGCATGCGGTACATATGCGATCTGGTTGGGAATCCATAGAGCATTCCAGCCAATGCAATGAGCTTGTCGTATACAGTTGCCTGAAAAATACGATTCACGACTTCTTCTCCGATCTCAAAAAGGACATTACTAAATCAAACAAATCTATCAAAAAAGCGATTCTTTGTCAATGGTAGAAACAAAACCAAAATCCTTGTGTTGTTTGTGTATGCAAAGACCCAGCTTTCATTCCGGTTTTGTAATCGAGCCGCAGGCGAGCTGAAAGCTGTATACAAACCATGCAAGGATTTTAACAGGCCCCTGCCAGGTCGTGTCGAGAGGGTGGAGTACAGTCCTAGAGGCAGGGAGAACAGGCTTTCGAAACTTGTGGTCTCCCTGCTTCTGGACAGAAATTGTTTAAAATAAAAAATTTGCCTTAATAAAACAAAACACTCCTACCAAGAGGCAGAAGTGTTCTGAAAATTCCGGCACTGACCTACTTTCCCAACCACAAACGTGGCAGTATCATGGGTGCTGGCGGGCTTAACGGTCCTGTTCGAGATGGGAAGGTGTGTGACCCCGTCGCTTTGAAGCACCAGAGAGAAACGGCTGAATTTCAGCCACTACTCTCTAGCGCCTGCCTCGCCTCACTTTTAAAAGTACAAGTGAGGCTAGGCTTAGGTGTTGCCTGCGATCATGACTGGAGACAGTGCGAGCACTGCTCCAATCAAAAGCGCGACAGACAAGAGAAACAGAAACAGAATTTTTCCTGAGTGCTTTTGATCAAGTTTCATTGTTTCATTGTAAAGAAAAACATAAGAATCATCAACCGTATATAGTGTAATCTAAAAAGATTACGGTTAAACAAGTGGTCCGATTAGTACGGCTCGGCTAAACATATTGCTATGCGTACACCTGCCGCCTATCAAGGTCGTGGTCTTCAACCGGACTCATAACGAGATCTAATCTTGAGGAAGGCTTCACGCTTAGATGCTTTCAGCGTTTATCCCTGCCGAACGTAGCTACCGGGCGATGCTCTTGGTAGAACAGCCCGTACACTAGAGGTTCGTTCTTCCCGGTCCTCTCGTACTAGGGAAGAGCCCTCTCAAATCTCAAACGCGCACAGTAGATAGGAGACCGAACTGTCTCACGACGTTCTGAACCCAGCTCGCGTACCGCTTTAATTGGCGAACAGCCAAACCCTTGGGGCCTTCTTCAGTCCCAGGATGCGATGAGCCGACATCGAGGTGCCAAACCGCGCCGTCGCTGTGGACGCTTGGGCGCGATCAGCCTGTTATCCCTGGAGTAACTTTTATCCGTTGAGCTTCCGCCGTCCTATGTCGTACGGTCGGATCACTAACTTCTACTTTCGTACCTGCTCGGCGTGTCAGCCTTGCAGTCAAGCCGGCATATGGGTTTGCCCTATCAGCTCGATTTCCATCCGAGCCTAGCCGACCTTTGTAAACGCCTCCGTTACCTTTTAGGAGGCCACCGCCCCAGTCAAACTACCCACCAGACACTGTCTTCCTGCCCGATTTAGGGCGAGGAGTTAGATATACGTGACAGTAAGCGCGGTATTTCACTGACGACTCCACCACACCCAAAGATGTGGCTTCAGAGTCTCCCGCGTATGCTAAGCATAGTGGCGCATATAACAATGCCAAGTTGTAGTAAAGCTTCACAGGGTCTTTTCGTCTAACTGCGCGTAACGAGCATCTTTACTCGTCTTGTAATTTCGCCGAGTACATCGTCGAGACAGTTCCCAAATCGTTATGCCATTCGTGCAGGTCGGAATTTACCCGACAAGGAATTTCGCTTATGGTGTTAATCGCAAGATTGCGATGTGCGTAAATTACTCGCACTCTGCATGTCGCCATGCAGTTCGGACTCTATCTTCGCTATCATAATGATAGTGCTCAACGTATTAGTCTCTGAGGATTCCTGCCCAAGGGCAGGCCTTTCCTGCTGATTGTCCGCACTGGATGGGTTATTACTCTTTCGAGTACCACCAGATACACGGATATTCCAGCATATAGTTGAGTTTTACTAAGGCAGCGTTTTCTACCTTAGGACGGTTATAGTTACCGCCGGCGTTCATCAGCGCTTCAGATCAAGGCTGCCGAAAGGATTGCTCCAATCATGACCCCTCACTTTAACGTTCTGACACTGGCCAGGCATCAGCCCCTATACATCACCTTACGGTTTCGCAGGGACCTGTGTTTTTGGTAAACAGTCGCTTGGGATCTTTAGCTGCGGCCCTACCGAAGTAGGGCAGTCCATATACCGAAGGTACGGACGCTATTTTGCCGAGTTCCTAGACGATGTTTCTCTCGTACACCTGAGCACACTTATGCCCACCCACCTGTGTCGGTTTCCGGTACGGATACCTTAAGGCATGATCGTGAGGTTTTTCTTGGCACCATGTACAGCATAATCGGTTTGGCCTTGCGGCCGCGCCTGCGTCCAATCCGACTTCCGTCGAACCAGCCATGTACGTTACCAAAAGCACACTATGCTTTGATTGATGCGTCATTCACGAATAACCTTAAGGTAGTGCTGGAATATTAACCAGCTGTCCATCGACTACGCTTTTCAGCCTCGCCTTAGGACCGACTAACCCTGGGTCGATTTACGTTGCCCAGGAAACCTTGGGTTTACGGTGTTGGGGGTTCTCGCCCCAATTTTTGCTACTTATACCAACATTCTCACTTCACTACGCTCCACGATGACTCACGTCTTTCGCTTCGACGCTGTAGTGAACGCTCCTCTACCGCTTAAGCTGCATTCGCATGCAACTAAGCCCTCATCTTCGGTACATAGCTTAGCCCCGGTACATTTTCGGCGCGAAAAGTCTTGACCAGTGAGCTATTACGCTTTCTTTAAAGGATGGCTGCTTCTAAGCCAACCTCCTGGTTGTATAAGACTTAACACTACCTTTTACACTTAGCTATGATTTAGGGACCTTAGATTGAGATCTGGGCTGTTTCCCTTTCGACTAGTGAAGCTTAGACCCCACAGTCTGACTCCACATACGTGGCTCACTGGTATTCGGAGTTTGGTTAGGTAAAGTAGGCTCACGCCATCTTTACCCATTCAGTGCTCTACCCCCAGTAAGATCATATGCAGGCTAGTCCTAAAACTATTTCGAGGAGAACCAGCTATTGCCGAGTTCGATTGGAATTTCTCCGCTATCCACAGCTCATCCAAACGTGTTGCACGGCGAAATGGTTCGGTCCTCCCTTTGTATTTCTACAAAGTTCAACCTGGCCATGGATAGGTCACCCGGCTTCGGGTTTATACCAAATGATGTAAAAAGATATTGAGCAAGGAGCCGTAAAGCTTCTTACTCAATACTTTTAAAACGCGCTTAAAACGCTCGCTTTCACTGTGGCGTCGTTCCGTAGAACTTAACCCACCATATGGTCATAACTCGTTGGTTCATTCTTCAATAGGCACGCCGTTACCGTGCGTTTGCACGCCGGCTTCGACTATTTGTAAGCGTATGGTTTCAGATACTATTTCATCCCCCTTACCGGGGTGCTTTTCACCTTTCCCTCACGGTACTAGTTCACTATCGGTCACAAAATGTATTTAGCCTTAGGACAATAGTCGTCCTGGTTTCCCATAGAATTTCTCTTGTTCCATGGTACTCGAGAATAACAATCGTGAGAGTGCACACGCTTTCGCTTACGGGACTATCACCCTCTTTGGTCCAGCTTTCCAGCTGATTCTGCTAGCACGTACGAAGAATTTCATTTCTGTTCCCGTAAAGGAACAGGAAGAAATCCTTAGTCTACTCACCGCGGATTCGCAAGATCCACTAATTGTAATCTCACTACGCCTCACATGGCAGTCGCTTGCGCGTCTTCCCTCAAGTCCGAAGACTCAAGTTGCACCACGAAGGTTTGGGCTGTTCCCGGTTCGTTCGCCACTACTACGGGAATGCGCCAACTGTTTAATATGTTCGCCCCAACATCGCAGGCCCACATATTAAACAATCAACATTCTTTTCTTTTCCTCTAGGTACTAAGATGTTTCAGTTCCCTAGGTTCGCTCCATGAACCTATTGTATTTCAGTTCATGATTATTGTGGTTTACACAATAGGGTTTCCCCATTCGGACATCTCCGGTTCACAGGTTGCTTGCCACCTCACCGAAGCTTATCGCAGGCTGCTACGTCCTTCATCGCCATTTTATGCCAAGGCATTCGCCATACGCCCTTATCTTGTTTAACCGTAATCTCGATAGATTACGGTCAGGTATATACGAGTTTTTAGATTCTTGTTACGTTATTTTCTTTACGTAATAAATTGTCAACGTTCATGATCATCAGCACACGAACACTTCCTTATATAAGGATGCGTGGCGTCTAATGGTGATTTTCATTCAAGGAACTAAGGATTTAAAAAATCCGCTTTCTCGAGCGGACTTCATTAACGACACAAAATGTCGAGTGTTTATCCGCCCAATTTAGCTAATGTTAGGGATTTTTTTAACATCTGTGGAAGGAAAATACTAAAATACTTTTCAGTACTATTGAGTATAAAGAAGCGCGATCAGCCTGTCAAGGGCTTGCTACGAATAAATGAATGGAGCTGGGGGTGAATTCAAATACGTAACAGGCAAAGCCACCTAAGATATATTAGTACACCGTACATTTTAAGGGGGTGTGGTTTCTCGTGATGAAAGTTTTTTGGTTGACCATTAAGAGGAGGTGAATATAATGTTGACCAATACTGAAGAAGCCAAACTCATACAATTGCTCGGTCAACTTGACCAGCCATGGTCGTATTTGGTATTTCGGGCAATATCGCAACGTGCTGTTTTGACTTCAGTCGAGTTGGTTATTCTGCGTGAGGTGCTGGGACGGGTGCAAATACTTTTGTGCCAGCGACCCGTTGATGATCCTGATTGGCCTGGTATGTGGCATTTACCCGGATCAGTGATTCGGGAGACTGATGTGTCGTATTACGAGACTTTTAAGCGAGTGATCTGCGAAGAACTTGCGGGTATAAAGCTGTCAACTTTCGGTTTTATCGATTGCGATCTTGTCCAGACAAAACGAGGGTTGGTGAATGAACATGTGTACCTTTGTTCTTATCATGGACCCGATCTTATTTGTGGCAAATTCTTCGAAATCAATCATCTACCCGCCAATTTTATTAAGCATCAGATGCGTCTAATAGAGATTGCCGGGGTGCGCCATTCGTGACCTGAAGAGCGCCTGGATCCGTCCGGGCGCTCGTTTGTTTATAAATATTCTGCCCGGGCGCGCATGCTGCACGTCCGGGCATGGTTTATTTACTCCATGGGGCATGGCGTGACGTCCCATATCGTCCGGCACGAGAGGTGTTCGTGCCATTTCTCCTTGCCTTTTGTATCAGGAACGCCCCGATACCAAGGATGACTAAACCTCCGAGAATGTGCGCAAGTGTTTCCATGACTCCTCCTTGAGATCAGACAGTTATTTGGTTAACATGCAATAGTATCAGCAAAAATAAAAAAAGTCAAGACCCTTGCGATAATATTGGTGAGAGCTTGCCGAAGAACTTTATTTTTCCCGGGCAACTTTCAATGCTTCTGCATACCAGATAAGCTCATCGAGGAATTTTTTAAATCGCGGTTCGTATTCTTTTTCTGCATTGAAGGTTTTGTCATCATTAAAAAGTTTTGTAGCCTGCGAGAAAAGTATTGCGCCACTTATGGGGATCATTGCCAATGCGATGGCGACAAGACGGAGTTGTTCAATAACGCGTGCGCCACCGATGCCACCAGAAGACACTCCGATAATGCCAACTGGTTTTCGATTGTATTCATCAAGAAAACTATCGAGCAAATTTTTCAGATCTCCCGGATACCCGTGATTGTACTCCGGAGATACGATAATAAACCCATCGGCGCGATTGAGTTTTTCACGAAGCACGCGTGCTTCTGGCGTATCAATCTCACGATTGGCGTGGCAAAATTGGATTTCTTTTTGCGCGTCGATTATTTCCGTATTGATGTCTGCTTTTTCTACAAATATTTTGGTGGCATGAGCGCATAGCTCGGTGTATGATTGCCGTTTTTCTGTTGCCGCAGCAAATATAATTGGAATATAAAGTTTGTTCATAACATATTGAATGTAGTCCGGTTTAGCCTTGGGATGCAAGTGTGTCAAATACCGGCACTAAGCGTGAATATAAAGCTTGTTTGTCTGCTTGGTTTTTGTATTCTTGGGCTTCAAGGTCAATAATAAGCGTGCCAATAAGTCGCTCCAGCATCATTAAGTCGAAGTGTTTCGAAAATGTTGGATCATTTTTTATCCATGAGAGATTTTGAAATATTTGCTTCCACCTTGTAATACACTCAAGCACCTCATGTTCGTTCATGAGCGGAGACGCAGGGTTTTTGATGATTGCCCAGACAATAAACGCGCAGTCATAATATTTTGGTCGCCAGCCCCAGTAGAGATTTGCGAACATAATGAATTGTCCACTCTCATGATGCTGGTGTACTTCTCTGCCCGCCATGTGTGCATGCATAAACTCCATCGGAATTTCTGGTTGAGTTTGCTCAAGTCGATTATTAAAAAGTTGAATCCGCGGCACGAGTGATTCTGCATTAAAGTGGCCGCGTTCTTTTGCAATCGCCACCCATTGCGTAACGCGGTGCCGCATCAGTCGGATGCTGGATTTTTCGTGTTCAGTTTGCCCGACCCAAGGTCTGGTAACGGCGCGCGTTTTTAATTCAGTGAAGAAATAAAGAAACATCTCAATTTCTTTTTGGCTTGGATTAGGCAGAGTAAGCACGGGTGGATCAGCGACATATTCCATGAGCAGAAATCCGTATCCTTTATTTTCATCCCATGGTTCGTGTTTGAAAATGTGGGGGGTACGAATGCGCGCACTCCCGTTTTGTTCTACGAATCCATCAATGAGTTCATATTCATCACGTGGCAATTGCAGTCCTTGGATTTTGAGTGCAGCGTCTTTTCCTTTCCATTTTCCTTTATAGATAATGCTGCCGAGACGGGAGGCATCGTAAATTGTGCCACGAAAAAGTGGTCGATCGATGTGAAAATGGAGTCGTTCTGTTAGCTCATCAATAATACCTTGCGCGTTATCCGCGAAGGTGTGTTTATTAAAATATCTTTCGACGATCATACCGTGAGTATAGCAAGTAGAATGAGCTTGACTAATGCCCCCCAACTTGAGAACATAGCTATTCAAACAGAAAAAAGAGAACTTTTCACCGATAGATATAAAGGAGCTAGAAGAATGGCTGGATTAGTTTCATTAGGCAGGGTTTGGCCGGACAAAGGGTTTATAGGAATGGAAGCGAATTACCTGCGTGTTTTGCAGGTTGCGTTTAACATTCTGCCGCCGGTTCCGGCTGGATTGCAGTTGGAAACTTCCGAAGAATCATTCCGTGCGAAGATTCACGACTGGTCGTCGGGCGGGGTAAACCACTCCCGCAAAGCAGTTCAAGATCTTGCAGTCCTGAAATCCCGTGCATGCAATCGTCTCCTCGTTATCTCGAACATCACATTTGATCCTGAAAACCATACACAGGTTCAGATTATTCCGACCGACATGGGCTGGCGGTGGGAGTATTACCCGTTCGCTTTCGCAATCTATTGGGGGTTGAGCTACCACCTGACGAACGAGGAACTCGAGCAGTTACCCAGTACGTGGATGGCACTCCTTGACCTCGCCCGTAAAGTGCATCATCCGGAGTTGAAAAAAGGGACTCCTGCGTGGCAGGCGTTTATGCTGGCTTTGTATGAGCGTACGCTCGGGATGGAGTTCGACATCAAAAAAGGATTACCCCACTACGACGAAAATATCCTTTTCAGAGATGGGTTGGGTGTTGTAGAGCGTCGGGCTCGCGTCGATCTCTTTAGAAACTGGGTCGCCTATTGCAAGGCGGCTATCGAAAAGGAACTCCTCTCATGATCATTTGAACGATTTTCCCCCGGGGATGGATTTATTCCATTCCCGGGTGTGTTTTTATTTTTTAGTTCTAAGGTTTTGGAGAAGTTGATTATATTTGTTAACGGTTTATTTTGTTTTAAATATTCTATCCAGAGACAGGGAGACCACAAGTTTCGAAAGCCTGTTCTCCCTGCCTCTAGGACTGTACTCCACCCTCTCGACACGACCTGGTGGGGACCCGTTAAAATCCTTGCATTGTTTGCATACAGCTTTCAGCTCGCTATCGCTCGATTACAACCGGAATGAAAGCTGAGTCTTTAAATACACAAACAATACAAGGATTTTATATCTACCCGTCCGTTGAAAAAAATCAGAAAATTCAAATCGGGAGCAGGTTGTAAGAGTATTGTGTCGACATTGATTTGGCGACCAATACATGCGGCCTGCGGAGATTTGATATTTTCAGATTTCTTTTCACAGGACTAGAGTTTTGGTCCTTTTGATCGATGCAAAAGGACATTTAAGATATAAGAAATGTAAGGTTTGAAAAGTGGAGACTTTTTATATATCTAATCCAATAGTCTTCCGAAACCCAATTCTGTCCGGTGCGTGGTACTTATCGAGTTTTGCGAGTTCCCCTTGCGCAATCACTTCTTCGCCATATCGATTATTAATTTCATCTAAGGCTTGAATTAGTCGTTCAGGTTTTGGTTTTGTAAAAAGGGGCTTGTAAAGAATAAGTTAAGGGGTATGCTTTATGTATAGCTCGTTCTCTTTTCAGACACCATACAGCATACTCCAGGCTGACAATTACCCCGGTCAGCCGCTGTCAATGCGGAAAGAGGATCGGAGGGTGCATTGGCTCGGCGGCGCCTTGCACCCCCCTTATTTTTTTGTTTTTGTGCCGTAAAATATAGGGCTTGCAAATTTTTTTGAGGGGTATATACTACGATTATCGCTCGTTCCTTCATATTCCATGTGACCATTCCTGAAGTTGATGTTACTTTTCTTTCGTAGTAGTAGTCGTTTCTTTCTCGTCGTTTTATCGTTTTTTCTTGGTCCCAAGGGGGCTTCTCACGAGTTACGTGGGGTATGAGGGATTAAGGGGTCGGTAGGCAATTTTCTAGTTTTGGTTTCATGCCTACCCTCCCCTTATTTTATTTGCCTTAAAAGTATTTTTGAGGATTTTTTGAAATTATTTTTTTATATGTATTGTCCAGAGGCAGGGAGACCATAAATTTCGAAAGCCAGTAAATACATTTAAAAGCTAACGCTTTTATGTCTTCTCCCCTTTTGCATAAAAAAAATATTGCCGTTAGCACGGCAGAGCTAATTCCACCCTTTGGGTGGGCAAAGGGTGGAGCCGAAATCCAGCCCAATCGAAAACACGGGTAAACCTCATTTCCATTCACAACTGAAAAAGCCGGCACTAAAGACCGGCATTTTTCTTTTGTTGTTCATTCCCAATGAGTTTTACTTCGAGTTTTCTCAAAGGGCGCCCGATTTATTTGTCCGATCGATTTTTTCTTGCCCCGTCACCACATCTTGCGGGATCCCGCCACAGGCGGTGACCTGAGGCGGTGGTCAACGGACGGTATGAAGACCCAGCCTTTTTTTGTTTTTTTGCGCCAATTGAAAAAAATCAGAAAATTCAAATCGGGAGTAGACTGCAAGAGAATTGTGTCAGTCTTTAGTGCTGACCAATTCATGCAGGCTCACGGAGATTTGATATTTTCAGATTTCTTTTCACTTGGCTCGGTTTGGGCTCCACCTTTTGCCGAAACAAAAGGTGGGAATGCTCGAAAGCCGCAGGCTTTCTTGTGGGCAATAATATGATTAAACATCTAATCCGATAGTCTTCCTAAACCCAATTCTGTCCGGCGCATGATACTTGTCGAGTTTTGCGAGTTCCCCTTGCGCAATCACTTCTTCGCCATACCGATTATTAATTTCATCTAAGGCTTGAATCAGTCGTTCAGGTTTTGGTTTTGTAAAAAGCGACAATTGATTTGTTTTAGGGCGAAGACGGAAAAGTCCGAGGCTGTAAAATGTTGCGATATCTTTTTCTACGCCGTCTTTGAGTATATTCCAGACATAGGAATAAATAGTGCGTGTAGAGGTCAGAGGCTCGTTTATTTTTTTACTTCCGCCGATCCCACCGCGTTTTTCGAGCGATGCGTGCGCGTAGACGCCCCAAGCTTCTAATCCTAAATCGCGAAGCCGTCTCCCAGTTCGCTCACAAAGCCGCATGACAATGCTTTTGTGAAAATTAATATCACGAGTTCGACGGCGTAATACATGGCTGTGGCCAACGGATTTTGGCGTTCGTTCGCGTTCAAGCCCGTGCATTTCGATGCCGTTGACGTTTGCCCACAATTCATAGCCGCGGATCCCTAAGACTTCCATCAGGTTTACGACTGGGTATCGCGCGAGTTCATCAAGCGTGCGGATTCCCAGCGCGTTGAGTCTTGCGGCAGTCGCGCCTGCAATGCCCCATGCGTCTTCGAGGTCGCGTCCTTTGATATATTGAAAAAGATTGTCGCGATTAATGATGACGAGTCCAGCTTTCGGAGCAGTGTCGCCGCCGAATTTCGCGAGCCATCTGGTAAACGAAACGCCCATGGAGCAATCAAGCCACTCGCCAACTTCGGACTTAATTCTTTTTTTTATTGTGTATCCGATGCGCGTTGCTTCATCGAGCGAAGGCACGAGTCCTGTGAAATCCAAAAATCCTTCGTCGATTGAATAGAGCTCGATATCGCTTGTATATTCTTTGCAGATCGAAAAAATACGTTCTGTGACAGTTCGGTATTTTGGCGGATCCACTTCAACTAAAATCACGTCAGGGTAGAGCCGCAACGCTTCATCAACTCGGCATCCGGTTTTGATGCCGACTT
>Ga0265297_10008461_pt1 | contig 13704 bp, 13 predicted proteins | sample Munlanlwell13791_FD_192502 | JGI IMG/M metagenome (GOLD analysis project Ga0265297, IMG submission 192502) | Leachate microbial communities from a municipal landfill in Southern Ontario, Canada - Leachate well 137-91 | ecosystem: Engineered > Solid waste > Landfill > Unclassified | place... | reverse complement strand
CAGGAAGGCTGGACGCAGGGAAGCAAGAACAGGAAATAGCGGTAGACTAAATGTAAAAGCTTGAACATATGTGAGTGTAGTTACATAAATTGATATATAGATTATGGGTCGTACAATATACCTTTTGCGACATTAGATATATTAACAATAGATGACTATTCATACGTCTAGTTATAGACACTTTCAGGCCATTAACACCTACGTGAAGTAGTAGCGGCATATGCGTCCATGTATTTTGTATCGACATTCGTTTTCTAACTTACTTTTTATACATGGCTTACACTATTATCTACAGCCCTGCACGGTAGTATTGTAATAAATATCACACCCGAAATACGTACCTGGATAGTTTTCCACATTGTAGCTACTGACCATTTGCTTTTTTGTGAAAACATTTTGCACTTCCCCCCTCACCTGTTTTTCATGATATTTGCTTTTTTGATATATTGATATTTTAATATAGTTTTTTATTTTCATGGATATAATTCAAAATATAGAACAAAATTAGAACATGAAGAGAGTGTGGTGGAGTACTCACCTAAATGTAGGTTATGAATTAGCGATAGAATGCTTTGCCGCTAACCCTAATATCTACATAGTCGGGTGACTGTCCATGGGTACGTAGATAGTCCACTGCCCTAGCCATATCCTCTACTTGCTCCCCTGCCGATCGGTCAATCGAGAATTTGATACGCGAGGCAACGTCTTTCAGTTTAATCTCTAGCTGCCTGGTTGTGCCACTGGGTAGAATAGCGTTAGTGACTACATACCCCCTAGACCCAGCCAGAGCCACGACACGACCAACAAAGCCCAAAAAGCGGTTACTGGCAATCGTTGCACCCTGCTGCAAAGCAGCGCCGCTTTCATCAACAATCTGTACAGTTGGATTTTCATAGTAGTTCTGCTCAAATGCCACGCCTTTTTCGTCTACAAAATACTGATGGTTATTAATCTGCCAACCTGCAACTGGGTGACGCATCGATAACGTAAAGTCAGTCGTGCCAATCGATGATCCAAGTGACGTGCTGACGACCTGATTAACCTCTGGTAGCGCATTATTCAAAAATTCAGTTAGATCTTTGCCGTTAAGCGCAAACCGCAGGCGTGACACCGGATTAAAACCCAAATAGTCATTAATGGCCTTCTCGTAGCGCGCACTGTCGATCGGCTTGGACAGATTTGTATCCGATACACTGACCTTGACCGTAGCCGTAAACTGCACCAATAGCCAAAACATCAGCCCAGCTGCGGCCAGAACAATTAACAATATCATACCTACTTTACGGCGCATCGTAGCTAAATGATGCGCGTGTGCACGCGGCGACTTCAAATCAGACTGACCAGAGGCATGATTAACCCGTTGTGAAGTGCTGCCAGTCAGCGTACGATTACGCTGAAAAACACTCTGCGACGTACCGCGTGTTTTATCAAATTTATCGTCGTAGACCTGTCGACGTCCAGGCACAGACTGCGGTTTCTTATTAAATATTCCCATACCAGTTATGCCTATTATAACTTATTTAGAACGTGCTTTAAGAATCATATCAGCCACATCACGTGCTGCGTCGGGTTTGGCAAACGCACTAAAGCGTTTCGCCATGGATTTAGTTGTACTGGGGTTATCCAGCACTGTATGTACAGCATCGACCAGCAACTTTGGATTTTCGATCATATCGTCTTCATTTACAATTACAGCAGCATCTTTGGCGCGATAAACTTCGGCATTCTTTAGTTGATGTCCACCAGTCAACTTGCCATTAGGTATTAGTATTGTTGGCTTTGCGAGCGCTGCAAGCTCCAAAATAGTAGTCATGCCCGCCCTGGTGATCACAACATCAGCCGCACCTAGTAATTCGGCCATGCCACTTGATACAAATGGATGCAATTGGAAATGTCGGCTATCTGACGGTACTAGCGCACGCATATCGTCATACTGGGCTGATCCCGCTATCAATATGACAGAACCGATTTTTAGCAGATCATCCAGTACTAATGCAACCGTATCGTTAATCCGCTGAGCCCCCAGTCCACCACCGGTCACAACAATTAGCGGGCGGTCTGGGGCTATCCCCCACTGCGCACGAGCTGACTCAACTTGGTTTTTAGTGAACGGATGAAACTCTTTTGCTATCGGAATGCCGACATAGCGCGAAATTGCCACCGGATATTTGTAATATTCCAGAGGTGCACCAGTGGCAATGGCACTCGCCCACTTGGATAGAACTCGATTAGTTAGGCCTGGATGGGCGTCAGAATCATGTATGACCAACGGAATGCCTAGAACCTTGGCGGCAAAACCGACTGGTAAGCAGACATAACCACCCTTGGTAAACACCACGTCTGGCCGCCAAAAGATCAGTTTAAATATACTTTGGATAATACCCACTGCCACCAAAAACCCATCGCGAATATTTAATAGAACTAACCTCGGCCACATTAGCTGTCGCAACACGGACAAATGATGATAGCGACGTAATTTTCCGGACACAATAGTTGATACCGGTATTGTATCGTCAAAACCACTTAGTAATGCCCTAGCTTGTGGGGCAAACTTATGGTCACACCAAAAACGAATTTCGGCACGTGGATGACGAGATTTGATATCTCTAAGAACTGCGACGACCGGTGTAACGTGACCGCCCGATCCCCCGCCGACTGCTAGAATCTTCATGTGGTGCCTCCTTTAATCTTGACGAATGTACACTGTAGCGCGATAGCTGAAATACGAGTCCAAGCGCCGCTGCAATGAATATCATACTCGTACCACCAAAACTAAGTAGTGGCAGCGTAATACCAGTGAGCGGAAATATCCCGATCATTGATGCTACATTTAGAATAACATGTGCACCGAACCATCCAAAGACACCCGCTACCAATAACTTCAGCCTGATATCGACCAGATGATCCATGACTTTCAACAGCCGCATCAACAATGCCACAAATAGCGCTAGAATGGCCATTAAGCCAACAAATCCAAATGTCTCGCCCATAATCGCAAATACCGAATCATTAATAGCCTCAGGTAAGTATCCAGTCGCCTGAACGCTATTGCCAATACCAACCCCAAACAGCCAGCCAGTACCAATCGCAATCTTGGCATGTTCAATATGATAACTACCGGCATCTTCGACCGAGCTGCTGTCACCCTTTAGAAAAGTCGTAATACGGTCGATGCGGTGCGGCGCAATAATAATCGTACCAATACCAATCACTACAACGGCTGCCAAAATAGCCAGACCTATTTTTTTACTTACACCAGCTACCAACAACATCGTAGCGATAATGCTAATCAGGGCGATACCAGTACCTAAATCTTTTTCAATAATCACCACGAAAAGCATCGCCATAGCTGTAATAATGCCTATCGGAATCAGGGTTTCCTGAACATCATTAACCTTACCCCGTTGAACTTTTGTACCTAGGAATCCCGCCATGAACACCAATATACCGAACTTTAGTATCTCGGCAGGCTGAAAACTACCTAGCGGTCCTAGATTAAACCAACGGCTTGCACCTAAACTCTCTTGGGCGATACCCAGGTGAGTCCAACCGGCCACAGCCAAAACTGCACAGGCAATAAGACCAATTACTAATATCTTACTACCCTGCTTCATGGTCCAGGTATACGGAATAAAGGCCATGGCACCAAACGCCGCCAGAGCCAGCAACAAACTAAATGTTTGCTTTATTACAAAATAGCTATCACTGTAATCACTACCATACGAATTATTCAGCACATTAGCCCTCTGTGGTCCAATTGCATAAATTATAATCAGGCCAATTAGCATCAGTAGACCCATGTATAAAACAATCATGTAGTCTGGGCGATGCCGCCTTACTGTCGACGAAACGGCGTCAACCGGTGCGCGCAGTGCAGATAAAACCGCTCTAGATTGACGCCCACCAATCGACATAACTAAATATTACCCCCAGCAACAGCCAAGAACACGCCGATGAATGCCGCCACGCAGGCAATCACCCAAAAACGCATAGTTACCTTGGTTTCTGGCCAGCCTTTGGCCTCCAGGTGATGATGCAAAGGCGCAGACACAAATATCTTGCGCTTAAAGACTTTTTTACTAAATATCTGAATCAGACTTGACCCGGCCTCAATCACAAATACGATGCCAATAACCGGTAGTAAAAATAGCGTATTGGTCAGCATAGCCACAACCCCAAGTGATGTTCCCAGGGCAAAGCTACCGACATCGCCCATAAAGAACCTGGCCGGGAATATGTTAAACCACAGATAACTCAGTAGTGCACCGACGACCGTAAAGCAGAACCCGGCCAGTATAAACTGACCTTGTAACAAGGCGATGACACCAAATGCACCGTAGCTAACCGATACCAATCCGCCAGCCAGGCCGTCCAGTCCATCACTAATATTTACGGCATTACCTGCTGATATAACTACAAATGCGAATATCGGTACAATCCACCAACCAAGTAACAGATCACCCAAAAACGGTACATGAACAACATCGATACCAAGTTTTACAAAGAAGTACCAGCCTAGCGCCAATCCAATAGTTGTAATCATCGCAAATTTCAAACTTGACCTTAAACCGGCCACACCCAACCCTTGACCGCGCAGATTAATAATATCGTCCAGTAACCCAACCAGGGCTCCGCCAACCAAGGCTGCAAGTGGTAGCCATGTCTGCCCTCGATCAAGGTTAAAGAAAAACGTCACGACCGTAATCGCAATAACAAATATCATGCCAGCCATCGTTGGGATATTACGCTTAAACTTGTTAGCATGCAGTTTATTAAATACCGTTAGATTCTCACCAGTCGTACTAGTAGTACGCTGTTTTTTCCAGAACTTATAACGGTAAGCCAGATAGGTATATACAGGCGTCAAAATCATCGCCAGCAGAAATGCGCCGACACTCAATATAAATGTTGTTGTCAGTTCTTGTGTTAAATGCGACAGCGTTATATCCATTGATTACCCCTTTGGTTGCAGTTTTAAATAGTCAATCATCCAGTTAGAAATGTCTGTAAATATCGGCAACGCGTCCCGTCCGCCCTGCAAGGGCATATTCTTACCTGATACCTGAACCATTATGACATAAGCGGCCTCATCTGCACCACCATAACCAAGATACGTACCGACGGTCTGGTTATCAACATAATGTCCATTCTCGAGTGTTTCAGATGTTCCGGTTTTACCGCCCACATAATAACCTGGTTTGTCATATGAGCTATAGAAAGTGTTGCGGGCGATATGCGTCATTTCTTTTAACTGGTCGGCGGTTGATTTGCTGACAGTTGTACGAACTGGTTTGGTCGCCTGCTGATTGTAGACACCGTTTTTATCAATCACACCAGCTAGCACTGTTGGTTTGTAATAATTGCCACCGTTAACAAGTGAACTAAACGCAGCGGCAACCTGTACCATCGTCACATCCATACCTTGGCCAAATGACATATTAGAATAACGTACAGCATTACCGTCTTGCTCGTCGGGTGAAATTATTGTTCCCCCGGCCTCACCTGCTAGTTCGATGCCGGTAAATTGGCCCAAACCAAACTTGTTAAAGAAGTAATCATACATCGTATCGCGAGCTTGTTTGGTAATAGTCGTTCCATCACCCAGGCGCTGAGCAATTGTAACCATACCGGTATTAAGTGACCAGTTAAGAGCATGTTGAATCGTGATCGTACCAGTTTGACCCTTAGAGGCATTCGATATCACGCGGTCGTCGACCTTTATATAATCCGTATTAACGTATGTTGAACTAGGCGTAATAACACCTTTATCGATGCCGGTTGCAACCGTCAGCGTTTTGATATCTGAGCCCGGTTCGTATGGAACTGACACTGTTGCATTATTAAAGACCGCTGGGTCTTCAACCTTATTAAACTCTTCCGGTTTGAAAGTTGGTAGATTAGCCATTGCCATAATCCGACCCGTTCGAGGATCCATAACTATTGCGCTGCCGTTTGTAGCCCCTGTTCGCTTTAGACCATCAGCCAGAGCCTGTTCGGTGTGCGACTGAACATTACGATCCAAACTAAGAACGACATTCTCGCCATCTACCGCAGGTTTGTTTACATTGCGATTGCCAATTGTCAGCGGCACATCACTAACGTCAGTAACCGATTGTAGTAATCCATCTGTTCCAAGTAGCCGAGTATTCAGTTTACCCTCAATGCCATAACGTCCAGTACCTTCAAAATCAACAAACCCCAGTGTTTGAGCCGCCAGCGATCCCTCGGGATAAACACGCTGTGTCAATTCCTGAAATCCAATTCCCTTCAGACCTTCTTTTTTGATCTTGTCAGCCTGAGTCCTGGTTATGCGTGTTGCTAAAACCTGATATCGACTGGCCTTGTTTGACAAACGTTCTTCCATATTTGCCTGGGCATTACCGCCTGCAACCTGACGAATCGTTTCAATAATCTTGCCGTTATCCTCTGTTGTCTGAGGGTCGGCAAATACTGTATATATCGTCTCGTTCATGACGATCTGAACTGGCTTGTTATTATCCAGGGCATAGATCAAGCCTCGTTTGGCCGGGATGGTTAAACGCTTAATTTGCTCTTGATCAGCTAGGCCCACATAGTAATCGTGTTGAATAATTTGCAAATAAAATAGCCGCACAATAAATACAGCCATAACGGCAAGCACTAAACCGGCAAGTATGCGAGATCGACTACCTTTTTGCAGTTCTAAATTCATATAATGTCTATTCGTGTACGTACTGAGTGTTCGTTGCGGCTGTCATCTCGCGAGCGACACTGCTGTTTTTGACTGTTTCGAGCGCTGTCAAACGCGCGTTCTCTACTTCTAGATCACTTTTTTTGGTATTTAAATCGGCAATTTGACTATCGATCTTTTGTGATGCATAGTCGTAGCTCGTAGCGCGAGTAGCTTGGGTTAAATAAATCAAACCGAGCACGGTAATCATAAGTGCGACTAGCACTGTATGAGCGACTGGGCCAAGTTTGACTGATGATATAAATGCTACTGTATTTTGGTTACGTGACCAGTTTTGTTGGCGACGACTACTATACGTAGCGGTACGTTGGTATGACATTGTGGTGGTTTTTCTGTTTATGTTTATTTTGGCGCCTTTGCCACCTCCTACGAGACGGCAAAGGCAATTTTTGGAACTTACTTTACGTGAACTGCAACAACTTGTGCTACGTCTGCGTATTGTACTGCAATGTGAATTGGCATGGTGTCTTGCCCCTTCTTTTTGTTTATTTTATTTTTTCACTGCGGCTCGAAACTTACTGCTCCTAGCGCGCGGATTGTGAACATCGTAAATGTCTCCGCCCATTGGCTTTTTAGTCAATGGTTGCAGCTGTGCCTCTAGTCCTGCTTCAAACTGTTCTTTGAAATAACGTTTGACCAGGCGATCTTCTAGGCTATGGAAGCTGATGATGCCCACTCGCCCGCCTGGTTCTAGCAGGTCGGGCAAGCAATGCAACAGGTCTTCGACCAGCCGTAGCTCGTCGTTAACCGCAATCCGGAGTGCTTGAAAGGTGCGCGTAGCTGGGTGTGTCTTTTTCCACTTGCCACGATAATTCTGTTTGATCAAATTTGCGAGTTCTTCTGTTGTACGAAGTGGCCTACTGCCGATAATCGCCGTAACGATGTTTCTGGCTTGTCCAATCGGCTCTTCACCGTACTGGGTAATGATGCGCGTAAGTTCATCCGCCGAGGCGGTGTTAACTAGCGTTTCTGCGCTCACGCCCTGACGCCTGTCCATACGCATATCGAGTGGACCACTGTGTGTAAAAGAAAACCCTCGTTCGCTCTGATCGAGTTGTGGTGATGACACCCCCAAATCTACTAGTACAATGTTAAAACGCTTACCATCTTGTATCAGCTGTTTGGCAGCGGATACAAAGTCAGTGTGCATCAGTCTTACTCCTTTGTCGGATAGTGATTTCAAACGCTCGATAGCGTAATCATCACGATCGACGAGTACTGAATGACTGAAATTATTCGTTCGTGCTAAAAATGCAGTCGCGTGACCACCATAACCTGCAGTTAGATCGAGATAGCTCTCTCCGGGCTGCGGGTCTAGTATTTCAAGCGTTGCATCTAACAAGACCGGAACATGTAATGCGGAAGATTCTTTCGAACGGTGTTCGTCTAAATCTCCTGATTGTGGTGGATGTTCTTTGATACTCATATACCCTACCAATATAACATGGCGAGATACGTCGAGATCACCTAACTGGTAATAAGGCTATTTATTTTTGTTGGTGTGTTTATTTTTTTGATAAGTTGCTGAACGATTGGTATATAGGGGGTTACTATGTAACTCATACCCTATCAATCATTCAGTTGAGAGACTTATGTGTGAGGTGGAGTTTTTTGGGAGGTGTGTTTGTAAGTAAGGTGCGCGGTGTTTTTAGCGTGGTTCCGTAGCCCACTGCCTTACTACCAGATAGTTGATCTCGAGAGTTTTTCTTGTTTACGTGTGTTTAATTGTTAAAGTACGAATAAAATCAGAATTGCCTATACGTTTGTATCGGCAGACATTATACGGAAATACGCACCAGCCCGAACAGCAATCACTTCACGGTCAATCTGGGCATAATCTAGCAAATGTTGCTCGATTGTAACTCGACCTTGTTTTTGGTCAAGCTCTGCCTCGGTTTTACCGCGGCGAAACTGCACATTCATATCAGCAATCTTCTCGTCAAGAATACCGCCGCTAGATGATAGCGCTGCTTCTACTTCCCCATTCCACACATCGCGTGGGTATAGGTGTAAGTAATTGCCAAATCCGCGAGTTAACACAATTCCGCTACTTAGTTCATTTCGAAGTTCAGCCGGTATGGTTAACCGACGCTTGTCGTCAAGCTTTCGTTCGAAATAATCTACGCTGGCCATGGTTATTCGCTCGTTAGGCTCCGTGTTGGTTATTTTTAATTAGTGGTGTTTGTTTTGTTGGTGGTAGTGAACCACCGTTTCCACTGGTCTCATCATACTACCCACAATTACCCACTACAACCCCCATTTTTGACATTTTGTTATGTGCATATCATGCTTATTCACAGTTCTGTGGATAAGCATGAACATTAACAGAGGTCAATGTCATTACATCTTTGACATATTTAATGCTCATAAATAACAACAGGCAAATTAGCAATTCGCCCTTTTAGCCTATAGACTAATCAAATGTCAGTTCGTTATCACCAACCTCTAACAATGTTCGAATGGTTTTAACGTTTTTTGGTAGTACACCCGATAGATCAGTTATTGCCATGCCGCTTGGCTGATAATGATAGCCCCGCACACGGTTATGATCGGGCAGTCCGACAAATGAACGGGCCCTGTCATCAACCAATGCAACACCAGAAAACAGTGCCGCTCGGCCCAAACCGGTTAATTCGCTTGGGACCATAAATTCGTCGCTATCTTGATCGCGCCAGTCAGAGATTAAAGCACCCTTATTTGGCTGGGACGTAACCAAAAAAGGCACAGCCCCCAGATGGCTTGCTTGCAGTTTTAATTCTTGCGACACAGGTTCACCGTACGTTAATATGCCGTAGTTATAACCCTTCCACTCCAAATAAGTCAACAAATCACTCGCTCCGGGGTTCAGCAAGTCGGTCCCCTCGCACGCAGCAATAATTCTATTATCCAAATCATGGACCAATTCTTCAGATGTATTTTGACCGATATAGCGCCGAACATAGAACGATTCACCGACTGACTCGGCCGCAATTTGAGCCTGGCGCGTCCTATCAGCTAATTCTGGGTTGGTCTGGGCCACCAAGTCGATGTAGATATCCGCATATGCAGACGTATTAAATAGGGTTCTATCTAGATCAAGCGCGATAAACACATCGCCGTTAGACTTCTCGAGCACGGTGATATGTCTCCATAATAGCCCTGGCAACACTTGTAGCGTCGTGGCGTATCAACGACCTAGTAACAGGTAAAATGTCAGATTTATGCGAGCCAGCGATCTCTCCCAGAAAACTACCACCAATCGCCGTATAGTGTGCTTTTTTTAACTTATCAGTGTCGACTTTTGTTAAATAGGCCTTTTCTTGTTTGTAACGCGCCGCTACAGCTGCACTTGCCTTTTGACTGTTATACAGGACATAGTCCAAAAACTCACCGCCAGCAAACCGTTCAATTTCTTTGACATGGTCACTTACTGTAAATCCCGCCGTCTGACCGTCTTTGGTCACCAGATTTGATACATAGACTTTGAGTGCACGACTACGCCGAAGTGCATCACCAATACCATTAATCACTAGTAGCGGTCCCAGCGACGTATACAGATCACCTGGCGCCACAACAATCATATCAGCTTGTTCAATTGCCGCAATTGCCCGCCCATTGGCCGCCGGATTTGGTGTTAGCGACAGATGCGCACGCCGTGGATCGTACTTAAAATAATTAGCGTCGATTACACGCTCGCCGTGCAATATCAAACTGGCCTGTGGCCACTCCATCTTTAGGCGAACATCATCTAAAGTAGCCGGTATTACCGTACCGTTGATACGCAGAATCTCCGACGCAGTCTCAACCGCCTCTGAAAAGCTACCCGTAACTTTCTCAAGAGCTGTCAGCAAAATATTACCGAATGCATGGCCGCCAAATGTCCCCTCTTCAAATCGATAGTCAAACAACGCGCGAACCTTTGGCGAATCGCTAAGCGCTACTAAACATTGGCGCACATCGCCTGGTGGCAATGTACCCAGTTCGTCACGTAATACGCCAGTACTGCCACCATCGTCAACCATATTTACAATTGCAGCCAGTTGTTTAGTATGACGTTTGAGCGCTGATAGTAGCGTAAAGCTGCCCGTACCACCGCCTATAACTGCAATCCTAACATCGTTCTTGGCAAAAATATGATCATTCATTGTGGACAATTATACACCTCTGATTTTTTTAATAATACGACCAAACCACCTAGCACTCGAGCGCAATGTGCGTTCACCTGTTTCGTAATTAACTTCGGCCAATCCGAATCGTGGCCATTTGCCATATGCCCACTCGAAATTATCTAGTAAACTCCAGTGCAAATACCCCTCCAACTTGACGCCATTATCCATGGCCTTTTGCATACCGATAATCGTCTGCGTAATCCACCACTGCCGATAATCATCCACGCCGTCAGCCAATCCATTCTCGGTAATAATCATTGGCAATTTATATTTATCGTTCAGTCGTTCCAGCGCATACTGAATATCTGCCGGGGCCAGGTCCCACTGGACATCGCTAACCTTCTCTTCGGGATTATGAATCCGGTAGCCGTAGATACGCTGCGATTGATAATAATTAACTCCCAAAAAATCACAATGACGAACAAATTTTCGAATATAATAATCGTCCTGAAAATATTGCATAATCGCCGCACTGGCATGGCTTAGCCATGCATTATCGCCGGCATAAAAATAATTAGAGTTCTTGGCAATCGATATTTTGTAGCGTCGGTTCATAGTATGTAATGATTTAGCTACTTGGCGATGCGCCGCGGCCATATTGCTCATTACACGCCACATCAGGTATGGACTGCGCATCGATGGTGGCCAGTTCTGTAAATAATAACTCTCAAACGCATATACTTCAGGCTCGTTAATTGTAATTATTAAGCGCACGCTCGTTCCAAGTTCTGAAATAATTTTTTCGGCAAATCGCGTAAAATATTTGACATTTGAACGGTGCTCAAACCCACCCTTATCTGTGAACCAGACAGGCAATGTAAAATGAAACAATGTCACAATCGGTTCGATATTGCGGCGTTTCAATTCGTCGATATATTCTTTGTAGTGATCAATTGCCTCGGGGTTCCATGCCCCTTCTTCGGGCTCGATGCGCGACCACTCAACACTGAAACGATAGGCGTTCATGTGCATCGATTTTAGCAGATCAAAATCTTCGCGGTATCGATCATAATGATTAGCCAGTTGATCTGATACGTAGTTCGTCGGATCACTTGCATGATCCTTGATACGATCCCAGCTAGCAAAATCTTCGATGTGATACTGCGCCTGGGCGGCTCTGGATTTAGCATTCTCAAGCTCCCATACCGTCCATTGATTATGATTGCCGCCCTCTACTTGATGCGCAGCCGTCGCGGCACCCCATAAAAAGCGTTTAGGAAATTTTAGTTTTGAATTTGATGATTTATCCATATAACCCTCTTTAAGACACGACATCTTCGCCAAAATGTTTTTGCAGACGCATCGTAATCGACCCTTCATGACGACCTAGTAACTTCGATAGCTCTTTTACGGTCGCACCGTTTTGGAATTTTTCCTTTAACTGTGCGTCCTGCAATGATTCCCACGGTTTGTAGGCATTTGGATATGTCTCGCGCATTTTAGCAATTTTGTCAGACCAGCCACTCGCCTGCTTTTCTTTTTTGAGTGGTTTCAAAGCTCGTTCTTCGGCTTGTTTTTCTAAATGAGCAAAGCGTTTGGCATCACGCGCAGCCCTGTCTCTAAGTGTTACGTCGATATTTTGAGCATCCTCACTGACCCGCAATGCCATTTGGTTAATGCCCGATAAATACAGATTGTTCAAATTTTTTACTCGGCTAAGCGCTACGTAGCCCATACCTTCAACAAAGGCTTTGCGTAAATCGATCCTAGCTGCGTCTAATGTCATACCCTGAGATTTATGTACCGTAATTGCCCACGCTAGGCGTAGTGGTATCTGGCTAATACTTGCCCGTTTTTTGTCACCATCACGCAGTTCCCAGGTATCAGGCGACATGGTTACGACTTTACCGTTTTTGAACTCAACCACCGGATACTCTGTACCGGGTTCAAAATCGATTACCGTACCCAAGCTACCGTTGACATATTTGCGCTCTGGGCTGTTTTTGACAGCCATAACCAAAGCGCCTTTTTTGATACGTAGCGTCGCCGGTGCCAGTACAGATCGTTGCAGATTCTCGACATAACTATCACTACCCGTCGTTGACTGAGTATAGAATAGTTCGTCACCTTCTAGCTCATCCAACTTTTGATTATTTAGCGTATCAACATCGACGTTAACAGTATGTAGTTCTGTTAGCAATTCGTCGCTACCTGGTTGAACGTCGACACGCTCAAGTAATTTTTCGGCGTGGTGTCGCCTCAGCTCGCCGGCACGGAGTGAGTTTAGAATATCCAGTAGTACCTCGTCGTCCTGGCGGTGCTGTTCGGCTAAATAGCAAATTGTTGGATCTAGTTCTTGCCAGACTTTACTGTTAACCACAAATCCGCCTGCGCGACTATCACCCCTGTTTATCGGTGGCAATTGGAAAAAGTCACCACTCATTATCACCTGAATGCCACCAAACGGCTCGTCCTTTTTGCGGACCAATCGACAAGCTTCGTCGACCATGTCCAAACGAAAATCATGCAACATGCTAATCTCGTCGATAATTAATACGTTGGTTTTTTCGATAATTTCACGACGGCCCTTGGCGACATGATCAGCAAAACCATGAGGTAATTCATCTGAGATGCCAATCCCACTCCAGCTGTGAATAGTAGTACCGCCCAAGTGCGTAGCCGCTAAACCAGTAGTAGCCGTAACCGATACGTGCTTGCCATCACCTTTGGCTAAACGAATAAATTGATTCAGCACAAAAGTCTTGCCCGCTCCCGCCGGGCCAGTCAATAGCACGCTCTCGCCTGCTAGCATAATTTCAAGCGCCAATGTCTGATTCATACTCTACCTATTATACGTTTTTAGCGTGCAATAAACGAGTCTAGCAA
>Ga0265297_10008460_pt1 | contig 13705 bp, 23 predicted proteins | sample Munlanlwell13791_FD_192502 | JGI IMG/M metagenome (GOLD analysis project Ga0265297, IMG submission 192502) | Leachate microbial communities from a municipal landfill in Southern Ontario, Canada - Leachate well 137-91 | ecosystem: Engineered > Solid waste > Landfill > Unclassified | place... | reverse complement strand
AGCCCCTACTGGAGCTAAGGTCTCAGTGACTGTAATAGAATTTCCATTCAATGTAAAAATAGGATTATTCGCAACATTAGAGCCATTATATGTAATCCCAATATGAGAATATTTATTTAATGGAATAACTCTATCGGATTCCCAAGTTGCCCATCCACCTGTCCATAATACTGCAAGACCTAGTTTTACATATCCAGCAACTTCATCATAAACATAAGAATAAAATCCCAATGTTGCTAAATCACTTTTATCTATGATTCTACCAACGTCATTTTCTCCATCACTTAATGGATTTATCCATATAAGAATTGTTCCTCCAGTGATAAAAATATTCTGAATTGATGGTGAATCAGTTATTGTTATTCGACTCGAAGCTCCATTAAATGAATATAACCATTTTCCACTAGGTAGTCTTACTTGTGTTACATTAGTAAAGACGCCATTATTATGATAACGACTTCTATCCACTAGACTCGCTGGTGGAGTAGAGTTACTATTATACCTAGCTGGATTTAGAACAATATTATCAGACATTGAACCACCTACGCTCAGACTCATAACTTTTACCAGCATCATCAGAATTAAATAGATAATTATGTATCTCAGGTAATGCCATATACCCAGGAAGTCTCCTTGGGGTAGCTCCACCTCTAGCTCCAAGCATGACTGTATTACCGACTGGATTCAGAATGTCCACAATGTTTACCAGAGTCATAACTACACCATTTAGATAAAATTCAATAGTTGAAGTCGCTATGTTCCAGACATGAATCCACTGGTTCCAACGAGTAGATAGTAATGCTGACCCTCCCAATATACCGACCGTATTGGCACCAATGCCGAGGTAAACTGCATCAAGAGTTTGACCATATCCTATAGTTATGTCTGCTGTGGTAGGAGTATTAAGGTCTTTATTAAATACCACATAATTATTTGCAAAGTTATTGAACTTTACCCAGGCTTTAAATGTCTGTTGGGTATTTAAGTATAAACTTGCTCCTGTTCCTAAAGTTATTTGGCTGGTTACACCGTCAAACGATATAGCGAAAAGATCGGATGGTAATTGGCTCCATGTAGTACCTGCTGTAAATACTCCGTTGTTGTTATAACGAGAAGAATCAGACAATTCCAACGCAGGTGAAGTACTACCTGGAGGACTCCAGAATTTCTCACCTTGGAATACTATATTTGAGGCTTTAGACATTATAGAGCCTCCTCTCGGATTCAAAAATATGGAGTAACTGCGCTAAATCTAATGCGTAGGTAAATATGCGTAATTTAGAGATGTAACCATCAAAGCCTCGGTCTACTGCAGCAGTTTGATTTCCAATTCTCGTTATCGAAGATACATTAGGGGGTAAAGATAATCCACCTGCGATGTTAGTAACATCACTAAAACCTTTAGCATTACCAGAATATATTTTACGGGCGGTACTATTAATATATACTACACAAAACTGCCAAGAGTTAAGTATGATTGAATTTGCATTACTGATTGTTACCGCATCGTTATTTACTGATACTATCAAACTCCTTACATTGGTTACATTATTAACTTGAAATCTATATCCATTTGTACCAAGTACATCACTGCCTTTATGGATAATGCGACCACCATTAGACCCTCCAAGAGTTCGTGGATAAATCCACCCTAGTATCATTCCACCACGTGTAAATCGCATACTTGGTGAATCAGGTATTTCTGCATACGCATCTAATGCACCGCCATTGCCATAGTCAGGAATCCATAAGTCGTTATTCGGAAATCCATTTAACTTATTTTGCTGGCTCCATGTGACATTAGTAAGCGCACCATTGTTACCCATCCTCGATGCGTCATATAAAGTAACAGCAGATGGGGATGCCCCACCTGCTCTACTGGCGACATCTAATATTTCACTTGAACTTAGCTTCATTTTGTCTCGCTTGAAATATCTTTTAACTCCGGTACATCGATATCAATGGTATCTTTGGTATTAGTCAGATAATTAAGAGCCCCGTTAACACGCTGTAATTCTGATTCAAGAGATGCCTTTTCCCTCGAGAGTTGTTTTATCTGAGATTCAATGCCTTCTCGATATTTTGAAATCGCATTTTTAGTTACATCCGATAACATCTCAATACTCCTTAATATGTAATGGCATCATATGTATGATACAAAACTTTGACTATTGCAGCAGAACCACCTACTGAATCCATGATTTTTGCTCTCAGCCTGCTATTGCGTGGAATTATTATTGTCTGCATCGGCATTGAGTGTGAGCCTAATAATAAATTTGTTCTAGCAAAAGTAAGGCGACCGCACTCAGTATCAGCAGCTCCATAGTACAACACAAGTTCATAATCAGCATTTACACTCTCTCCTGATACCACTATCCAGTGAATATCGAATGGCAATGCCACTGCATTGGCTGCAATTATATCGTTGCTAAAGTTACCGAGTGTCCACGCTGCGACATTTGATGTGACTGTAATACCAGCTGCCCCACTGGGCGCAACCATTTGTGGAGAATGAATATGGTCACATAGTTCATGCAAATTACCTATCGGTGACATATTTTACCTCTTTGCGTCAAAGATTTCATAAGTTAAAGTATTCCAACCGCCACCAATGGCAGCTTGTTGGGTAGTAACCCGTACCCCGTAGACGCTAAATAATCTACCTGGCGTCACATCTGTATTCGTATTGCGCGGGAATGGGACGAGTATTGGTACTGGCAATGCTGCAGCTAAGAATGTTTCAGTATATAGTAATCTCAATGTGCCCGCTGGTACTATTGAGCCATAGACTCGTATCGTAGTGTCCTCACCAGCGCCAAAGTTAAGTCCTGTCCAATCGATGTAGCCACCATAAAACTCAAATGGAGTGGTGCTAGTCTCAAGATAGAGTTGCTGTTCTGCACCAGTCATTAGCAATGTGCCTGATTGCGGCGAGCGAGCTAAATCAAGCTGTTGGTCGAGCCTGTCTGCTATAGATTGGAGAGTTTCAGCCCCGCCTTGTATTAGCAACTCAAGCCAGTAAATACGCTGCAAGTTAGTTTCTGACATATCCCTCTCCCTAATTTCTCACTATGAACTCGGGGTATATTTTCACCACGCCGATCGCCGGTGTAGACGCACCCCCGGCGCCATTTAAAATATAAAAGTTCGGGAACATCGCCTGGTCCGGTAGGTTTGCAACATGGTCCGCTATCTGTGTTCCGTTCAGGAAGAATACCACGTGCCCACGGTATATCTCCATCCTGAAATTATTTCTATTTGTAAGAGTTTCACCAAACCCGGTATTAACGGTTTCCACACCACCAAGGTCCGTGACAGTTTGAAGCGCATTTCCAGCGCCGATGAGGGCAACCCCGATTATATCATTAGTCGTTCTCGTGCTTACCACTGTCGGCGTGAAACCGAAGAATGTTGACACATTACTCATGTTGGCAACATTAGTAAGCTGCATAACCCATTCAAATATAATCTTCTTGATTATGGTGCTGGTGTTGTATATTGTCGGCGCGACACTCCACGCATTATTACCAACGAGCCGGCAATTTTCACTGGCCGCTGGAACTGCCGTAGCCCGCTGCATGCCACTGCTTGCGCTAATAGCCCATGCGGCCCCAGTGAGTGGTTGTGTAAGCGTCCAGCGTAATTCAGAAATACCCACCGGGCTTTGCCATGTTTCGATAAGCTGCTCGGTGGGGGACTGAATGGTATTAAGAATATCCTTTAATGCCCCAATTTCATCTATCATTACTAAACCCCAAACAAATCACGTTCGAGTTGGAATAGCTGATATGCTTCTGCCGCACTCAACTGCCGTCCCCATATCCGAGGACGGTACATATAACCGGAGTACTGAGGCGCGCCACCGGCATTATTACATCCGAAGTACATATTTCTTACCGCGGCGGCTGGATTCACATGTACGCCTACGCTTGAATACGCTGGCTCCGCCCCGTTTATATAGATGTGACAACTTGCCCCGGAACGAGTCGCCATAATTAAATACCACTGGTTAATCAATATTACGTTTACAGTGAATGTGCTTTGCCCTGTTCCACCTTGGCGCGTGAGAAGAGATACCTTGCCTTCGACGCTAACATTCATTGACCAACCATCGGTAATCGTTGCGCCCCGGTTCATTAACGGGTATCCCAACAGGGCGCCGGTATTTATCCACACCATGAGGCTGAAATCCCCAGCCGTAAAATTCAGGTCAGCCGTTGCAGCCGCCGGGCACTGCAAGTAATCCGGGTGAGCTGGATTGAAAGACAAATATGGCGTGCCGTTAGCCAGGGATGCCCATGACGGCGTGCCGGTTAGCGTATGCTGGTGATGCGGCTTGGCGTTATCGTTCGTCAATACCCCGGTTTCTTCCATGAAAGGAAGGTCCAGCAGTATTTGCGAGTATAGTGATTGTTTATCATATCCAATTGTCATGTAAATTTAAACCCCGTAATGCGAATGTTCTAATTGAAAGATGGTTTTCATTTCCATCGCATTTAGTTCCCGTCCCCATATCCTCAATTGCCCCATGTATCCATCCCACCCGTTAGTAATCTCATTATTTTGTATGCCCACCAGCAGTTTGTTGCCACCGGCGCAGGATACAGGGTCAATCAATGTTCCGATGGTATCCGCCACATCACCATTGATGTAAAATTGCCCCGAAGCGCCATGGCGCGTTACGCCAGCAAGGTGCCACTGAGATGGAATAAATGCGCCTACCGCGCTAATTCCGGTATGGGACCCCAACTGGCTGGTCCGGAGTGCCAGTGTATTTACACCCGGGAACATATAGAACTCAAATCCATCGACATCAACAGCCCCCTGGCACACGATTTCCTGTGCCCCTCCGAGTGCATTATTGTATACCCATGCCAGGAAGGTAAAATCTCCATTAGTGAAATTAACATCAGCACTCTCAGCGCCAGGGCACTGTAAATACTTGGAACCACCACTGAGGTCCAGATATGGCGCACCGCCTGGTAGTGAAGCCCACGCTGCGCCACCTGTAAGGGTTAATTCATGATGAGCCTTGGCGCGGTCATAAGTAACCAGCCCGCTCATTTCCGTGAAGGGTAAGTCTACCAGCATCTGGTAGCCTATGCCGGTCTTGTCGTAGGCTATCTTCACGATCTCAATAGTACCTCCCAATCGTAATCAAGCGCATTTCCAACCAGCCTGGTGAGAGTCACCTTGACACCAAAGCGGTTTGGCTCCAGCTCTACATTTTTAAGCGGCATAGATTGCGCGCCGATTAACGTAATCGTGTCTTTGAGTATGAAATTGCCGCCGGCTTTAATCCGGTAATATACTTTCAGCGCAATCGTTTCTGCCGCCGTATTATTAGTGAAATCAATAAGAACCCTTAACGGCTCAAATACCCCAGCTGGGGCATTGTTGATATAAATATTTTGTTCTGTACCGTCTGTGGTTAAAGTGCCCCCGGTTTCATTTAACACAAGGATAGAGGCAATCAAGTTGATCAGGTTGTTATATATATCAGTTAGCATGCCAGAGCTATTAGGGGAAGGTACGTTGACCTTGTATCTTACGCCGGCTGGTACCTGTCCGCCCTTAAAGGCAGCGTCAACTGTTATTTCACCAGTGAGGTTATTAAATGCAGTAGCCGAATGAACATCGATTCTAGTCGGGTCATCGTAATATATTTCTATTGAGAAACCAACGAATGTATTAGCGCCATATCCAATTAAATTGGCATCAATAATACTCATTCCGCCAATGGCGCCAGCCACAGTGGTTAAACCCTGGTATGCAACCGTGGAATGAAAAACGCTAACTAACTCATCTATAGGTGGTCTTTGCATATTTTCTAATTCCCCAGCGCACTTATAACTTCAAGGTCAGTTATAGCCTGTGCAGCATCAAGATTTTCAATTCTTACCTTGGCATACATTGGCGCCGTGTCATAATGCCGTGTTTCCCTTAAAACACCCCCAGCCGCAAATCCACAATCAAATGAATCCCAGTCATAATTATCATAGTCAGCGCCAGGTATCGAGTATACATCACCAAGATTCCACCTGTTGGTAGTACCACCTAGCAGTGCCGCTACAGTCACGGTAGTCTCAGTATTCCCAGTGATAACGCCAGAACTGCCATCGGTAACATTCTGGATTGTCAAGCCGATTAATTCATTGGCGACAAAATGTGCAGCTGCATCCGTCATAACGGTAAGGTTCATAGCGGCCGTATGTGTTCCGGCACTGGCGTTGGTGGTAGACGTTACCACGTGTACCCTTGCGCCCCGGGTGGCCGCAGCATTATATCTGCCCTTTATGGTCAATGTTAACGTGCGCTTACCTGCCTGCATGTTAATAGCAGTACAGTTAGCTAAAGTAGTAATGGCAGTAGCCGCAAGTGGGGTTAAATCAATTACCGTTGTTGCGGTTTTTACCCCGGGTATGCCACCGCCACCAAATACAGCCAGTAGTACTCTGGTTAATACAGATTCCAACATAGCTTATTTATCCTTATCTTTTATCCACGGCCAAAAAATACCGAGTCCGCATGGCAGTGGAGGGCCACTCCACGGCGGCATGGGTATTAGCTTCTGTATACCCACGGGTTTTTCCGACTTGAATATATTAGCCACGACTTTTTCGGTGTCAACCACACCATATGGGGTTACTATTATACTCATGGATGCACCAACCTTAATTGTATTTCTTTTTACCCCGACCTAATCGAGTGGTATCGTAAACATAATACTTTCTTCCGCAGGAATGGCACGTCACTATAGTAGTGATAACCGGCTCGATCTGCTTGTTATTACAGAACGGGCATATAGTCTCTTTATTATCTGGAAATGGCGGAGTGCCTATTGCTTCGAGTATTGCTGCGTATGCGAAAGCACCCTCTAAGGCGCCGCCACCCCTATTTAACACCACTATATCTATGGTATGAGGTAAGGCTGCTGTGGGGTCCAGTGTCAAGGTGCTGTAAGTATAGACTGGATTGGAATATACATCACTGCCACTCTCAGTAATTCCAGGTATAGCGACAAGCAGGCCATCGAAATATAAAAATTGCTCACAATCTTCCGATGAGTTCCAGTCTTTTTGCACCATAGTAAGTGCATATCCAGCTGGTATGTTATATGGCATTACAATACCAGTATCTTGTGCGTAAAGATGCGCGTTTGCTCCTATGGCTAGTTGTGGTCGTACCCATGTAATCGGATATGGGAATGGAACAGAGTTTGTGAATAATATTCCAAACAGCACTAACTGCTGGTTGAATTTAAGACTAATACCAGACCTCATTTGGCCTAAACTTATTTCGCGCGTGTAGTCTGGCTTGCCAATTCCCCTGGTAGTTACAGTAATCGGTTGTTCAGCCATTTATCTTACCTTCCAAGACGAAAGTTACTGCCAGGTAGTGGTTATTTACCGCATCCGCATTTCTGAATATGACCCAGAGCTCACCCCCAAGGCTTATTTCCTCTTCTACATTAACAACCGGCGTGGCATCATTAAGAGACACGTAAATATCTACCTCACTGGGTAACAGCCAGATATCCTGAGATAGAGTTTTGTGCCCGACGGCAATATCGGCCAGCCCATTTGTTCCATCCGGCCAATGGCGTATTATTTGCTTTATATGTCCCGCCAAAGGCGATGGTTTGGATAAACGCATACCGGTTCCAGGTAGCATCACCCTTTGGAATATGACCTCTCTGCTTACAGTCATAAATACCCCCAATTCCTTTTTACCCCATATCCGGAGGGTCATCCTCAAAGTGGTATATGAAACTAACAACGCAGTTAGCGTCAATCCCACCGCCGCGTACCACCTGAACAAGACCAACGAAGCTGATGTTTTTCATCCAGTCCATTGTGGACGGTGCCGTCCCCATGCCGATATTAAGCTGAAGGCGCGGGACAGTTTGCAGGACTGGCACCGCCACGCCGTTACTTACGGATGGGGTGAACACATCATTGAACACCAGCACTGCATCAGCAGCCCCATTCACGTTGTCAACGAAGATACTATCCGGGCGTATTTTGGCATTGCGCCTCTCGGTTACAAGTGTGCGAGTGGCAACCGCCATGGTTACTACAGAACTAGGCATTTTTAACAGCCTCCTGATATATTTATTGCTAAATTAATATTTTATTTAAAATTACCAGCGCTCGTCGAGATAGTACTCGATTTTAAGAGAACGGGACCTCATTTCATCGGTTACCTTATCCGGGTCTATTACATTCATGTAGCATTTATTTATTGTCAGTCCCATGACCACCTTTTCAAAGTCCACGCCGTTGTCCACGAACAAGCGAAGAATAAAAGGCTCCATGTTATACACGGAGTAGAAGTAGAACCTTTTGTCATAGTAGGGACTGTCCTGCCACTTTATTGCACCCAGGTATCGTAGCGTGGCGCTGGTTACATTAGGTACCATGTTTGCCTGCTCAAGACGGCTCACGTACTCACCAGCCGGTATGTAGCGTATCGCAAGGAAATTACCGCGCTTGAAGCCGATCTGCGTCTGATAGAGGGTAATAGGATTCTGCGGATAAAGGTTTTCGTTAAAAGTGGATAAAAGATTACTGAAATCCACATCACGGAAGTCCCCGGACGGTATGATATAGGACAAATCATACGGGACCTGGTTTGTACGGCTAATCTGCGCGAATATTCCGCGAGTAGCGCCTTTTTTGTCTTGGTATGTGACGGATAGGTTACCCGGCCAGCTATCTGAAAACTGGACGTAATATCCTGGTTGTAACAGCGCGGGTACGCCCGGTGTTACAGTCGCCTGCGGCATGGCTTTTATTTGGAACATTGCTTAGAACCTCCTCAAGTTCTCTCTTCTCTCCTTAGAGAAAGTATCTTTAAATGTCTTATGTATAAACTTATTCAGTTTTAATTAACAAATTTTAATCGCATCTTCCAGTCCAGTGTTTTTAACATAGCTATCGACTTCCTCTTTGGTTAATATCCAGAGTAATTCAACGCCTTCATATTGCGCTATTTTAATTTCCTGCACCATGTTTTCTATCGCGAGCCACTCTACGGGACAAAGTATCCTGTATAATAGTGTAGGTAACCATCCCTTGCGTAATTGCTGCGGAAGATACTCACGTAGCAATCCTTTCAATGCCGCCGTCTGGTAGCCTATCTCTTTTACTATTGGGTCACCGGATCCAATGTAATTACGCAATTGTTCCGTTTCACTTGGGTATGCCGGCCTAGGGCACTTACCCCCAGGTGGTCTGGTTATGCCCCAGGCACGACAAGTCACATCCCTCCATGGGTAAATCAGGCACTTGCCGGTTTCATCCACCAAGGGGCACCATAGCTTTCCTGTAATCTCGTACTCATTTTGGCGTAGTCGTGTTTCTATATCATTAGTATCATTGGAGAAATTCAGGCGAACCCCCGGTACATTAAACAGCAACCATTTCCTGAGCCGGTCCGTAATGAATCCTTGTCTTTCCGCCGGCAACACGGATTTTATATTAGCCGCCATGTACTGTGCCGAAATCTCCGTTATAACCAAGCTCTGGTGGCAACACTGCCCGCCACACTGCTCTACACAGACCGGACCGCCGAGTAAGTAGGATAGGGTGGTCTCGGCATAGTCCAGGTCTTTGTGTATAGAGTTAAGCAGGCTAAAGGCGCGCCCGACTACTACGGCGCTATCCTCTGCCACGGCTGATTATTACCGAAACGCTTATTTTCTTGCCGCCAGCGGCGACATCATAACAAGCTGCGCGTATGCCGGTCCCAGACGGGAAGTAAACCGGCGGCTCCAGTTTAACTGTCTCATGGAAATCGGCTGCAACCGTTGTATTGACGCACTGTGTGACTTGAGCCTCGATTGCAGCAGGCGCACCGCCGGCCACCTCGCGAGACAAGCAAACCCCGTAAGTAGCCGCAGCCGTATCCGGGCTGTTCATTACTATATGGGTTACCCATGCGTCGCTGGCATTCCCCACATCAGACAGAAGCTCAACCAGGTTGCCATAGGTAGCAGCGGCTCCACCCGTAAGCTGTTTACTGACAGCTCCAGCAGGAGCGAATGAAATGGGCAACCCCTGTGCGGCTGGTTTGGGAACCAGGGTATTTACAATACTATTCCACCATGCCATATTAAAATTCCTCCTTGATTATTAAAAATATAAATATGAAATCAATGGGCGGGAATTTCACCCGCCCCGGTTTATTCACTTTTAGGCAGGAGCAACTGAGGCAGCCGCGTCAAACGGGAACCACTTGAGGGTCCAGCGGACACGACCTGTTACCTGGCCCGCAACAGCGATAGCCATATCAATGGTACCAGCCTGCACTATCCAGAATACTGTTTGCGCCGGAATACCGCCGCCGGTTGCAGCCGGCAATAGTGCATCGGTCGGGATACCGGTAATGCCGAGTACATCACCAATCGCATAACTGGCGATATTAGTGCCCAGGCACATTGCCACAGTCGTACCCACGGTGGGATTAGCGTTCAGGCTGGTTACAGTGGCGTTGGCATCACAAGCTGCCGTAAGTGTGCCGACTATGCTGGTCACACAAATCTTGCCACCGGATACAGTGAAAAGACTCCCGGTAGCAGGTAACGCGGTAACCCTCTCGGTTGTCTGCCCATATATTCTCTTCCCGAGATAGAGGGATTGAAGCCATCTGAAATCAAGCATTTTCTCTAATACCTCCTTAATGTATTAGGTTAATCGACAGCACTATACAAGTATTTAAGTGCTGTTTACTCGGGCACCTATATTTCATAAGTGCCCGGTGACATACATAGTTATATTATTTTTTCCGGATGCCGTTAGCTGGTTGCCAGAGCTCTCAGGTTGCCGCTGGTCTTAACCCACAGACCGATAGGCTGGAGTTCGTCGGAACCATTGGTGTAATACCTTACACTGATAGAGGTATTCTCGCCGGGATAGACGAACAACGGCTGTTTTAGTTCCATGACCGGATCTCCGAAAATATTGGTGGCCTTCTGGAAGTCCAGGTTCTGGATGTTGTAGGTTACGCCCAGATAGGTGACCTGAACGGCACTGGTAACAGGGGCGCCAGCCGGGTTGCTGAATCCCAGGATTGCGATTGCTTCGTTCAGGGAGCCAGCGGGCACACCGTTCATGGTAAGCGCGCCATGCAGGTTGGCACCAAGGGCATCCTGAGCGATGATAAACTGTAGGGTACTGGCGGCGGCTACTGCTCTAACCCACGAAGTCCTCAGTGTGGCTGAGTTAGCCTGGTCGGGGTCGCCGAACTGCTCTGAGCGGAACATAATAGCATCAAGCTGGTTGCCGGAACCAATCGAACCCTTGAAGCCGGAACGCGTCTGGTAATTGACCACCCTGATCAACTGTGAGAGACTCAGGATATTTTTGGCGAACAGGTTTTGAATCAAAGGATTCTCAAGTCGCAACGCCACGTCCAGTTCGTCGCAAAACGCCTTGAGGTCGCGGAAGCTGATCTGTCCCATGATATGGGTAGCTTCCTGCTGGTCCGGTCTCTTGGTAATAAGGTCCTGTTGCTCAATTATCTGGTCGGAATCCTGATACAGGGGCACCATAGTCCCGCCGACCTGTATTCTGGTCATCTTGGCTGCCTCTACGCAGCTAATGGGGAGGATTAGATTATCGTAAGCCATGTCTTTTTATAGACCTCCTTAAAATATTTGCACCTTTAAAAACTTTTAGAATCCCCGGTGGGTAACGATCTGCTGTGTGACATTTCCAGCCGCCGGATTCGGCGCCGGGAAGTAAGTATTGCTATCCAGTCTGGCGCTGGTTTGCGCCGGGGTAGTTACCTGAAAGAAACTTGACAGAGGCTGCCCTGCGTCGGTGGGGGCGGGAGGTTCCAGTACTTTTGTCAGCCATTCAGGGTAATTCGGGCCAGCGGGAAGCATTCCAGCGAATTTAGCCATGCCCTCGGATAGCTTGGGAAGTTTGAACTTGTTTTCTATGGCAGCCGGTATACGGGTATTAGTAGTGAGTATCTGTGGAAGTGTAGCCATGTTTTTTATTTCCTCCTCCTTAATAATAAGAAGCCTTCTCTATTTATTTCTTGCCGAAGGGCATTTTAATGCCGCCGGCTATCTGGTCAATGGGGTGTTGCAGCGCGTTATTGATGCCATGTCCTACGTCCTGGAGGCTGCCGATGATGCCGTTATCGATGAAATTTTCAGTACCATTTTTTACTCCATCCGCGGCGCGGTCTACAATATGGAGCGGTCCCTGCTTTTTAGTGATGGCGTAGAAGGGTTTATCAAGACCATTCACTACCGTTTTGCCCACTCCCTGAAAGGCTCCGAGTACACCATTGACGGCACCCTTTACACCGTTAGCCAGTCCATCGAGAACACCATTGACAACATTGTTAGGGGATTCCATATACTGACGACCTCCTTAATTTAGTTGGGTAACGGCCCTAATAAAAAGGAAAGGGGGTAACCTGACCTTCTTAAGGCCGTTACCCCCTTTCAGTTCTGACTGTCCAGAACCCCGGTTTATAAGCAAAAAGGCTGGTAAGCCCGGATTTGCCTATTCCGGAGTTCTTACCAGCCTTGTAAGGTCTCTACCCGTCGGCTTCAACCTACTGTTATAATAGTCTAATATTATTTTCAACTTTTTGTCAATAGTTTTTGGGATATTATTCTAATTTAATTCAAAATATTAATGGAGGTGGAGGTGGAAGTACCACCCTTGGCCTTGCCCTGATAGTAGCGTTGCCATCACCAAGCAGGACTATGTGCGCCGCATCAAATTCAAGGCAAGCCCGAGATAACTCAAAATCACTGTTCGCCGCATTTTTAAGTAATCCGTTCTTTTGAATTAAATAGCTTTCATAAATAGTTCTGCCGTCAAGCAGGTTATTTAATCCGTCCACTATTGGCTGTAGCGCTTCTCTGGTATATTTATCGTTCCACGGGTCTGGCCAGTTATCGCTGCAAACGATCCAATTTAAATCGTCATCGAATCCAATGACTGCCTTAGCACCTTGCTTTACTAATTCAGGGCCAAGTTCTTTGCCACAGTTACAGCTTATTAATTCGATAACCTTATCATTCACCTGGTTGCGGTCTATGCCGCCAACTTTCCAAATTCCCTTTAATTCATCCGGGTCGCCATGGCCAGTTGCAACTATCAAGTCTGATTGTGGTGCGGTAAAACCAAACATGAATTTTCTTGCCATAGGACCATAAAGCTGAAATGGCTCTACACGCGCACCTATCCCGCGTAAGACCATTCCAGAGCTAAAGTGGCTCGGTATATCCGTTGAGGGGAGCAGGAGAGTACAGGTCACTACTTTCCGCTTACCATCTTTTTGATGCGGTCAAACACACTGGGGTTCTTAACCATCTCGTTGCCGAGGTTGCCCAGGTTTACTGCGGTAACGCCATTGGCCTGCATAGTCACCAGATGGTTATTGTTAGCTCTATTACTATTAATATACTCCTGTACGGCCCTCGATGCCTCCGCTTTTTCAGCAGACGTATTCGCTGTTGTAACCATTCTCCTTACTTCATCCCATGTATACATATCGGCCTCCTTCTATTCCACTCTCACTAGGTGGTCGGTCCAGAATTGGTAACTACACCCGGGTTGCAATAATGCCCCTGGTGCCGTAAACTGGCCAAGGTATTCTTCGCCATTAGCGCCACCATAGAAGTTTATAGCGAATATATCCCCGAAATACCCATTGGCATTAAGTTTACTGGCTG
>Ga0265297_10008459_pt1 | contig 13705 bp, 12 predicted proteins | sample Munlanlwell13791_FD_192502 | JGI IMG/M metagenome (GOLD analysis project Ga0265297, IMG submission 192502) | Leachate microbial communities from a municipal landfill in Southern Ontario, Canada - Leachate well 137-91 | ecosystem: Engineered > Solid waste > Landfill > Unclassified | place... | reverse complement strand
TAGAGAAATATATTCCGAAACCAAGACACATCGAATTCCAGATAATTGCCGATAATTACGGCAATATCGTATGTGTGGGAGAAAGAGAATGTTCCATTCAGAGAAGGCACCAGAAGCTTATTGAGGAGGCTCCTGCAGTAAACATGCCTCCAAAGACAATCAAACTTATGAGGGAATTCGCATTAAAAGCAGCCAGAGTGATAAATTACAAAAATCTTGGAACCATAGAATTTCTGGTGGATGGGCAAGGGAATTTTTACTTCATAGAAATAAATACCAGAATCCAGGTAGAACACCCGGTAACCGAGATGGTGACAGGGCTCGATCTCGTCAAAGAACAAATAAAAATAGCTGCCGGCCGGAAAACCAGCACTCTGGGAACTGAATATAAGCCACGCGGTCATTGTATAGAGTTCAGGATCAACGCAGAGGATCCGGATAACGATTTCAGACCCTGTCCGGGGAAAATAACGGACTTCTTCTCACCGGGCGGACCGGGCGTGAGAGTAGATACTTTCATACATTCGGATTGCGAGGTTTCTCCGTTCTATGATTCCCTGATAGCCAAGCTTATAGTCTGGGATGGCACCAGAGAAGAAGCAATAAAAAAATCACGAAGGGCGCTGGATGAATTCAAAATAGAGGGGATTAAAACTACAATACCTTTTTACAAAAAGATCATAACAAACAAAAATTTCATATCAGGAAATATTCATACCCACTTCATCGAAGAAGAAATAAAATAATATAAAGAAAGAAAATATAATATTTTGCTGCCGGCTTAAAATAACTTTAGCTTCAGTAATCATAAATCTCTACCAGCAGACCTTCTCTGTCCCTTAGGTAAAGAGTGTCATTATCATTGTTCCATATTGGTTTAAGGCTGCTCCAGTAAAATTTATCTGCCCCGTCCTTACCGCTTCCGGTAAAAAGAAATACCTCAGAACCTGACTCAAAGGAATATTTTCCAAATCTGTATATATTGGTCCCGGCATCTTTTATAGTCCAGCCGCTGATATCTATAGAATCCTTTCCTATATTTTTCATTTTTACATACTCGTCATTTAAATTAAGATTATCATTACCCCTGGCATCATAGTTAATTTCGACTTTTACAATATCAACCTTTGATTTCAGCCACAGTCCCAGGTTGTTTTCTCTTGCATATCTTTCCGCTTCCAAAAATTCTTCATTGTATTTTATATCCGGAGGATAGGTATATGTATTGGCAAATCCTCTTTTTACCATTTCAAGATTTACGAACAGATCGCCCGCATATACATATCTTAAAAGCCGGCCATATTTATCCTTATCGGATATATCTTTTTCCAGAACGATTTCTTTACCCAGGACTATTGTCCCGAGAACCTCCCTTGCTTCTTCAAAAAAATACATTCCATGCTCCGGAGTATTAATGCCGATGAGCCTGACCCTGCTTCCGTTCGAAAGGACGATGGTATCACCATCTACTACTTCCTTTACCAGGTTGCGGCTTCCGTCTTCGATTCCATCAGAATCACCGGCCTTTCCATAGTCGTAATAAAGGCCGCAGCCGGAAAAGATAAATGAAAAAATAATAGATAAAACTATAATCAGAGAGGATTTATTTATTATCTTCCGGAATGTCATTTGAGTTTATTTCTTACGCAGTTCCGATAACTTTTTTCTTTCTTTGCTGCTTAGTCTTTTTTCAAGGGAATGAAACTTTTTATCCGAGTCTTCTCTGGAGTGAGTTATCTTTTCCCTTATTCTTTCCTTTAAATCCTTAATTTCCAGATTGAATTCCCTGCTGGATTTACGGTAAATATTTTTCCCTGAAACTACTTTTTGCTGGAGATAATCAGATGTAACCACAAATTTTCTCCGGTAACCGGACTCCAGGCCGGCAAGTTCTTCGATAATATCATCAGCCGTCTCATTCTTCCTTGAATAAATGACTTTTACCCCGTCTACAATTTGAATACTTCTTGAAAGATTATCGCTGTTTCTGGCATCAAAAACGACAATCATATCGCAATTTTTTTGATTTTTATACAGGTCAAGATCCGCAATCAATCTTTCTCTGAAATAGGTTAATTTTTCGCTGCTGGGCCTGGCGCCTTTAAGAATATTAAAAATGAAGTTATGACCATCTACTATTACCAGATCTTCCATGTTATTTTGTTCTTTCAATTTGCTCCTGAACTTTGTATAAAATAATCCCGCTGGCAACTGAGACATTAAGCGACTGCATTCTGCCGGTTAGTTTTATAGAAATCATGATATCACAGTTTGCACTGACCAATCTGCCTATCCCCCTGTCTTCACTTCCTAAAACCAGCACAAGAGGAAATGTAAAATCCACTTCATCCAGATATTTTACTTCCGGAGTCGTATCAAGCGTTGTCCCGTAAACCCAGAATCCTTTATTTTTCAACTCTTTAAGAGTTCTTACGATATTTACAACTCTGAATATCTTTACTTCTTCAAGAGCGCCTGCAGAAATCTTGCTTACCCTTTCATTTAAAGCCACACTTCTTCTATCCGGTATAATGATCCCTTCGAAACCAAATGCATTACAATTCCTTATTATTGAACCAAAATTTCCTACATCTGTTATGCCATCCAGGATAATCAGTTTGCTTTTGTCTCCTGTTTCCTTATTCAAATACACCTCGAGGTCGTTATAATTATATGGGGATACTCTGGCACAGATACCCTGGGGGTTAAAATCTTCAGAGGAGATTTTTTCAAATTGCACCGGATCAACTTCAACTATTTCTATATTTTTCTTATCAGCTTCCGTTAAAATACTTATTATCCTTGGATCCTTGATCCTGCTTTTACTTACCAGTACCTGATATATCTTTCTGTTTCCTGCATTTTTTATGATCAGGGAATAAACGGGATTTACTCCGTATAAATATTCATGATTTCTATTTGGATCCATTGCTGTTCATAATTTAAAAATTTTATAAAAAAAGGTAATCCACGAGATCAAAAAGGTTTGATTTACCCTTTAAGGTTCCAGATGGTCCCTTCTTTTCGGTCTTCAAGAATGATGCCTTTGCTTTGCAGGTAAATTCGTATCTCGTCGGCTTTCTTGTAATCACTGCTTTTTCTGGCAGCTTCCCTTTCTGCTATCAGCTTTTCTATCTCTTCTTTTGTTATTTCCGTTCTGGTTTCCAGGTTTTTCGATATGCCTGAAACTTCTTTTTCAAAATTCAATCCCAGTACTATTCCCAGTTCGATTATTTTTTCATGGGCCTTTTGCAGGACCTTTTTAAATGAGGAGTTAATTTTAAAATCCGGTTTCTGTATAATATTATTTATATTCTTTATGAGCTCAAAAATATCTCCTATTGCTTTTGCAGAATTGAAATCATCATCCATTGAATCTTTAAAATTCTGTTCGAATGATCCAATGGCAGATTCGAGATTCGATGAAATCCCCGGGTCATCGGAAGTGTCTTTCTGCCCGGTTAAGAATCTTATATTTTTTAAGGTATTGGTAATTTTTTCCAGCGCTCTGCTGGCTTCATCCAGCTTCCCCATACTGAATTCCAGAGGACTCCTGTAATGTGTGGAAAGGATGTATAGTTTTATTGTATCGGAAGAATAAATTTTAAGAAGATTCCTTAAGATCCAGTTTTCCCTTAATCCGCTGGATTTTGACATCTTTTCTTCTTTTACCTCGATCATTCCGTTATGTATCCAGTATTTCACAAAGTCACCTTTTCCGGGAAATGCTCCTTCGGATTGTGCGATCTCATTTTCGTGATGAGGGAAAACCAGATCTATCCCTCCGCCGTGGATATCTATTTTCCCGGCAAGTAATGCAGTTGACATTGCAGAACACTCGATATGCCAGCCCGGTCTTCCCCTGCCCCATGGGCTTTCCCAGGAGGGTTCCCCTTCTTTGGCTTCTTTCCAGAGAGCAAAATCTATTTTATTTCTTTTCTCAAAGCCTTCATCTCCGGTTTCTTTCATCTCATTTATATTTTGTCCCGAAAGTTTTCCGTAACCGGAAAATTTACCGACTTCAAAATAGACATTTCCGCCCACAACATATCCATAACCATTTTCAATGATCTTCTTAATGATATCTATTATTTCCGGAATCATTTCCGTTGCCACGGGCATACTGCTGAACTGCCCCACTTCCAGGTTTTTAACATCCTCTAAGAATGCTCTGGTATATCTATCGGTTATGACCCTGTAATCTACTTTCTCTTCTTTTGCTTTTTTTATTATCTTGTCTTCGATATCGGTGATATTCTGGACGTATTTTACTTCATAACCTGAAAACCGTAGATAGTTTCTGATCATATTAAAAACTACGATGGGTCTGGAATTTCCTATTGATATATAGTTATAAACAGTGGGACCGCATACATACATACCGACTTTACCATCTTCCAGGGGCTTAAAAATCTCTTTTTGCCGGTGTATTGTATTGTAAACAGTTAGACTCACGAAGTACCTTTATTTTTTTCTTTTTTTAATTCTTTTAATTCCTTTTCAAGAAAATCTATCCTGGCACAGCAATCGCTCAAAATCTCGCTAACGGGATCAGGTAAATTCATTCTATGAAATTCATCTGACAGTACTTTTTCTCCTCCGATTTTTACAATCCTTCCGGGGACACCCACTACCGTACAATTATCAGGAACGGATTTTACCACTACTGCTCCTGCACCGATAATCACATTATTCCCGATTTCAATCGAACCCAGTACTTTTGCTCCTGCGGATATGACCACATTATTTCCGATTGTAGGGTGCCGCTTTCCTTTTGCTTTCCCTGTACCGCCCAGGGTCACACCCTGGTAAAGAGTGACGTTATTGCCGATTTCCGAGGTCTCTCCGATCACTACTCCCATGCCATGATCTATAAAAAAACCGCTCCCGATTTTAGCTCCCGGATGAATCTCGATTCCGGTGAAGAATCTGCTGTATTGCGATATCCATCTGGGAATAAAAGGCACTTTATGTTTATGCAGCCAGTGAGCAACCCTGTGATTTATGACCGCATGCACCCCGGAATAAGTAAGCAATATCTCTGCGGTACTTATGGCAGCCGGGTCTCTCTCTTTTGCAGCTTTTACCTGACTTTTTAATTCCGATATTAATCCCATAATTTTATCCAACCGGTTATAATTTATTATTTTTAATATATTCTAAAGTTTGATTGACTCTTTGTATACAATTTTCTAAGCCCAGTATGGATATTACTTTTGGCAGCTCCGGACCATGAGTTTTACCTGTAATCGATACTCTGATGGGCATATACAAATATTTACCTTTTATGTTTAAATTTTTTAATTGTTCCCCTGTCCTGGCGATGATTTCTTTACCTTTCTCTTCATTAAAATCCATATCCGGATTATTGTCAAAAGATTTCCATTCACTCTCCAGTAATTCAAGAAAAGTTTTGAGCACTGTTTTTGATGATTCGAGTTTTAAGATTTCTTCTGCTTCGCTGCTGTATTCCATGATCTTTTCTTCAAAAAAATTTTTCATATAAAGAGAAAAGTCTCCCAAAACCTTCAAGTTATCCTTGAATGCATTTATACCTTTTAAAATCTTTCCCTTTATTTTTTCATTTTCTGTATCTTTTTTATCTATGATTTTTTTACTTATAAGGTATGGGATGCACAACTCTGTAAGCTCTCTGTCGGATTTTTTTCTTATATAAATACCGTTTATCCAGTTCAATTTATCCACATCGAATGTAGCCGGACTTTTTGATATGTCGGATATTTTATATTTATCCAGAATATCTCCCGGGCTAAATATTTCCTGTCCCTCCTCCGGGGCCCATGAAAGTAACGAAAGATAATTTGCCAGCGCTTCTGCAAGATATCCTTCTTCCCTGAACTGAGAAATAGTAGTCGCTCCATGTCTTTTACTCAATTTGGAACCGTCTCTCCCAAGTATCATAGAAAAATGCGCAAAAGAAGGAAGGTCCGATCCCAGACTTTTAAATAATAGAATCTGTCTTGCGGTATTGGTTATATGGTCCTCTCCTCTCAGCACATGCGTGATCTTCATGTCTCCGTCATCTACTACCACTGCAAAATTATAGGATGGGGTTCCGTCGGATTTTATAATTATGAAATCTCCGAGGACTTCCGAACTGAAACTAATCTCTCCTCTTATCAAATCGCGAAAAGTGATTTCCCTATCGTCTGCTACTTTAAATCTTATAGTGAAGGGTACACCATCCCTTAATTTTTTTTCTACCTCTGTATTATCAAGTTTACGGCACAGCCCGTCATATTGGGACATCTTTCCAGCAGCATACTGACTCTCCTTAAGATTTTCAAGCCGCTCCGGACTGCAAAAGCATCTGTAAGCTTTATCTTCATCCAGCAATTGGAAGGCACGTTTCTGATATATTTTAATTCTCTCGCTCTGCCTGTAAAATTCATCCCAGTCCAGTCCGAGCCATTTTAAATCCCCTATTATGGATTTTTCATAAGTGATGCTGGATCTCTTTACATCTGTATCTTCGATTCTTAAGATCAGTTTTCCCTTCATGCTTCTTGCCGCAAGCCAGTTGAACAATGCAGTTCTTGCCGTTCCTACATGAAGCCCTCCGGTAGGAGAAGGGGCAAATCTAAAACGAGGTATTATTTTTATTTCCAATAAAAATCCTCTTTCCTTAAAGTATTAGTTTAATCTTCTTTATTTCGATTAAAAAATCCCAGATTTATCTTTTATTGCTTTTCTCTAATCTGCGGTGAAATCTTATAAAAAACATAATAAAGCACACTCTTATTTCAACATAACAATACACTTTGCGGCAATTCCTTCTTCTCTACCACAAAATCCCAGTCCTTCTGTAGTGGTAGCCTTTATGTTTATATCGGCTTCATCTATTTTTAAAGTGCCTGCTAAATTCTTTTTCATCTCCCCGATATAAGGAGAGACTTTAGGATTCTGCATTATAAGAATGGAATCTAAATTTATTATACTAAAGCCTTTTTCTTCCATTTTTTTTCTGACTTCGTCCAGTAAGGTCAAACTTGATATATCTTTGTACTTCATATCGCTGTCCGGAAAATGAATTCCTATGTCCCCCAGACCACAAGCTCCCAGAATAGCATCCATAACAGCATGTACCAGGACATCCGCGTCAGAATGACCTGCAAGTCCAAGAGGGTGATCTATTTTTACTCCTCCCAGCACCAATTTCCTTCCTCGCTGGAAAGCATGGACATCATATCCCAATCCGACTCTCATAAAAATTAACCTTCCCTTTATTTTTTATATTTTAATTATCTTCTGACATTTCTTGTCATAATAAGTTCCGCCAGAAACAAATCAATTGGAGTGGTGATCTTTATGTTCTCATGTCTGCCCCTTACTATACTCACCTTACCACCAATTCTTTCCACCAGGCATGCGTCATCCGTACCGGTAAAATTATCTTTTCTCGCCTCATTATGAGCTTTTAAAATATCCTGATAAAAGAAAATCTGGGGAGTCTGAGCATACCATACCGTATCTCTCGGAACGGTTCTGTCTATTGTACCGTTTTCCGTTATCTTTATAGTTTCCCTTGCGGGTGCCGCCATTATTACCCCTCTTATTCGGGGATCTTTTTTGTTTTCTCTTATTAATGTATTTATCAAAGAATCGATTTCATCCGAAGTAATAAGCGGTCTTACACCATCATGTATCGATACTATTTCGGTTGAAGGAGGTAACTCAATAATAGCATTATAAACAGATTCCTGTCTGGTGCTTCCGCCAATTACCAGTTTTTTTACTTTATCGAATGAATATTTTTCGATTATACTTTTTTGGCATAATTCCAGATAATCTTTAGGGACCGAAATATAGATTTCTTTTATTTTCGAAGCATTTTGAAAAGCAGTAATAGTGTGAGCTAATATCGGTTTTCCATAAATATCCATAAACTGTTTGCTGATATCGCCTTTTAACCTGGTGCCCTTTCCGGCTGCTGTAATTATTGCTGCATTCATAAATTATCATCACTACTATTTTTTTGAAAAACCTTCTAACTGCAAGATGGATAAGTTTAATAATTGATATTCCAATATTATTATATCTTGACTCTTGGGATTATCCCTCCTTTTCTATTATACAGGTCATTATATAAATAATATTCAGAAAACTTTTTCAGTCTTTCATGCAAAGACCGTGCCCTGATTTTTCCCATTCCGGCAACTTCGGATAATTCTTCGATATTTGCATTTAGAATATTTTTTAAATTACCAAACTTATCTATTAAATTGATAATAATCGATTGGGGAAGTCTTCTTACTTCCGAAACAATTCTTAGCCCCCGTGGGTGTATATTTACTTCCTTTAAGCTGCCTTCGACTTCATAACCCAGGATTTTTACAATACTATCAAGTTTGAGCAGTTCCTTCTCACCCAACAGATTTATTCTATCTTTCAGCTCGAATGGTTCCACATCAATATCTGCATGTGCATAATCACCTATAATATTCAAAGAATCACTTAATATATTGGCCATTAGTTCTTCGGTCTGCATATTTAAAAGCTTCCCTTCAGATCCCAGTTCAGTTATATATTCTTTGACTTCCTTTTCTGTTCTCTGCACAATGCTTGATCTCTGAAGCACACTGGCTACATCAAAGAGTGTAACTATATCTTCCAATTCTTTTACAGTCAGATTAAATGTAAGCGCATCCAGCCCTTCCTTGTATTTTTCAAGCGTCTGAAGTGCTTGATTCGCCTTGGACAGGATTGTTCTCGACTCCTCAAGCATATACTTTATATCGCCTTTATATATAGTAACCACATCTCTTTTCGCCGAAATGGAAATAACCAGGGTATTTGTCTGCTTTGCCACCCTCTCTGCGGTTCTGTGCCTGGTACCTGTCTCGGATGTATTTATATCCGGATTAGGAAAAAGTTGAGTATTGGCATATAAGATCCGCTTTCCGTCGGAACTCAATATAATTGCCCCGTCCATCTTGGCAAGTTCATAAAATCTGGTAGGAGAAAAATTGCATCCTATATAAAATCCTCCGTTTACAAGTTTCAGCATCTCTTCCGAATCTCCAACAACGATAAGTCCGCCTGTTTTCCCCTGCAGGATGTATCCAATACCCATTCTGAGTTCCGTCCCGGGTGCTACTATCTTAAGGCAATCCAACAATAATTCTTCATTATTTTTATTCATTTTTCCTCATAATTAAACTTTTAAAATGCTGCTCCGGTTGGATCTTTTGATATCGAAGTACATTTTTTTATCCCTTGCGCTTACTTCGATTCTCTGGCCGGATTTTATTTCACCACTTATCAATTTCTCCGAAATAGGATCCTCTATGAGATTTTGTATGCATCTTCTCATAGGTCTGGCGCCCATTGCAGAGTCATAGCCCTTCTCAAGAAGCAGATCCTTTGCACTTTTTTTAAGTTCTATAATAATGCCCTGCAGTTCAAGCTGCTGCTGTACTCTGGACATCATAAGATCCATGATATTGTAAATCTGCTGCTTCTGTAACTTATGAAATACTATCACCTCATCTATCCTGTTAAGGAACTCCGGTCTGAAAGCCTGCTTTAGTTCACTCATCACCTTCTCTTTTATCTCGTCATAAGAGAGGTCCTCAGTGTTTATCTTCTTGAATCCCATCGGGGTATTTTTTTGTATCTCCCTTGCTCCCAGATTGGATGTCATTATTAACACAGTATTTTTGAAATCCACTCTTTTTCCCTGAGAGTCCGTAAGGTGTCCGTCCTCGAAAATCTGCAGAAGTATGTTGAAAACATCCGGATGTGCTTTTTCGATTTCATCCAGCAGTATCACGCTGTAAGGTTTTCTTCTCACCATCTCGGTAAGCTGTCCGCCTTCGTCGTAACCTACATATCCCGGAGGAGAACCGACCAGTTTGGATACTGAATGCTTTTCCATATACTCCGACATATCTATCTGGATCAAGGCTTCTTCTTTTTCAAATAAAAATTCTGCTATGGTCTTGGCAAGTTCGGTTTTCCCTACGCCCGAAGGTCCCAGGAACATAAAGGAACCAATCGGTCTTTTCGGGTCCTTAAGACCGGAACGTGAACGCCTGATGGCTTTTGAAACAGTTTTTATTGCCTCATCCTGTCCAATGACTCTTTTGTGAAGGTCATCCTCCATTCTGAGCAGTTTTGAAGATTCGCTTGAGGTTAGTTTATATACCGGAATGCCTGTCCAGTTGGACAATACTTCTGTGATTTCATGTTCGCCGACGACTTCCTTATCAACTTTTTTGGTTCTTATGTTTATTTCTTCTATTTCTCTTTTTTCTTTAATCAGCTGTTTTTCTTTATCCCTCAGCTGAGCAGCTTTTTCGAAATCCTGTGCTTCTATTGCTTTTTTCTTTTCACCTGCTATTTTATCGATATTTATCTCCAATTCCTTAAGGTCCGGAGGTGCGGTAAGTGTCCTGACCCTTGATCTTGATGCGGCCTCATCTATAAGATCGATGGCTTTATCGGGAAGGAACCTGTCACTGATATAACGATGGGATAATTTTGCCGCAGACACTATTGCATCTTCGGTTATATCGAGACCATGGAATGTTTCATATCTGTCTTTAAGTCCCTTTAAAATTTCTATGGTTTCATAGACAGTAGGTTCATTTATAAAAATCGGCTGGAACCTTCTTTCCAGCGCTTTATCTTTTTCTATATACTTACGGTACTCATTGACAGTTGTGGCGCCTATGGTTTGAATCTCTCCCCTCGAAAGCATGGGTTTTAAAATACTTGCTGCATCTATTGCTCCCTCGGCAGCACCAGCTCCCACCAGAGTATGAACCTCATCTATAAAAAGTATGATATCTCCGTCATCTTTGATTTCTGCCAGTACTTTTTTAAGTCTTTCCTCAAAATCTCCCCTGTATCTTGAACCGGCGACCAGCGATCCCAGATCGAGAGTAAATATCCTTTTACCTGAAAGATTTGAAGGAACTTTTTTTGAACAGATGAATTGCGCCAGCCCTTCGACGATTGCGGTCTTTCCTACTCCCGATTCACCTATAAGAATTGGATTATTTTTGGTCCTTCTGGAAAGTATTTGGATTATTCTGTCAATTTCTTTCTTTCTGCCTATCAGCGGATCCAGCTTTCCTTCCTGGGCCAGAAGGGTCAAATCCCTTCCATGCTGAGTCAGCATTTTAAGCACTTTTTTTTGATTTCTTTCGGAACCGGTCCTTTCCGGTTCGGAATAATAAGTCTGCTTGCTCAGGAGTTCTTTTACTTTTTCTTTTACTATATCAAGAGTTATCCCCATACTGTTAAGGACCCTTGCTGCAACTCCTTCCCCTTCTTTAAGAAGCCCCAGCAGTATATGTTCCGTTCCTATATAATTATGTCCCATTTGAAGCGCTTCTCTTAAAGATAGCTCCAGGACCTTTTTGGCTCTGGGAGTGAAAGGAATATGTTCATATGATTCCGAGGTGCCCTCATTAACCACTTCTCTTACTGCGGACCTGATGTTATCAAACGAAATATTCAATTCGTAAAACACCTTTGCGGCCATACCTTCCTTCTCGTTAATCAATCCAAGAAGAATGTGCTCGGTGCCTATATAATTCTGTTTCAGGAACCTGGCCTCATCCTGCGCTTTGACCACTACTTTTCTTGCTCTTTCTGTAAATCTTTCAAACATTTATTTAAATTTCCTTTAATATTTTTTTTCTTATTAAATCGGCTCTTGCCGAATCCAATTCATCATCGGTAACTCTGCCGCTCATTTCCAGATCAGATATGATGTGCGAATCACTGATTTTACCCATAATGTCAAAGTAATCAAAATCATTTATACCGTCAATTATATCGAGATCAAGCCCCAGTCTCAGTATTGATAATAATTCCAGTGATTCTTCATATGATAATATTTTAGCATATTTAAGCAAACCAAACGAACGATATATATTATCTTTGATTCCCAGAGGATCGCTTTCCTTTAATTTTATCCTTGCCGCCTTCTCGTCGTCTATAATATTTAAACAAATCGCCTGCATTTCTTCAATTATGGCCCCTTCGCTTTTCCCCAGTGTAACCTGATTAGAAATCTTAAAAAGATTGCCGATTATTTCGGAATGTCCGACAAAATATCCATTGATGAGACAGCCTACCTGATTTAATTTTTTCACAAAATCGGCAACCTTCGGACTTATTGCAAGCACCGGAAGGTGGGCGATAACGGATACTTTAAGTGCTGTCCCCAGATTAAGCGGGCTGGCTGTCAGGAATCCCAGATTCTTATCAAAGGCAAAATTTATTTTTCTTTCGAAATATCTTTCGATTCCAATGACTTCCTTATAAGCCTCAAGAATATTTAAACCCGGACGGATGCTCTGAATTCTTAAATGGTCCTCCTGATTGATCATTATTATCGATGAATCTCCCCATTTCTGGCCCGATCTTATGAATAATCCTTTGCCCTGCATTTTATTAGCTGCTTCGGGGCTGATCATGAAATCTTTGAAAAGCAGATCCCTCTGTATCTTCCCAAGATTTTTAATGGAATAAAACCTGAAATCATTAAAAAACTTTACATCGTCGATATATTTCCTGATTTCTTTAAGTATAATATTTTTTTCCGGACCACTGCTTATATTTACGAACTTATGATCAGCAAGATTTCTTGCAAGCCTGACCCTTGAATTTAAAATAATTTTATTTTTGTTATTCCCGGATCTTTTTTCCCCTGTCTTGCTTTCCAGGAGGTAGAAATTTCTACCGGTCATATACACTGTCCTCCAATTTTTTTATTCGGTCCCTTATCCTTGCTGCCTCTTCGAAATTTTCTATTATTATCTCATTTTTAAGCTTATTCTTCAGATCTTTTATATTTTTCTCCAGTCTGATTTTCCTGTTGGTTTTTATCGGAACCTTACCTTTATTTTCAAGACTTCCCTGAATGGATTTTATGATCGGGAACAGCACGTCTTTAAATTCATTATAACAATTACTGCAGCCGACTCTTCCGATTTTTTTTATTGTCTTTAAATCGATGCCGCAAAGGGAACATTTTTTGTTTCTGCTGTAACTTATATTTCTTAGTATTTTTTTATCTCTTCCGGAATGATGTTCATTGATCCCGCTGTTAAAAAATCTATAAAGGATCCTGGTAAGGTCATTATATGAATCTTTTTCGGTCAGAAAAGAAAATTCTTTTGCACATTCCTTGCATAAATTTATTTTTTCTACATTATTGCCCTGGATCTTTATTAGGTGAATGGTAGCCTCATTATCATGACAAAAATCACATTTCATTTTTTAAATCACCACTTTTAGGAAAAAATTAACTCAATTGCAGAGAAATTATATCATCTTTTCTAAAAGAATAAACTTAAACTACAGGCACATGCCGCAGCGTCCTATTCGGGTCTGAGGAGAGGAAAAAGAATTACATCCCGGATGGAACTGCTGTTTGTCAGCAGCATAACCAGCCTATCGATCCCTATTCCTTCTCCGCCTGCAGGCGGCATTCCATACTCAAGCGCTTTTAGAAATTCTATATCGATTTTACCTGTAATTCTCTCTTCTTCGATTTTACTTTTTGCCTGGCTCCTGAATCTATCCAATTGTTCCCCGGGGTCTATTAACTCCGAAAAGGCATTGGCTATTTCTTCTCCCCCTATAAAGAGTTCAAATCTTTCAACAAGATTTTCATTATCCGGATGTCTTCTTGCCAGCGGAGAAATTTCTATTGGATAATCCTTTA
>Ga0265297_10008458_pt1 | contig 13705 bp, 12 predicted proteins | sample Munlanlwell13791_FD_192502 | JGI IMG/M metagenome (GOLD analysis project Ga0265297, IMG submission 192502) | Leachate microbial communities from a municipal landfill in Southern Ontario, Canada - Leachate well 137-91 | ecosystem: Engineered > Solid waste > Landfill > Unclassified | place... | reverse complement strand
CACCATCCTCGACATGGGCGGCCAGGACTGCAAGGCCATCCACTGCGACGAAAAGGGCAAGGTCACCAACTTCCTGATGAACGACAAGTGCGCCGCCGGCACCGGGCGCGGCATGGAAGTGATCTCCGACCTGATGCAGATTCCGATTGCTGAACTCGGCCCCCGGTCCTTCGACGTCGATGTCGAACCGGCCGCCGTGTCGTCCGTCTGCGTAGTGTTCGCCAAGTCCGAGGCGCTGGGCCTGCTGAAAGCCGGCTACACCAAGAACAAGGTGATCGCCGCCTACTGCCAGGCCATGGCCGAGCGGGTCGTCAGCCTCTTGGAGCGGATCGGGGTCGAAGAAGGCTTCTTCATCACCGGCGGCATCGCCAAGAACCCGGGCGTGGTCAAACGCATCGAGAAGCTGCTGGGCATCAAGGCCATGGAGACCAAGGTCGACAGCCAGATCGCCGGCGCCCTCGGGGCTGCGCTGTTCGGCTACACGCTGATGTCGAAGAAAGCGGCGGCCTGACAGCTTTCCGCGGCGCCCTGACCAGAAGGAGCAAGACATGATCGCCAACTACGGTTACAAGGACGGTTCCGGTGAGTACTACATCAGTATCGACACCGACAAGTGCATTGGCTGCGCGGCGGAGCGGGCCTGTCTGACTGCTTGCCCGAAGCAGATGTTCGAAATCATCACCGACGACTACGACGACGAAGTGGCCTGGATCAAGAAGCCCAACTGTCGCACCCTGGCCTACGACTGCGCCGACTGCAAGCCGTCCGGCGGCTATGCCAGCCTGCCCTGCATCACGGCCTGTACGCCGGGTGCGATCAAGCATTCGTGGTGAGCGAGGTGATTCCCATGGCAGAGACACGACGTGTCATCCCGATCGCCCAGGCGAAGGTCATCAGTCCCGAGGACCAACTGCTCAAGGATGGCTGGATACGTCAGACCGTCATCGGCGAGCCGCGCCTTTCCGAGATCGTGCAGAACTACAAGGCAATGGGCTTCGAGGTCCATGTCGAGGAGTTCAAGACGGAAGGCGACGGCTGCAATACCTGCTTCGACGCCGGTCAGGAAATGGGCTTCATGTATGGCACGGTCTATGTGCGCAAGCGCAGCGAGCCGGCCGGCGAAGACGAACTGTTCTAAGGATTGGGAGCGCCCGTGGCGCTGCCGACTACACAAGGAGGAATGAAATGCCTGATCAGAAACGAGTAATGCGCGTCCTGCGCCAGAGCGACCTGGATGCCATCGTCGCCATCGACGCCTTCGCGTCCGGCGAGCCGCGGCGCGAGTACTACGAGCGCAAGATTGCCGGGATCCTGAACCGGGCCGCCAACATCAATACGTCGATCGTTTGTGAAATCGACGGCAAGGTGGTCGGCTTCGTCATGGGTTACGTCTTCTTCGGCGAATTCGGCATTGCCGACGCCACGGCGACGATCGACACGCTGGGCGTCCATCCCGATTTCCGCAATTTCGGCGTTGCCGCCGAGATGCTCGACCAGTTCATGATGAACATGAAGGCCGCCGGGGTGAAGAAGGTTTACACGCTGGTGAACTGGGACGACTTCGCGCTGGAGAAGTTCTTCAAGGCCAACAAGTTCGTGCCGTCCAAGCGCGTCAATCTCGAGTACGTGCTGCCCTGAGTTCCAAAAGGGCCGCACCAGGTCATGTGGATCGATACCCACTGTCATACGAAGCATTCGTATGACAACTGGCTTGAGCCGCTCGACCTGATCCGGCGCGCGAAGGCCTTGGGCCTGGACGGTGTCTGCATCACCGAGCACTATTCCTACGACGCGTCCGAGCCGGTCGAGCGCATCGGCCGCGAGGAGGGGTTGCTGGTACTGCGCGGAGTGGAAATTGCCACCGACCGCGGTCATCTGCTGGCCTATGGCATAACGGACGACGGCTGGAACGTTTGGGGGCGCGACAGCTATCTGCCGCTGAACGAGGTGATCGAGCGCATAAATTCCCTCGGCGGAATCTGCGCTCCGGCTCACCCCTTTCGCGACATGGGGTTCTCCGGTTTGCTCGAAGGCTTGCTGGACCTGGAAGGCATCGCCGCGGTGGAGTCGCACAACGGAGGCAACATCGACAGCGACAACGATCTGGCCATCCACGCTTCGCAGCATCTGGGGCTGCCGACGCTGGGGGGCAGCGATTGCCACAAGGTGGTCGCGGTGGGCCGCTGTGCTACCGAGTTTCTGGAGCCGGTGCACGACATGACGAGTTTTCTTGCAGCAGTGAGAGCAGGGGCCTGTCGAGGCGCGTATTACGCGCCCTACAAGCAGGCATAGTCGCAGCAAGTGACAAGAATTGCGTGGCCCCGCGAGGCCGTGCAGATAGCAGGAAGACGCATCGAGGAGGAACACCATGCAGGCCGTACAGACGTCCGGGATCAGGTGGTACAAGACCAGGCAGGCGCCCGGTGCAGCGGGTTTCGCTGCGGATGCGGGCGTCAAGGTCAAGCTCACCATCGATGGCAAGGAGGTCGAGGCGCCGGAGGGGGTTTCGCTGCTCTCCGCCGCGAGTGCCGCCGGCATCTACATCCCGGCGCTCTGTGCCCACCCCGATCTGCCGCCAAGTTCGCAGCGCGGCGGCGGCCCGGACAGCAATAGCGGCTGCAATCTTTGCGTGGTAGATATCGCCGGCACCACCGGCATGCGCACCTCCTGCTCGGTTCCGGTCGAGGCGGGAATGGTCGTCAGCACCACGTCTCCCGCAATCGACAAGCTGCGCAAGGAACGCATCGCCAAGACCCTGGGCACGCATCCGCATGTCTGCCTGACCTGTCCCCAGCGCGAAGGCTGCAGCCGCACCACCTGTTCCTTCGGCAACCCGGTCGAGCAGCGCTGCTGTTCCATCTTCAATAATTGCGAATTGCGCAAGGTGTCCGATTACGTCGGCATTCCACCGACCACGCCCAACTACAAGCACGTCCAGCTGCCGGTGATCAAGGACGAACCTTTCTACGATCGCGACTACAACCTGTGCATCGACTGCCGGCGCTGCCTCGTGGCCTGCAACGAGGTGCGTGGTGTCGGCTGCCTCGAGGTCAAGAACACGGATGGCCGAACCTGGGTCGGCACCATCGCGGCGACGCTGCTCGAATCGGGCTGCAAGTTCTGCAGCGCCTGCGTGACGGTCTGCCCGACCGGCGCCCTGATGGACCGTACGCTGGACGTGGCGCGCAAGGAAGAAACCCAGGTGCCGTGCAAGGCGACCTGTCCGGCTGGCATCGACGTGCCGCGCTACGTGCAGCTGGTGGGCCTCGGCATGTACGGCGAGGCCGTCGCGGTGGTGCGGGAAAAGCTGCCCTTCCCCGGCATTCTCGGCCGCGCCTGCTTCAGCCCGTGCGAGTCGGCCTGCCGGCGCAAGGATCTCGACGACCCCTTGTCGATCCGCAGCCTGAAGCGGATCGCCGCCGACAACGATACCGGTCTGTGGCGCAAGCATTCGAAGCAGTTACCGCCGTCCGGCAAGAAGGCCGCGGTGGTCGGAGCCGGGCCGGGAGGGCTGACTGCAGCCTATTACCTGGCCAAGAAGGGCCACGCGGTCACGGTGTTCGACGCCTTGCCCGCCGCCGGCGGCATGGCGCGCTACGGCATTCCGTCGTACCGCGTGCCGCTGGAAGTGATCGACCAGGAAGTGGCCGAAGTGGAAAAGCTGGGCGTGGAATTTAAGTTTAATACGCGCATCGAAAGCATCGACGACCTGCTGGCTCAGGGTTTCGACACGGCGTTCCTCGGCATCGGCGCGCAGAACGGCGACGCGCTCGGCATCCCGGGAGACACGCTGCCCAACGTGATCGACAGCCCGACCTTCCTGCGTGCGGTGACCCTGGGCAAGGTCGGCGATGGCGAAACGGCGATCGTGATCGGCAAGCGCGTCGCGGTGATTGGCGGCGGCAACGTCGCGACCGACAACGCGCGTTCGGCGCGGCGCCTCGGCGCCGAGGTGGTGGATATGGTGTATCGCCGCACCCGCGAGGAAATGCCGGCGCGCGACGACGAGGTCCAGGGCTGCATCGAGGAAAAGGTCAACCTGCGATTCCTGCTGGCGCCGAAGAAGATCGAGCTCAACGACAGCGGCACGTCGCGCCTGAAGATCACCTACATCAAGATGGCGCTCGGCGAGCCCGACGCGTCGGGGCGCCGCCGCCCGATGGAGATTGCGGGCAGCGAATTCACCGAGGACGTCGATCTGGTCATCGGCGCCATCGGCCAGCGGCCCGAGGAATTTCCCGCCTACAGCGTGCAAGTTTCGAAGAACGGCCGCGTGCAGGTGCGCGAGGACAGCATGCTCACCAGCCGGCCCGGCGTCTATGCCGGCGGCGACTGTGTGCTCGGACCTTCGACGCTGATCGAGTCGGTCGCCCAGGGCCGCAAGGCGGCCGCGGCGATGGATGCTTACCTTGGCGGCGACGGCGACATCGAGGAAAACCTGCTGCCGGACTGGGACACCGATCCGCATATCGGCCGCGAAGAGGGCTTCAACACCCGCAAGCGCATGCATCCGATCTTCATCGACCCGGCCAAGCGCAACAACTGGGACGAGGTCGAACTCGGCTTTGATGAAGCGACAGCCCGCGCCGAGGCCTTGCGCTGCCTCAAGTGCAATCTTGCGGCGAAGATCGAGGACATGGTGCTGCCGCCGGAAGCCTGGCTGGAATTCAACGCCGAGAATGTTGCCGGTGTGCCGACGGACGCCAGCGTGTTCCAGCTGCTCGATGCCGACAAGAAAGTGCTCCTGATCAAGGGCGTCGAGAACCTGCGCGAAGGCCTCGAAGCGATGCTGGACAAGGCGGATATCGCCAAGTTCTTCGTCTTCGAGGACGCGCCATTCTTCAGCCAGCGCGAGAATCAGCTGGTGCAGGCCTACATGCAGCAGTATGGAAGCATGCCGCCGGGCGTCGGCGCCGACGAGATGGACGATCTTTTTTAAAACCGCGGCAAACAGGAAACCAGAGGAAACAAGCCATGGCAGATTTCAAATTCATCTCCTACGAAGATAACGGCGAGACGCTGCGCATCGCCATCAACCGGCCGCCCTACAACGTGCTGGATATCGCGACCATGGAGGAGATGAATACAGCGCTCGACATGGCGATGGAAAACACCACGGCCAAGGTGCTGGTCATTGCCGGCAACGGCGACAAGACCTTCTCGTCAGGCGTGGACGTGGTCGATCACACGCCCGACAAGGTGGTGAAGATGATCGAGGTCTTCCATGGCATTTTGAAGCGCCTGATGCAGGTGCCGATCCCCACCGTGGCTGCGGTCAACGGAGCGGCGCTGGGCGGCGGCTGCGAACTGGCCATCGCCTGCGATATGGTAGTCGCCTCGGACAGCGCCAAGCTCGGCCAGCCGGAAATCAAGCTCGGCGTGTTTCCGCCGATTGCCGCAATCCTGCTGCCGCGCCAGTTGCCGATGACCAAGGTCATGGAGTTGCTGCTGGGCGGCGGCATCATCGACGCGCAGGAAGCGCATCGCCTCGGCCTGGTGAATTGCGTGTTTCCCAAGGAGAGCTTTGTCCACGACACGGAGAAGTTCCTCCACCAGTTCACATCGCTGTCCCGCGTCGCGCTGATCCATACCAAGAAGGCGGTCAAGGAGGCGGCAACGCGGCCTTTCTACGAGGCCCTGTTCCATATCGAACAGCATTACCTCAAGGACCTGATGGCCACCGAGGATGCCAAGGAAGGCTTGAACTCGTTCATCGAGAAGCGCAAGCCGGTCTGGAAGAACAAGTAACTCATCGGACAACAAGGTAACCAGGAGAAGGTCAATGATTCCAAAGAGCATACAGACATGGCAGATGACGGTGCCGGGAACGCTGCAGCGCACCGAAATTCCGGTGCCCGAGCTGAAGGCGGGCGAGGCGCTCGTCGAGATCAAGGGTTGCGGCGTCTGCCATACCGATCTTTCGTACTTCTACATGGGCGTGCGCACCGAGCAGCCGCCCCCCTTGTCGCTCGGTCACGAGATTTCCGGTGTCGTGGTGGCGGGTGATGCGCGGGTGCTGGGCAAGGAAGTCATCATTCCCGCCGTACTGCCCTGCAACAAGTGCGAGCTGTGCAAGACGGGACGCGGCAACCGCTGCCTGGCCCAAAAGATGCCGGGCAATTCGATGGGCATTTACGGCGGCTTCTCCAGCCATATCCCGGTTCCGGCCGCGGATCTCTGCATCGTCGGCAATCGCGGCAAGATTCCGCTGGAACACCTGTCGGTGATCGCCGATGCGGTGACCACCCCCTACCAGGCCGGCCTGCGCGCCCGCCTGCAGCCGGGCGACCGCGTCATCGTCATCGGTGCCGCCGGCGGTGTCGGCAGCTTCATGACCCAGGTGGCCAAGGGCATGGGCGCCAGCACGGTGATCGGCATCGACATCAATGCCGACAAGCTGGAATTCATGAAGGGATACGGCGCGGATTTCACGATCAATCCGAAAGGCAAGAGCCCCAAGGAAGTGAAGGAAGGCTTCAAGGCCTACTGCAAGGAAAAGGGCATCCCCTCGAACTACGGCTGGAAGATCTTCGAGGTCACCGGCACCAAACCGGGCCAGGAACTGGCCCTGTCCCTGCTGTCATTCACCGGCACGCTGGTGGTGGTCGGCTACGGCACCGACGAAACGTCCTACATGCTGTCCAAGCTGATGGCTTTCGACGCCGAACTCATCGGCACCTGGGGCTGCCTGCCCGAGCATTACTCGAAAGTACTCGACATGTGCGTCGATGGCCGCATCGTGCTCGAACCCTTTGTCGAGACGCGGCCGATGAGCCAGATCGAGGAGGTTTTCGACCAGGCGCACCATGGCAAGCTCAATCGTCGCGTGATCCTGACCCCGGATTTCTGAACACGTTTTTTATATCGACCCACGACCCACCGAATTCAAAGAGGAGAACTACCATGGCATTGGAATGGCTACGCAGGGAAAACGATCTCAAGGATCACCAGCTCATCGACAACAGCCACTTCGGCAGCGCATCGCCCGATGATGCGCCGACGGTGATCTACGAGGAGCGTCCGGTGCTGGACGACAAGGGCGCAGCAGTGCCGGGCCTGTTCTCTGCCTGGATCTGGCTCAACAATCCGAGCCAGTACAACTCCTACACCACGGACATGGTCAAGGGCGTCATCGCCGGGATGCAGCGTGCCTCGAGCGACCGCAAGGTCGTCGCCGTGGTATTTACGGCGGTGGGCGACAAGGCCTTCTGTACCGGCGGCAATACCGCCGAATACGCGTCCTACTATTCCAAGCGCCCCAACGAATACGGCGAGTACATGGACCTGTTCAACGCCATGGTGGACGGCATCCTCAACTGCAAGAAGCCGGTCATCTGTCGCGTGAACGGCATGCGCGTCGCGGGCGGCCAGGAAATCGGCATGGCGACCGACATCACGGTGTCTTCCGACCTGGCGATCTACGGCCAGGCCGGTCCCAAGCACGGCTCGGCGCCGGTCGGCGGCTCGACCGACTTTCTGCCGTGGTTCCTGTCGATGGAAGATGCGATGTACAACTGCATTTCCTGCGAGACGTGGAGCGCCTACAAGATGAAGTCCAAGGGCCTCGTCACCAAGGTGGTGCCGGTGCTGAAGAAGGACGGCCAGTGGGTTCGCAATCCGCTGGTGCGTACGGATACCTTCGTCGATGACGGCGAAATCGTTTACGGCGAAGCCGTGGCCGGCGACAAGATCGCCGCCGCCAAGGCGCTGATGGCCGAGTGCAAGACCGATTTCGAACTGCTCGACGCCGAAGTCAATCGCCTGGTATGGAAGTTCGCCAACCTGTTCCCCAATTGCCTGATCAATTCGATCGACGGCATCCGCGGCAAGAAGAAGTTCTTCTGGGACCAGATGAAGCTGCCGAACCGCCATTGGCTCGCGGCCAACATGAACCACGAAGCCTGGCTCGGCTTCAATGCCTTCGACGCGAAGAAGCCGACCGGCAAGGATGTCATCGACTTCATCAAGTTCCGCCAGTTGGTGGCCGAAGGCGCGCTGTTCGACGACAAGTTCGCCGAACAGGTGCTGGCGAAGCCCAAGGGCTGATTGCGTGCAGCTCGAAGGAAAAGTCGCGTTTGTCACCGGTGCCGGACAAGGCATCGGTGCCTCGGTGGCGCACGCCTACGCCCGCGAGGGCGCCAAGGTGGCAGTCGTGGACATGAACGGCGAGGCTGCGGCCAAGGTCGCGGCCGAGATAGTCGGCGCTGGCGGCACGGCGATCGGCGTCGCCTGCGACGTCGCCGATCGTGCGCAGGTGGAGGCGGCTGCGGCGCGGGTCAATGCGGCCTGGGGCCGGATCGACATCCTGGTGAACAATGCCGGCATCACGCGCACCGCCATGCTGAACAAGATGACCGGCGAGCAGTGGCAGCAGGTGATCGGCGTGCATCTGACCGGCGCCTTCAACTGCCTGCAGGCAGTGGTCGGAGGCATGATCGAGCGTCAGTACGGCCGTATAATTTACGTGACGTCCGCTGCGGGAGTTCTCGGCACCATCGGCCAGATCAACTACAGCGCGGCGAAAGCCGGCATTCTGGGCATGACCAAGAGTACGGCGAAAGAGTTGGCGCGCTACAACATTACAGCCAACGCCATTGCACCCGGCGCTGCCACGCCGATGACGGAGACGATTCGCACCGATGAGCGGTTCAAGGAAAAGTATCTCGATCGCATTCCCCTCGGCCGCTGGGCAGAGCCCGATGAGATCGCGCCGGTTTTCCTTTTCTTCGCGTCGGATGCCTCGGCTTACGTGACAGGACAGATTCTTGCCGCCGACGGCGGCATGACCATACATTGATACTGGAGTTCAGATGAGCAGCCAACCGAGATTCAATTGGGAAGACCCGTTGCTGATGGACCGGCAACTGACGGAAGACGAGCGCATGGTGCGCGACACGGCGGCAGCCTACGCCCAGGACAAGCTGGCCCCGCGCGTGCTCGAAGCCTTCCGCCACGAAAAGACCGACCCCGCGATCTTCCGCGAAATGGGCGAACTCGGTTTGCTGGGCACCACCATTCCCGAAGAATACGGCGGCGCCGGCATGAACTACGTCTGCTACGGGCTGGCCGCGCGCGAAGTCGAGCGTGTCGATTCCGGCTACCGCTCCATGATGAGCGTGCAAAGCTCGCTGGTCATGGTGCCGATCTACGAATTCGGCAACGAAGCCACCCGCAAGAAGTACCTGCCGAAGCTCGCCACCGGCGAACTCATCGGCTGCTTCGGCCTCACCGAACCCAATCACGGCTCCGACCCCGGCAGCATGGTCACCCGCGCCCGCGCCGTCGATGGCGGCTACAGCATCTCCGGTTCCAAGATGTGGATCACCAACAGCCCGATCGCCGACGTTTTCGTCGTCTGGGCCAAGGACGACGGCGGCCAGATCCGCGGCTTCGTCCTCGAAAAGGGCTGGAAGGGCCTCAGCGCCCCTGCCATCCACGGCAAGGTCGGCCTCAGAGCCTCGATCACGGGAGAGATCGTCATGGACGAAGTCTTCTGTCCCGAAGAGAACGCCTTCCCCGAGGTGCGCGGCCTCAAGGGCCCCTTCACCTGCCTCAACTCCGCGCGCTTCGGCATCGCCTGGGGGGCATTGGGCGCCGCCGAGTACTGCTGGCATGCCGCCCGCCAATACACCCTGGACCGCAAGCAGTTCGGCCGCCCGCTGGCCGCCAATCAGCTGATCCAGTTGAAGCTGGCCAACATGCAGACCGAGATCACCATGGCGCTGCAAGGCTGCCTGCGCCTGGGACGGATGAAGGACGAAGGCATCGCCGCCGTGGAGATCACCTCGATCATGAAGCGCAACTCCTGCGGCAAGTCGCTCGAAATTGCCCGCATGGCGCGCGACATGCTGGGCGGCAACGGTATCTCCGACGAGTTCGGCGTGATCCGCCATGTGGTCAATCTGGAAGTGGTCAATACCTACGAAGGCACGCACGACATTCATGCGCTGATCCTGGGCAGGGCACAGACGGGGATACAGGCGTTCAGCTGATCGCAGCATTTGCAGCACGCAAGAACGAAAGTTCAGAAACCAGAAGACCAGCCGCCATGGAGCGGAGGAGGAGATTGAGATGCCGGAACTGAGCTCAGCCGATCACAGGACATCGCCGCCGCAGGTGAAGATCCCGCGCCAGTACAACGCGGCCTACGACCTGATCCAGAGAAATCTGAAAGCCGGACGCGCGCAGAAGATCGCCTACATAGACGACCAAGGGCGCTATACTTTCGGCGACCTTGCCGAGCGGGTCAATCGCTTCGGCAATGTGCTGGCCGGCATCGGTCTCGAAGCCGAGAACCGGGTGATGCTCTGCCTGCTCGATACCATCGATTTTCCAACCGCATTTCTCGGCAGCATTCAGGCCGGTATCGTGCCGATCGCCGCCAATACGCTGCTGACCACGGCTGACTACGACTTCATGCTCGGCGATTCGCGGGCCAAGGCTCTGGTCGTTTCGGAAGTCCTGTGGCCACAGTTCGCACCGATCGTCGCGAAGCACAAGACGCTGCGCCACATCATCGTTTCAGGCAGCGATGGCAAGGGACATCAATGTCTGAGCGACCTGATGAAAGGTGTCAGCCCGAACTTCGATCCGGCGCCGACCACCTGCGACGACTTTTGCTTCTGGCTGTATTCCTCGGGCTCGACGGGGACGCCGAAGGGAACCGTGCATCTGCATTCACATCTGATCCAGACCGCTGAGCTCTACGGCAAGCCGGTACTCGGCATTCGCGAGGACGATCTGGTGTTCTCGGCGGCCAAGCTGTTTTTCGCCTATGGCTTGGGCAACGGGCTTACGTTTCCGCTCTCGGTAGGCGCCACGACGGTGCTGATGGCCGAGCGGCCGACGCCCGAGGCGGTTTTCAAAAGGCTGCGCGAGCATAAACCGACGATTTTCTATGGCGTGCCGACGCTCTATGCCGGTCTGCTCGCCAGTCCCGACCTGCCGGGGCCGAAAGAACTGCGCATGCGCGTCTGCACCTCGGCCGGCGAGGCCCTGCCGGCCGACATCGGCAAGCGGTGGACCGAGCATTTCGGTGTCGAAATTCTCGACGGCATCGGCTCCACCGAGATGCTGCACATCTTTCTGTCCAACCGTCCCGGCGAGGTGCGTTACGGCACCACCGGCAAGCCTGTTCCAGGCTATGCGGTGCGCCTGATCGGCGAGGACGGCAACCCGGTGGCGCCGGGAGAGATCGGCGAACTGCAGATCAACGGTCCCAGCGCGGCGGTCATGTACTGGAACAGCCGCGAGAAGTCGCGACACACCTTCATGGGCGACTGGACGCGCAGCGGCGACAAGTACATCGAATCGAATGATGGCTATTTCCAGTATTGCGGGCGCTCCGACGACATGCTCAAAGTCGGCGGCATCTATGTTTCGCCCTTCGAGGTCGAGGGCGCGCTGATGACCCACGAGGCCATCCTCGAAGCCGCCGTGGTGGCGCACGCCGATACCGATGAACTGGTCAAGCCCAAGGCCTACGTCGTGCTCAAGGCCGGCATCGAACCGTCGGACGCTCTCGATGCGGCGCTCAAACAGCATGTCAAGAATCAATTGGCACCCTACAAGTACCCCCGCTGGATCGAGTTCGTGGCCGAGTTGCCGAAGACGGCGACCGGCAAGATTCAGCGCTTCAAACTGCGTTGAGTCGCCGGAGGCAAGCCATGACGTATCAATTGGCTTGACGCACCAACGCGGAAGTGTTGTGATTGAAGTTCTAAAACACATCGGGCGCAAATGCCTTTGTGCCCTGTCAGAAAAACGTAAAGTGAGGAGAAGGACAATGAACAAGAATGAGAAGGCCGGTTACGATCGTCGCGAGTTTCTGCTGGGCAGCACCGCCATCGCAGGTGTTGCAGCGGCGGGCACCCTGCTGCCGACCGGGACGGCATTGGCCCAGCAGGGCAAGCTGAAAGTCGGCCTGATGCTTCCCTATACAGGCACTTTCGCGCAGCTTGGCGTCGCCATCACCAACGGCTTCAAGCTGGCCATCGAGGAACGCGGCGGCAAGCTCGGCGGACGCGAGATCGAGTACGTCACGGTCGATGATGAGTCCAACCCGGCCAAGGCGCCGGAGAACGTCAACAAGCTGGTGCAGCGCGACAAGGTCGATGTCGTCATCGGCACCGTCCATTCGGGCGTCGTGATGGGCATGGCCAAGGTACTGAAGGAGTCCGGCACCCTTTGGATCAACCCCAACGGCGGTGCCGGCGCCATGACCGGTGCGATGTGCGCGCCGAACTTCTTCCGTACGTCCTTCTCCAACTGGCAGACCACGCATGCGCTGGGCAAGGTGCTCAAGGCCAAGGGCCACAAGAATGCCGTGTTCATCACCTGGAAATACGCGGCGGGCGAGGAGATGATGGAGGGCTTCAAGGAGGGCTTCGAGAAGGAAGGCGGCAAGCTGACCAAGGAGCTGTATGTTCCGTTCCCGCAAGTCGAGTTCCAGGCCTTGCTGACCGAGATCGCCAGCATCAAGCCGGATGCGGTCGTTGCCTTCTTTGCCGGCGGCGGTGCAGCCAAATTCCTCAAGGATTATCAGGCAGCCGGCCTCAAGGGCAAGATTCCTCTGTATGGCTCGGGCTTCCTCACCGATGGCGTGCTCGAAGCGGTGGGCGATGCCGGCGAAGGCGTCGAAACCACGCTGCACTATGCCGACGGCCTCGACACCAAGAAAGACAAGGCATTCCGCCTCGCCTATGCCAAGACCTTCAAGCTGCAACCCGACGTCTACGCCGTTCAGGGCTACGACGCCGGCCAGTTGCTGGCTGCGGGCCTCGATGCCGTCAAGGGCAATGTCAGTGACAAGGTGGGCGTGATCAAGGCCATGGAAGCGGCCAAGATCGACAGCCCGCGCGGCGTCTGGACCCTGTCCAAGGCGCACAACCCGGTGCAGGACATGTATCTGCGCAAGGTGGTCGGCAAGGAGAACAAGGTGCAGGGCGTGGCCTGGAAGGCCTTGGCCGACCCGGCACGCGGTTGCAAGGCCTAGTCTTCGTTCCGCAACAGGGCGGCCGGCCAAGCCGCCCTTTTTTTGTCCTCTGATCGCCGTATTGCCAGCGCCGACTTCTAGACACTCAAGCTGATGGATTTCGCTTTCTTTCTCATTCAGTTGCTCAACGGCCTGCAATACGGCTTGCTGCTGTTTCTGGTGGCCAGCGGCCTGACGCTGGTGTTCGGCATCATGGGCATCATCAATCTGGCGCACGGCAGCTTCTACATGGTCGGCGCCTATCTGGCCTGGTCGCTCTCCAGCCTGACCGGAAGCCTGACGGTTGCCATCCTGCTCGCCATTCCGCTCACCGTGATCCTCGGCATGGCGCTGGAACGCCTGTTGTTCCGCCATCTCTATCAGCGCGATCACCTCTATCAGGTCTTGCTCACCTACGGGCTGATTCTGGTTTTCGAGGAATTGCGCAGCCTGATCTGGGGCGATGACGTGCATGGCGTCGCGGTGCCGGCGCTGCTCAATGCGTCGATTCCGCTGACCGAAAACCTGTCCTATCCCGTCTATCGCCTGGCGATTTCCGGCGTCTGCCTGCTGCTGGCGGCCGGACTCTATTTCCTGATCCAGAAGACGCGGCTGGGCATGATGATTCGCGCCGGCGCCAGCAACCGCGACATGGTGCAGTCGCTGGGCATCGACATCAAGCTGATCTACACGCTGGTGTTCGCGCTCGGCATCGCCCTGGCCGCTTTCGCC
>Ga0265297_10008455_pt1 | contig 13713 bp, 6 predicted proteins | sample Munlanlwell13791_FD_192502 | JGI IMG/M metagenome (GOLD analysis project Ga0265297, IMG submission 192502) | Leachate microbial communities from a municipal landfill in Southern Ontario, Canada - Leachate well 137-91 | ecosystem: Engineered > Solid waste > Landfill > Unclassified | place... | reverse complement strand
TTAAGTGCCGACACTGCGGCTGCATCACCGGGGAGTCCCAACGCGACGAGGGCTACCACCTTGGCGGCCCTGTCGCTTGCACTGATGCGGCTCATTATGTCTTCATCGCCCCCTGCGGGGGGAATCTGCACAAGATAGAAGGCTACCATTCTGCGCACGACTACCTGGGTTGAACGCCGTAGCGCGGCAATCGCGTCCCGGCCGTCCGATGTCTTCGCCAGCATGACCAGCCCGCAGGCAGCAAGGACCGGTGATGGACTGGCGACAAGGTCCTTGAGGACTTTGGCTCTGTCAGGCGTTGTTAAGCAGGCCAGCGCATAGCCGCGCGCGGTTTCGACCATCGGATCGCTGTCCACTGGCAGGGCCGTCAGGTACGGCAGCGAGGCAATGTCGCCCGAAAGAGCATAGGCAAGCGCAAACGCCGCGCGGATGCCGGGATCGCGGTCATCGGTAAGGTACTTTCTAAAGAGCTCGTGGAGTGTCGGCCTGATGCCGATCAAGAGAGAAGCAATCGCCATGGTCACGCGGACGTCGGCGTCCTTCTTATTGTCGAGGTTCGCCGTGTAGAGGGCGACCAGTTCCGTGCAGTCATGGCCGAGATCGAGGCGGCGCCGGATGACGCAGGCAAGTCCGATAGCTGCCGCCGCCCGGATGTTGCCTTCTTCGGAGGCTGCGGCAATGCGGATTACTTCGACCGGGTCGGCTGCCGCGAGGACTCCTTGCGAGGCGGTTATGTAGGCTCTCGCCTGGTAGCAGTCCTTGTTCGGGTCGACTCCCCTGCGCAACGATGCAATTGCAGAGGCGCCGCCGATGCGGGCTATTGCCTCCGCTGCGGCTGCGCGCACGAACTTGTCGGAATCGGTCGCCAGGGAATTCTCAAGGGCCGGGATATTGGCGGGATTCCCGAGCCTGCCGAGAGCACCGCAGGCCCAGAAGCGCTTGTTCATCGACTTGTCCTTCAGGATCCTGATCAGGACTTCCTCGGTCTTGCCTCCCCCGAGATAGCCAAGGGCCCGAATTGCCGCTTCCGCATACTCATCCTGGCTGAATCGTCCGAGCTTGAGATCTTTGCCGATGTTGACCCGCCCGTCGGCGATGCCGATAATAACATCCATCGCGGGATCGCCCAAATCCCGCAGTGCCCCGAAGGCAATCTCCTGGATCCCCTTTTCGAAGTTCCCGCGATAGCAGGAGAGGGCAAGAAGATCCGGAACGTCTTTGCTCGCGTCGAGCGTAGAAACATAAGCCTTATCCGCAGCCGGTTGCACATTCAGGAGGTACACGTTGTTGGCACACCACCAGTCTTCCCAGCCGAAGTAGCTTGCGCAAAGATAATCTTCTGCCGGAGCGCTGCTGAAGCTCGATGGATGCGGATCACGCGTGATTGGATCGCTTCCAAAGCTCGACGGGTGCGGATCACGCGTAATTGGAACGCCACTGGCTTGCGGAGCGCTACTGGCGGACCTCACCGTCGAGCAGGTAAAAGGGGTGACCCATGAAGGCCTTTCACCAGATGAACCGAATTTCGCCGTTGTCAACGGCCGCGGGGTGGTTCTAGTCGGCGACGGCAAGGTAACGCGGTTGAACCCGGAGACAATCCGCAAGACTCCGGTCGTTGTCGGCGGGGGCGGACAACACGGCGCCGGAGCGTATTCCCACGAGGAAAACACGATGACGCCGAGCACGGCAAGAGAAAAGACCAACGTCTTCATTTCTGCACCTGCATTTCATCCACGGACTATACCCTTAAAGACATGCGGCGGCTTTTGTTACGGGAATAATCGGCGGCAGGGCCGCCGAGGAGATTGCTGAATGATGATCCGTTCGACAAGCTCAGGATTCTGGGGAATTGATGATTGATGAATAAGACGAGGAGAGCAGGCTGGAGGGCGAGCCGAGACAGAAAACAGCCTTCTCACGCGGAGGCGCGGAGACGCGGAGGGAAGAGAAGGCGAAGAAGGTTTTACCACGGAGGACGCAGAGGTTCGTACCCAGTATCCCCTTGAAGGGTGACAGAGGAAAGAAGAGCCTTTTGCGAGACCAAAGAATGGGCCTTTCACCACAAACGCTTCGTCGGCGAGCCCTGAGAGCCAACGCTTCGGCGGCGAGGCCGAAGAACGAGTCAACTACCCGAAGCAACAACCCTCACCCCCTGGCCCCTCTCCCAGTGGGAGAGGGAAACGGGCAAGGTCCATACCCTTGCCCGTGGGAGAGGGACTGGTTGGGGATGCCCATTCCGCCTTGGAGGAACATTTCCCGTTGAGGGCTTAGCGGTTCAGCGGAAGGGAGCCCAGGTCGCGTCTCAGTCCTTTGGACCGACATTGGCGTTATGCCCGGGCAAAAACCAACCAAGGCGCTGGATTTCGGCTTCCGTCCCGCCTACGATGCGTGGCAACAAAAGGCGGCAAGACCGCTGACTCTCGGGCGACCACTCGGGGTCGCCCCTACCTGGAAGCAGCCTCGAAGGCCGCCTAAGGCGGAGTCTCCAGCCTGCCTTTTTGGCTGCTTGATCAGCGAAACGAAGCCCTCCTTAGGCGCGGCGGCGGAGGGGACTCAAGACTAAGGGCTCGCGCTTAGCGCGAAAAACAGCAGTGGCCGCCGGAGCGGCCACCACTGCGGTCTCGGAGGTTTACGGTTTCGACTATTCTTCCGCGCCTTCACCCCAGAAGTATGGTTTCAGGCGGTACATGTTGGGCATAGTCTCGTTGACCATGTCGGTCAATTCCGAGACGTAGCTTCTGTACTCGTAGTCAACAACAAGTCCCTGCGGGAACAAGAAGCCTTTTTCGTAGATGGCCGAAAGCGCCCCGCGCAGTGCGTTGCGGTCGCCCAGGGAGTACCGGACCACGGAGGCGTAGAACCGGACGTTGGCGTCGTTGTCGGCTTCGAGCTTGGCAAGCTTTTCGGCAATTGCCCCGCGAGCCTCATCCGACAGGTTGCGCATCATCCCCAGGCACTTGATGCTGTATTCGCGAATGAACATATCGGGATCATCGACGAATTCGAGCATGTCGGCATACGTGTTGCGATTAGCACTTTTGGCAATGGCAAACGCGGCGCTTTCGAGATCCTCCGGCCTGCTCAGGTACTTGAACTCGGCAACGAGGTCGGCAGCATTGGATTCGTCGCCAATCAAACCGAGTCCGATACGGGCAGCCCCGGCGATGGGGGTGCCACGATAACGGAGGAGCAGCGCGCGCAGGTCTCCGGCGGCGGATGGGTTGCCAAACAACCCAAGAGAGAAAGCAGCCATAGCCGTAGCGTCAGTGTTCTTGTCGGCCAGGACGCAGCGAACCGTCTCGAACGCGGCGCGGTTCTCCTTGAACATCGACAGCATGAAGGCGGCATAGCCCCGGACCATATACTCCCGGTCGGTTTTTGCTGCCTTGATCAGCGTGTTGACCACGCGCTCGGTATCCGCGGCGGGGATCTTCACATTGGCAAGGGCTGCACAGGCATAGGCCCTGACCCGGTAGTTCGAGTCTTTTTCTATCTTCTCCATGATCGTGTCGATTGTCTCGGGCCTGTTCAGGTTGCCCAGCGAGACGATCGCGGCGCAGCGCACTTGCTCCTTGGCATCGGAAAGCGCGGCCTTGATGCTGTCGGTCAATTGCAGACCGCTCATCATCGCGGTGCCGATATTTACGGCTTTTCTCAGTTCCTTGTCGCTGACGTTCGACCAGCGGCGGAGTTCATCGAGCGCGTCGGCGTCGTTGCGAATGCCCAGCGCTACGAATGCCACGGCGCGGGCTGCGTCATCACGGCCGCGGGCGTACCTGGCGGTGAGATCATATCCCTTTCTGCCGAGGCTGACGGCACCGACGTAAGCAAGCGCTCTCTGGATGATCGGCTCCTTGACGGAGCGTTGCTCGGCGATCTCCTTGTATCCGCCCTCCCCCAGAAGCTCTGCGGCCTTGACGATGCCACATGCGGAGAGGATGGGTGACGGATCGGCCAGGATATCCTTGACAACCTTGGCCTTGTCCCTTGTGATGACATACAGCATTGCATAGGCGCGGCCAGTCTCCACGACCGGGTCGCTGTCTGCCCGAAGTCCGGCAAGAACAGGCAGTGCGGCGGGATCGCCCGTGAACGCGTAGGCAAGCGCGAAGATGGTCCGAACAGCGGGATCGCGACCGTCGGCCAGGTATTTCTTGAGTGGCTCGAAGAGTTCGGACCGGGTGACCATGATCGTCGCGCTGAACGCCATCGAACGCCGGACATCCTCATTGGCTTCGCGATCGAGGTTGCCCGTGAAGACGGTCAGCAGTGAAGCATAGTCCCTGCCCGCTTCGACCCGCTTGCGGATGACATAGGCCAGTGCAAAAGCCGCGGCAGACCGAATGTTGCCATCCGGGGACGCTGCAGCGATGCGGATGTCCTCGACCGGGTCTGTAGCGCCGAGGAAGCCCAGCGAAGCGGCAACGTAGGTCTTTGCCTCGTAATAGCTCTTGCTCTCCTCGAGGCCCTTGCGCAGGATGGGTATCGCTGCCGAACCACCGATGCGCGCAACAGCCTGGGAGGCGCAAGCGCGCACGAACTTGTCGGAATCGTTGTTAAGGGCGTTCTCCAGTACCGGCAGACAGGCAGGATCGCCAATCCGCCCGAGTGCTTCGCATGCCCAGAAGCGCTTTCTGGCTGACTTTTCATGGGCCATCGCGTTCAGGACGCTGTCGGCTTTCGATGCAAGAGTGGTCTCGGAATCATGGCTGCGCGGAGCAAGTATGGCCGCCACTGCATTGCCTGCCTTGACCCCGCCGAGATATCCGAGAGCCCGGATGGCGGCTTCCTCGTACTGTCCAGTGTTGATCCTGCTCTGCCGGGTGTCCTTGTCGAACGCGAATTCGCCCTCGACTATGGAAATGAGCGTGTCAACGGCGTTATCGCCCATTCCGCGAAGGGCGGTTACGGCAATTTCCTGGATACCTTTTTCGAACAGACCGCGGTAGCAGAACAATGTGAGGAGCCGCGGCACGTCCTTTTTGGGATCGAGAGTGGAAACATAGAGCGTCTCTCCCGATGAAGAGACGTTAAGCAGATAAGCGTTGTTGGCCGTCCACCAGTCTTCCCAGGCGAAATAGCTCGTAGGGAGTATCTGGGCTGAGGGGCTGAAGTTGATATTCGAAGGCGGATTCGTAGTGGTCACTGGCACGGAGTTAACAATGGAGTGGCTGGCGCTCGGGGGCTGAGTGGCAGAGGGACGCCCGCTGTTGGTGCCGCTCTGGGTATAGAACGTATTGGACGGGGGCAGAGTCGTATTCGAGGGCGGCGGGATCGTGGTACGGATTCCCGGCCCCGGAGTGGTGGCGGTCACGGGGACATTGCTGTTGATCGGAGGAGCGGTCATCGTTCCGCTGGGAGGGAGTGAGGGAGGAAAAGTTATATTGGACAGAGGGGGTGAAGTGATAACGGAATGAGGAAGAGATCGTATCGGCCGAGTTGTCACCGGCGGTGGAGGGCAACAAGGAGCCGGCGCGTATTCGATTGCGAGAAGGATGAGCACACCGAGAAGAGACAACGACAGTACGGCAGTTTTCATAGGACCCCCTTGATCCATGCTTACCCAACCCAGTATGCTAAAGACAAAAGGGAGGATTTGTTACAGGGGGAATCGGCGGCAGGGCGGACGACCGCCCGAGCAGGCCGGAGACCGAGGGCTGGGGGCCGGAGGAAAACCGAACCAAGAAGACCGTTCCACCAACAGGAAAACGAACGACCCGAAGCAACAACCCTCTCCCTTTGCCCCTCTCCCAGTGGGAGAGGGAAACGGGCAAGGCCCATACTTGCCCGTGGGAGAGGGACTGGTTGGGGATGCGCATCCGGCCTTGGAGGAGCATCTTCCGACAAGGCTCAGCAGTTCAGCGGAAGGGAGCCCAGGTCGCGTTGCTGCCCTTTGGACCGACATTGGCGTTCTGCCCGGGCAAAAACCAACCAACCAAGGCGCTGGATCTCGGCTTCCGTCCCGTCTACGATGCGTGGTCACAAAAGGCAGCGAAACCGCTGACTCTCGGGCGACCACTCGGGGTCGCCCCTACCTGGAAGCAGCCTCACAGGCCGCCCAAGGAGGGTCTCCAGCCTGGCATCATTGGCTGCTTGATCAGCGGAACAACGGCCTCCGTAGGCGCGGCGGAGGAGGGGACGACAGCCTGCTCTGAGCGAGCATCGCGAGTCGAAGGGGACTACAGACTAAAGACTCGCCCCCGGAGGGGGCGCACAAACAGCAGTGGCCGCCGAAGCGGCCACCACTGCGGTCTCGGAGGTTTACGGTTTCGGTTATTCTTCCGCGCCTTCGCCCCAGAAATATGGCTTCAGGCGGTACATTTTCGGCATCGTGTCGTTCACCAGATCGCTCAACTCGGAGATATAGCTGCCGTAGTCATAATCAACCATTGTGCCACCGGGGAAGATGAAGTCCTTCTCGAAAATGGCGGACAGCGCCGTGTTCAGAGCATTCCGGTCACCGATCGCGTACCGGACTATCGCTGCGTAGAACCGGACATTGGCGTCGTTGTCTTTTTCGAGCCCGGCGAGCTTCTCGGCGATTGCCCCGCGGGCATCGTCGGACAGGTTGCGCATCATCCCCAGGCACTTGATGCTGTATTCGCGGATGAAGATGTCCGGATCGTCAACGCGTGCGAGCATGTCGGCGTAGGTGTACCGGGTTGCGCTGCAGGCGATGGCAAACGCAGAGCTTTCAAGGTCTTCCGGCCTGCTCAGGTACTTGAATTCGGCAACGAGGTCCGCCGCATTGGATTCGTCGCCAAGAAGGCCGATGCCGATGCGGGCGGCACAGGCGAGGGGCGTTCCGCTGTAGCGCGCCAGAAGAGCCCTGAGTTCTCCCGCACCGGACGGATTGCCAAAGAGACCCAGCGAGAAGGCTGCCATGGCCTGGGCATCCGTGTTCTTGTCGGCCAGGACGCCGCGAACCGCCTCGAATGCCGCGCGATTCTCCTTGAACATAGACAGCATGAAGGCTGCATAGCCCCGGACCATGTACTCCCGGTCGGTCTTTGCAGCCTTGATCAGAGCATTTACCACGCGCTCGGTATCCGCGGCGGGGATCTTCACATTGGCAAGGGCTGCGCAGGCATAGGCCCTGACCCGGTAATTGGAGTCCTTTTCGATGGTTTCGAGAATCGTGTCCAGGGTCTCGGGCCTGTTCAGATTGCCAAGTGAAACGATTGCCGCGCAGCGCACCTGTTCCTTGGCATCGGACAGGGCGATCCTGATGCTGTCGGTCAGTTGCAGGCCGCTCATCATCGCGGCGCCGATATTGACGGCTTTCCTCAGTTCCTTGTCGTTGATGGTCGTCCAGCGCCGGAGTTCCGCGAGCGAATCCGTGTCATTGCGGATCCCCAGTGCGATAAATGCCACGGCGCGCGCTGCCTCGTCGCGCCCACGGGCGTACTTGACCGTCAGTTCAAGGCCCTTCTTGCCCATGCAGACAGCTCCGACGTACGCAAGCGCCCGCTGTATGAACGGATCCTTGACGGAGCGCTGCTCGGCGAGTTCCTTGTATCCGCCCTCCCCCAGCAGTTGAGCGAGCTTCACGACACTGCATGAAGAGAGAATCGGCGACGGATCGGCAATGATATCCCTGAGGATTTTCAGCTTGTTAGTCGATGCCAGATAGAGCATTGCGTAGCCACGGCCGGTCTCGGCGATCGGGTCGTCTTCGACCGGAAGGGCCGTCAGGTACGGCAGCGCCGCGGGATCGCCAGTGAACGCATAGGCAAGTGCGAACATCGCGCTGACTGCCCCGTCGCGACCGTCGGACAGGTATTTCTTAAGTGGCTCGAAGAGTCCGGACCGGGTGATCATCGTGGTTGCAGCAAACGCTATGGCGCGGCGGACACTCTCATCCGCCTCGCGATCGAGGTTGGAGATGAAGGCAGTCAGAAGCGAAGCGTAGTCCCTGCCGACTTCCATTCTCTTGTTGATGACGTAAGAGGAAGCTACAGCCGCGGCGATCCGGACATTGCCGTCCGGGGACGCGGCGGCGATGCGGATGTCTTCGAGCGGATCGGTGCCTCCGAGGAAGCCCAGCGAAGCGGCCACGTAAGTCCTGGCTTCGTAGTAGCTTCTGTTTTCGCCGAGCCCCTTGCGCAGCACATCGATTGCACTCGAGCCGCCAATCCGGGCAATTGCCTCCGCTGCGGCGGAGCGCACGAACTTGTCGGAGTCGTTGTCAAGGACGTTCTCAAGCGCTGGCAGATACGATTGGTCGCCGATTCTGCCAAGGGCATTGCAGGCGAGGAACCGCTTACGGGCGGACTTGTCCTTGACAAGGGCGTTCAGGACATTGTCGGCCTTGGATGCGAGGACGGTACCGGAATCGGCCCGCTTTGGAACAAGGATCGCGGCGACAGTGTCGGCCGCCCTGGCTCCGCCAACATAGCCAAGCACAGCGATGGCTGCTTCGGCATATTGATCGGCGTTGAACCGGCTGAGCTTGGTATCCTTGTCGAATTTGTACTTTCCTTCAACGATGGATATCAGAACATCCACCCCGATGTCGCCCATCCCGCGAATGGCGCTGACTGCGACTTCCTGGATCCCCTTATCGAACATCCCGCGGTAGCAGAACATCGTCAGCAGGCGAGGGACGTCCTTCTTGGGGTCAAGCGAGGAAACATAGACCACCTCACCTGACGAAGACATATTAAGCAGATACCCGTTGTTGGCCGTCCACCAGTCTTCCCATGCGAAATAGCTTGTGGGAAGGAAATCGCCGGACGGGCTGAACAAGAGGCTCGAAGGCGCACTTGTCGCGGAAGCGGAAGGCGTCGGGCTTCCGCTCGTCCGAGGCTGGCTCGGCGGAACAATGGAGCGTCCGCCGTTGCCGGTCGTGTGGAATGTGTTCGTGGGAGCATCGGTAATGTTGGTGATCGGCTGGAGCGTTGTGCGGGTTACCGGCGTGGGAGTTTCCGCCGTGATGGGGCCGCCGCTGTTTGTCGGTGGTTGAGTCAGCGGCGTCGGGGTGGGAATTATCGTGGTAGGCGGAAGGGTGATAAGCGTCAACGGTGGAGTTGTCCGGTCAGACCTGTAGATGGAACGTATCGGCGCCGTAGTGGTGGGTGGTGTAGGACAACAAGGTGCAGGTGCTATTTGTATAGTATGAAAGATAAAGAAACCCAGAATAACCAGCAGTAAGACTACAGATTTCATATGTCACCTCGTGATTCTCTTTCCAACCCAATATGCTAAAGACAAACGGGGCGATTTGTTACAGGGGGGTTTGGCGGCATAGCCGCCGAGGAGATTGCTGATTGATGATCCGTTCGACAAGCTCAGGATTCTGGGGAATTGATGATTGATGAATCAGAGGGCGGAAAACAGCCATTAACCGCCAAGCCGAAGGTCCGCCTCAGGAGGAACGCCAAGATCGCAAAGTCGAGAAGCCTCTGATTGCGAAGCCAAGGAAACAGAAAACAGCCTTCTCACCCACAGGGTCATCCATCGCTGCATACAGCGACGGCAGACGCGGAGGCGCGGAGAGCGGAATGGAAGAGGCTTGCACCCCAGGTTGATGCGCCCCGCAGGGCGCACGAAACGAAAAAGCCAGGGAAGGCAGCCTCCCTGGCTTTATGAAACGGTCAAAACCGTGGATGCGGTCTTGTTAGAACTTGCGCTCGAAGTACAGATGTATCGTGTTCTGGTCGTGGCTTTCGATGGCGTTGTTGCCAAACGGCGCGCCAGCGTTGGTGTAGATAACCTTCTTGCTGAAGCCGTGCTCCAGCGCGAAGTCAAAGCTCCATTCGTTGTTGAATGCGTAGCTTACACCGAAAGTGACATGGTGCTCAACGATTGCGGGGAACAGCGGGGAGAGGTTCTCGTTCGGGATGGGGTTCTTGCCGTAGTTCCAGCCGCCGCGGACCGTCCATCTCTCGTTGATCTTGCAGGATGCACCGACCGCGATGACGATCTGGTCTTTCCACTTCATCGGGAACGTGACGGTGTCCATTGGGGTCGGGGCGGTGGTCATAATGACCACGGTATCCATCGCCTTGCTCCAGTTCACCCATGTGGTGTCGACCGCGAAGATCCACTGCTCGTTGGGACGGAAGGAGATGCCCGCGCCGAAAGACTGGGGCCAGTTGAAACCGTCAACCGAGCACGCGTAGTCGCCCATTCCGGAAAAGGTCATTGTGCCGTGCTTGTAGTTCAACGCGGACTGCGTGGTGTACACGAGCCCCACGGTTACGACTTCAGACGCCTTGACCATAATGCCGAACTTTCCGCCGTAACCAAGGCCGTACACATCCTTCATGTTCATCCCCGCGAAGGTGCCGGGAACGGATGTGTTGGGGAAGAAGCGCAGCTTCATCGTCGAGTAGCCAACGTTGAGGGCGGCTCCCACGAAGACGGTCTCGGTCAACTCATAGCTGACGCTGGGTGCCAGCTTCATATAGGCAACGTTGGTGTAGGTCTCATCCGTTGTGCCGAACGCAGTGGTGAGATTCTTGAACTGAGCGCCCATTCCGCCCTGTGCGAAGAGGCCGATGCCATAGGACAGCTTCAGGTCGGGCAGCTTCCTGACAAACGACACCGAGGGGAGCGGGAAAATGGCGCTTTCGCCGTCCACGTCATTTCCGAACATATCGGAGTGATTGAGGTTGGGCATCAGCAGGGAAATCCCGAAGCTGATATCCATATTCTGGATCTGGGACATTCCGGCGGGATTATTGTTGAGCGCGTACGCGTCGTCGGAAACTCCGAGCGAAGCGCCAGCCATTCCCGAGGCTTCTCCACCGTAGGAGATCATGTTCATGCCATTCGTCGCAAATGCGCTGCACGCGCAGACGGAAAGAACCAGCAGAAAAGCGGACACGATCAAACTCATTCTGGCTACCACTGGGATCTCCTTTCACAGACGAACCTCGTCAGCAGACAAATAGCCGTTCGAAAAGGGTCTTTCGTGCGTATGATAACCCCTCTCCACCCGTTAGCAAGAAAGCCGCGATGTTCTTCACAACCGGCTTCATACAGCCCATTGCGCACCGAAAATTCGTGAGGCTTCCACATTTAGGACAACGGCGCTAAAATACACCTGTGAGAGAAGACGATGACTGGAAACTGAAATCCTGGCTGATGCAGAATAACGGCACGATCGTTGACCACCTGATGTTCCAGAACATCCACGGTCTTGTCATGTGCGGCACTCCCGCCATAGAAGCGGCAATGGCCGTGGAAAGTTCTGAGCAGGTCGCCCGCTGGAAGGCCAGAATCAAACCCGGCTTCTTCCACCATGGCGCGCCGGAGGCGTTTGAAAACGCCGCCAACAAGCTGATTGACCTGGGGCTCGTCATCTACGATCTCGAGAGCGAACCCGCGTTCTGCTGGTTTGTGGACTGGTTCAAGGCCAATGCTGACACCCCCGGAGACATGCACCATCATTTCAAGAAGGCCATCGTCGCGGCAGTGCTCGCGCGCGCACAGGCGAAAAGTAAGGTACTCATTACCTACATGAAACGCCGGGTTGCCCTGCTGGCCAGGACAGCAAGACAATTCGATGGCAAAATATACTGCCGCGAGAACGAAGTCGGCCGCGTGCCGAAAGCGTTCGAGGGGAAACCCTTTGTAAGGCCCGAATACTGGCTTGACAACGAGTTCCTGCTGCCGACCATTCACGATATCTACGGCTTCACGCGGCTGGAAAGCCTCCGCCTGACCCGATCCGAGCGCGCCGACCTCGATGCCGTGATAAAGATGATCGAAAGCGACGCGTACCAGTCGCTCAGAAATGGCTACGGTTACATGGCAGTCGGGTCGGGAAGCGCCAGAAAGTGCTACAGCATGGGCTGGAGCGTTCACCTTCCCGGATGGAGAACTCCGCCCGAGGAAGAAGAATGTCGGGAGTGCTACATCCAGCGGGTCGAACTGATGGCGCATTTCCGGGTTTCCAGGAAGTGTGAATGGATGCAGAGATCCCTCAGGCAACTGGAGACCTATAGAACAGCGGAGGGCACCTTCCTGTTCCCCCGGTACTTTCTTACCGAGAAGCGCAACGGAGGCTACTGGGTCACCGGCAGCCTAATGGGGCTGGAAGAAGACCGCCGCTCGTCCAAAGTCATCGAGGTGGAATCGACCTACAGGATGCTCAATATCTGGCGGTTGCTCGGTCTGTACAAGCCGCGGACTTGCGCACTGTAAATCCGCCCCGCGTCCGTCAAACTCGATCGGAACAGCTTGGGAACACACCAGCGAAAAAATAGACAAAACTGGAGAACGAGGGTCCTTGCGTTGATTCCGCAGTCGGACAACACTCCGGCCGGAGGGAATGTCATGTATACTCGCGTTGCCCTGGCAGCTCTTTCCGTAGCGCTTTTGCTCTGCCCCGCCTGTGCGGACGAGGCAAAGACATACAATATCGACAATGTGGCCGTTACGTACCAGGACCTCGAAGAAGAGTTCATCGTCGCCTACGCCAAAGCCCTGCAGATTGCCAGGAAATCGGCGATCGAGGATTGGGGCTTCGACATGCCTGACACCGTCAGACTCGTGGTTAAGTCGGGCTCCGAACAAATAACGCTGGAAACCGACGGCAAAGACGGCGTGTACTTCAACATCACGAAGACCGCCGACGGGCACAATTTTCCAGAGAGCGGCGCCCTCAATATGTACGGAATTTGCCATGAAATCGGCCATATGTGCATGTACCGCCTGATCAAGGACACTGACTGGTTCGCCAACGAAGCCTGCGAGGCCTGGGCGCGCTACTACGGGTGCCGCACCCTTCAAAAGGTCTTCGACAAGGAAGGCGCGAAGCTCGCGCCGGGGAACTACGACTACAGCAAGGAAGGGCTTCCCCGTCTGGAGAAGGCCCTGAGAGACATCCCGCAGGACGAGAACGATATTATGACGCAGCTTTGGGATGCTTTTGTCAAGAAGGCAGGCGAAACAGAGATTCCCAAGATATTCGCGGAGTGGGGAAAGACCGTTCCTCAGGCCCCGGATGCACTGGCTGCCGCTGAAGCAGCCTTGAAAGTGGCAAAGAGGGCCCAGCCTCTTACCGAGTGGTGGAAATCCATCGGGAACAATCTCATTCTGAAGACAAGGAGCGCGTACAAGCCACAGAATGCCACGGGGCTCGCGGGAAAGGCAAAGGAACTGGTCCTCGACGACGGAACGCCACTTCAGAAGGTGGGCATTGCTGCAGGGGGCTTCGTGACGAAGTTCAAATCGCCCTTCAAGAAGACCGCCATAACGCAGGTAAAATTGTACGGCTCCCGCTACGGCGATAAGAAGATGAACTTGCGGATCTGTCTGCTCGACGAAATGGGAATGATCTTCGCCAGTTTCTTCTACGATTACTCGGTGTTCTCCACAGAGCCCGATTGGGTGACGCTGAAGATCAAACCGACTACCGTGCCGGAAACATTCTACGTGTGCCTCCTATCCAGGGCCGACGCCAAGGACGGGATATATGTCTGGTACGACGCTGCGCAGAGCGGCACTTCGTTCTACGGAACCATGGGAGTGATTCCGTACAAGCCATCCAACGGCGACTGGCTGATCCGGCCGACCGTGGATACGTGCAAGTAGGGAGGCGAAGCCACCCTATTACCCGCAGTTAGCCTTTGCTGCAAAAGCGGCCCGCGATCGTCCAATCCCGGTACGGGATATCGCGCGAGCCCTTGTTCGCGTCCGGCAACCGAATATCATCCCTGCAGGAGGGAATACGATGCTCACTCGTACGATTCTGGTTCTTCA
>Ga0265297_10008454_pt1 | contig 13713 bp, 10 predicted proteins | sample Munlanlwell13791_FD_192502 | JGI IMG/M metagenome (GOLD analysis project Ga0265297, IMG submission 192502) | Leachate microbial communities from a municipal landfill in Southern Ontario, Canada - Leachate well 137-91 | ecosystem: Engineered > Solid waste > Landfill > Unclassified | place... | reverse complement strand
GGATCTTTCAAACAGGATGAGCTGGAACAATTTGCCCGTTTACAGGAACTGATCGTTTCAATAAGGGGTTTGAGGCAAAAGAAACAGATACCCGGTAAGACGGCCTTAAAACTTTATATTAAAGGATCATTTTCCGAAAACCTCTACGGGATTGCCAAACGTATGGGAGGATTGGAAGAGGTCGTTCCTGTTAAGGAAACTCCCCGTGAAGGCAATATATATTCGTTCCTGATAGGGACGACTGAATTTTTCATTCCCCTGGGAGAACTGTTGGATACAAAAGAAGAAAGTGACAAACTCAAAGGGGAATTGAAGTACTACCATAATTTTCTGGCTGCTGTTGAAAAGAAACTCAACAACCCCGATTTTGTTCAACGAGCTCCGGAACAGGTAGTAGCTACCGAACAGAAAAAACGTTCGGATGCCATGGCTAAAATTGCCGCCCTGGAGCAGCAATTATCATCATTACAATGAAATTCAGACATCTGATCCTGGCATTGATCTCTTTCACATTGCTTGCCCAATGTGTGAAAGTCAGTGAATTGGATGATAGTGCCGATATTTCTTCCTGCGGGATTGCTTCAGTTTCTCCACAAGCAGTGGTTTTTAACATACCCGTGGTGGAGGGGGATCAGATAATCCTTCCTATGGATTACGGAAAATACGAATTTCCTGTGACTGTGACCCTGGATATCAAAACGGCACAAAAGATTGATAAGATCCTGGGGATTGACGCAGACAATTCGCTCGTATTTGAAAATGAAGGGACCGTGCGCAAGATCCACCTGATAGCCCTGAGCGGTGTGGTACATACCTACGAAATACATATTGAAGTGGCTCCCCGCAGCGACCTGGCTTCCGTATCTGCTGCAATGTTGCAGGGATTTACGCCGGATGACTTTCTGCTTGCCCGTGAAGTTGTAATTGATCTGGTTGAGAACCAAGTGGTTATTTACGCTCTTAAGGGACAGACATTGCCTTTAAACGTATCAATGCAGATGGAACTAAGCCCGGGGGCTCACCTGGACGATCAGCAGCCGGTTCAAACGTTTGCTATTAATACCTACGATACCGCGATCCCGTTTACCGTTACTGCTGAAAGCGGGAAAAAAGAAACATGGTCCGTGATCTTAACCGGTATAACACCTGTAGAAGACCTTTCACAGACACAGCCTGAGGTATGGGAACGGATGGCCCCCGCTGGACCTTACGATGTGTCTTTTCAAAACGAAGGACCCGTGATAGAAAGTATACGTGCCGATGCTTCTGCGGGTAAAATTATCGTGTGCGTACGTGAACAAGGAACGGCTTTCCCCTGGAACGTGTCCCTGAATTATGGTTTGCAACCCTACATTTTACCGATACATATTGCACCGGGAGATATTTTTCCTGTAGCAGGATGGGAAGATACCCGCACTTTTTACCTGATGGATATGTTGTCCCTTCAGGCCCGTGCCTGGGATCTTATCTGGGAAAGGTGGCTTAATCCGGATAACAAAGTATTGTCGTTTGCGGTTCTGGAATACAACTCGGCACAAAACCTTATGGAACTGGGCGATTCCGTAATCGATACACTGATCGGGTATGTGAGTATTCCCATGATCTCCGGAAATGATTTTCCGCTGGAGATCACCTCTTATAATATTACAGTTTCTGACAGTGCCTCATACCGGATCCCCGGACAGCTACTTTTTGAATCTTACAAAAGCGAAATTCCTTTTATCGTAACCTCCCAGTCCGGCATTGAAAAAGAATGGGTGATGAAAATGGATCCCTGGTTCAGTACGGGAACGGATGTGTTGTCTTTTACGGCGGAAAGTTACCATTCGGAACAAAACATGGTACAGCTGGAATCACGCCGTGCCGATATAGATAATGACAATAAGATTCTCACGCTGGTGCTCAGGGCCGGGTATGATTTTCCCCTGGTCATTGACAGTTTTGGCCTGGAATTATCCGAAAACGCCGTAATTCAGGAAGATTATTCACAAGGTATCGTGTTCAATACGATCTCTCAGACGGTTCCTTTGACCGTAGTGGCTGAAAGCGGAGATACCATGCAATGGACATTGGTATTGGCCGACGAAAGGACAGAGAACCTGGAAGCTCTTGTTCTGGATTATCACATAGCAGGTTACCGGGGAACAACCGAAACTGCCAATAATATTCTCATGGAAGAGTGGGGTGTGGTGGATACGTTGAACCGGACGGTATCACTTATCATCAACGATTGGTCCTCAAAAATGCCGTTAACCGTTAACGGGGTCATGAACATTTCCAAAAATGCCATACTGGAAGGCACCGTTGTAAATACCTGTGAACACCAGGTTGTCTTCCATACTGCAGAGGAAACGTTTGAATTTGCGGTCACCTCTGAAAGCCGGACAAATACTACCGTATGGACTCTGATGCTGGAAGATCGTTCTCCTGTCAGGAGTTCAGTTGCGGATGTTACCGGGTTTGTTACCGGGAATCCTTCCTCGGGGTTCGTATTTGATCAAAAATATCTGGAATCCGGGCCCGGAATCATAACATTGCTGGTCAGAGAAAGGCCGTCTCCGGATGCACTGTTGGCTATCAAACCGCAGATCTCGGTTTCCCCGGGAGCGCGTCTGCAGGGAATTACATCGGGAGCCCCGCTTGCCCTATCCTTTGCAGAGCCTTATGTTTTCCGGGTGATGGCCCAGGATGAAACCGTGAAAGAGTGGCAGGTACAACTTATTTATGCTCCGCAGGTTTATAACAGCGGCTATGAAGATTGGGGAACGGTAGAAGGCATCCAGAATATTTTGCCTTCAAACGGGAACGGATGGACCACAGGCAATAATGCCCAGGTTATAGGGACAACAAAAGTGTCCGGGAAAGACAGTCCTTATGCCGCAGAAATGCTGACACAATTAAAATCCGTGAATTTGGTAGTGATCAAGGTGACAAGCCTTGCTGCAGGAGCGGTCATGTTGGGTCAATTCAATTTCAGTATGGATGTGGAGGCCGTGATGAATCCTACCAGCATGTCAGACTTCGGAATCCCGTTTATGACAGACACAAATCCCATAGGTTTTGAAATTGATTACAAATACCAATCCGGCGGTCAACGGGTATATACCCAAGCCTATAAAGGAGCGTTCGGTATGCCTGCCTTTAAGGATCCCGTAAATGTGGCCGGCCCTGATAAAGCAGTGATAGCTACCGAATTACATTACAATCAAGGCGGTGAATGGGTTTACGATTTAAAAAACAGGCCAACCCTGATTGCCGAAAGTGAGATCCTGACGGAAGGAACTCCCGGATGGACTCGCGCCCGCATAGTGTTTGATAAGGTTCCCGGAAAAGAGAATCTGAAAATGACACACCTGGTTGTGCGAATGTCTTCTTCTTACCAGGGAGACGAATTCAAAGGAGCCGACGGGAGCAAGCTGACAGTAGATAATTTCAAATTGATCTATTACCTTCCCGGAGATACAGCTGTAATATTGGAATGATTATGATGAAATATACCACAAAAATCACCGTCAGGTACTACGAAACAGACCAAATGGGGGTAGTACACCACTCCAATTACATCCGTTATTTTGAAACGGCCCGGGAAGAGATGATGGCGCATTACGGCGTTCCTTATTCAGAAACCGAATCGCGCGGAATCATCATGCCGGTGCATGCCGTTCACTGCGATTACAAACATCCGGCACGCTATGGGGAAGTATTGTCTGTAGAGACACGCCTGGAAGAAATACCGCGATCACGAATTACATTCCGTTACGATATATTTAATCATGACCGGGTACTTCTTGCCAAAGGTTACGTAACACTCGCTTTTGTGGATGTTTCCCGGGGAACACCGGTAAGAGCTCCCCGTTTTCTGACGGAAGTATTGGAAAAATACATAAATTTGTAAAACAAGACTAAAGGGATATGAATAAATTATTATTGTTCGGCACTCTGGGTGCCACCGAGATCATCATCATAGCTTTGATCGTTCTGCTTCTTTTTGGAGGCCGCAAAATACCCGAATTGATGAAAGGCATAGGCAAAGGCGTTAAAAGCTTTAAAGACGGTGTGAAGGGCATTGAAGACGATCTGAAAGAAGAAGAAAACGATATTAACAAAGATCTGAAGTAGCAGAAGTGGCCGATTCTTCCCGGGATACGATTGAAATGACCTTTTGGGAACATCTGGATGAGTTCCGCAAAGTTATATTTCGCTCGGCAATTGCATTAATTTTATTAATGGTAATTGTCTTTGTGAATAAGAACTTTGTATTTGAAACCGTGATATTTGCTCCCAGAACTTCCGATTTTATACTCTACAGGTGGATGGAATCGCTGGCCGCTTTAACGGGATTTTCCTCTTTTGCACCGGAACCCTTTGAATTACAATTGCAAAACATAGAGCTGGCCGCTCAATTTTTTACCCATATAAGCGTTTCTTTCAGCATTGCCTTTGTACTGGCCACTCCTTTTTTATTATACCAGTTGTGGCTTTTTGTCAGGCCCGCTCTTTATCCAAACGAGAAAAAATCTGTAGTGGGAGCCTTTGCCTGGTGTTCCCTGCTTTTTTTCCTGGGCGTGGTAGTCGGGTATCTTTTTGTCTTTCCCCTGACCATTAACTTCCTGGGTAGTTACCAGGTAAGTGAGATGGTGGAAAACCAGATCACCCTGCAATCCTATGTACACATGTTCACCTGGCTGGTGATCATCATGGGAATTGTGTTTGAAATGCCCGTTTTGTTGCGTGTTTTATCCCGAATGGGCATTATATCCAAGGAATTGCTGAAAAAATACAGGAAATATGCGGCCGTTATTCTGTTGGTATTGGCCGCCATCATCACACCAAGCGGGGATGCATTCACATTGTTCGTTGTAGCATTGCCCTTGTATCTTCTCTACGAAATAAGTATACTTGTATGTTACAGCAAGTCGGCAGAAGAAGATGAAACCTCTAAAGCATAGATCATTTTTCCTGATTTCAGGCGGGATCATTCTTTTGTTCCTTATCCTGCTTATAATGCCCTATTTCTGGAAACAGCCTGTTTTTTGGTTGTTGAAAAGCAATTGGCTGAACGGGTACGGGAAGGCCCGGCTTATTTCCTTTTACAATCCGGCTCCCCCGGATATCATTCGCCAAAACGTTTATTTGTACAACGGCGGATTTAAACCGGATACTTTCCGGGCAGGTCCTGTACAAATCCCGGGAAAAGGATACAATTATATGGATTCGCTGGGCCTGTTACTTACACGGGATTTTTACCGGCTGGCAGAACCTTTCCGCAAAGGACTGGCCCGCGTAAAATTAGTTACGGGGTACGGCATGCTGAACACAAAAGGGAAATGGGTCATTCCTCCTCATTACGATGCTGTCCTGACACAGGAACAGGTACTGATAGTTAAACAGGACAACCGGTACGGAATAACAAGCCGTAAGGGTCGTTTTCTGATACCTTTGCAGGAAAAAAAAATATCCAATCAATATGTCACACATACGTTGCCTTTTATGTTGTCATTCCATACGGACAGTTCTTTTTCAGTGATACATCCAAAAGGGGAAAAATCGGAAGAAGCCCCATATGACAGTCTTGACATCCGGAAAAATACCCTCTTTGTCCGCAGGAAAAATCTGTGGGGCGTTCTGGACAATACAGGTTCGGAAATTATCCCTCTGATTTATGATAGCATAGATGTCTATGAGTCCGGATTATACACTGTAATACTAAACGGTTTGCAGGGATTTCACCTTCCCGGAGAACCCACACCATTAATTCCTCCTGAATATGACAAAGTGGATGTATGCACTCCGGAAACATTCCGTGTATTCCTGGATAATCATTACGGATTGCTGGACCGTGAAGCCGCGACACTTATTGAACCGGTGTACGACACCATCTATGCCCATCATGGTGAAGAATGGATTGTAACAGGAGATCACAAACGGTTTGCTATGCGCAACACCAATGATTTGTCGTATCCTTCCGGGTTTTATGAAATGATTGGTCCCTGCCGGGAAGGTATGACGGTTGTACGTGATGAAGACGGGTACGGAGTTTTATCTGAAGACGGCACTGTTAAGGTAATCCCGCAATACGATTCCATAAGCCATTACAGCAGCGGACTGGCGGTGGTTTTTGATAAGCGTCAATACGGAGTCATTGATAAAACAGGCGTTTTTACCATCCCATTTTCACTGAAACTGGTGGAGCTTTATGATTTTCACGATGGCATTGCTCTGGCTGCACAATTGAATCTGATGACCCCGCGCATCAGGAAACAATACGGATTTATAAACAAAAACGGCAACACCGTGATCCCTTTCATCTATGAAGACGGGCACAAAGTTTTTTCCAACGGGCTGGCGGGAATGCGCCTGAACGGTGCCTGGGGTTTTATTAACCCGAAAGGCGAAACTGTCATTCCCTTCCTGTACGATACCGTTACCCTGTTTTCAAACGGCCGGGCACAGGCAGTTTACCACGGTTTGATCCACTCAATTGACACACAGGGGAGAACCTTAGAATGATATCTCTTTCCAATATAACCGTTTCGTTTGCACACCTGGACCTGATGTCGGGCGTATCTTTTTCTTTGAATCGCCGGGACAGGGTGGCTTTGGTAGGAAAAAACGGGGCCGGGAAATCCACTTTGCTAAAGATCATGGCCGGGATCCAGGACCCCACTGCAGGTACTGTGGTACGTTCCGAAGATCTGAAGATCGGTTACCTGCCCCAGCAAATGGCACACGCCCGGGACAAATCGGTGCTGGAGGAAGCCCTCACTGTTTTTGCGGCCATTGATAATCTTCGCAGGGAAACCGAAAGGATCACAAAAGAACTTGCTTTAAGGGAAGATTACGATTCAGCTGCGTATAAAAAACTGATGGAAGATCTGACCGAAGCTGCCGACCGCTTGCATATCCTGTCTTCTGACAATCCCCGGGGAAATGCCGAGAAAACACTTATAGGCCTGGGATTTAAAGCCGGTGAACTGGACAGATCCACCCGCACTTTTTCCGAAGGATGGAACATGCGCATTGAATTGGCAAAACTACTGCTTTCACGGCCTGATGTACTTTTGCTTGACGAACCCACCAATCATCTGGATATTGAAAGTCTCAGGTGGCTGGAACAATACCTGGAATCATTTTCCGGATCTTTACTGGTTATTTCGCACGACCGTACGTTTCTGGATAACGTCACCCAAAGGACCATTGAGATATCCCTGGGTAAAATAAACGATTACAAAGCGCCTTATTCACAATACCTGGAGCTGCGTAAAGAACGACTGGAACAACAAAAGGCAGCCTGGGAAAACCAGCAGCGCACCATTGAAAAGACGGAAGAATTTATTGCTCGTTTCCGCTACAAGCCAACCAAATCCAACCAGGTGCAAAGCCGCATCAAACAGTTGGAAAAGATGGAACGTATAGAAATAGATCCGGTAGATAACGCGCGGATCAGTATCTCTTTTCCCGATGTTTACCGTAGCGGGAAAATTGTATTCAAGTGCCATAATGTGGCAGTGGGTTACGATAAAGGTCCTATCTTTACGGGAGCAGAGATGGTAGTGGAACGCGGTGAAAAAGTAGCTTTCGTAGGCAGGAACGGAGAAGGGAAGACAACCATGATGAAGCTGCTGACCGGCCAAAAAACAACCATGGAAGGCAAGTTTGAAACCGGTTACAACGTGAAGTTGGGTTACTATGCTCAGAATCAGGACGAATTACTGGATGACAGCCTTACTGTTTTCCAGATATTGGATGAAATTGCGGTAGGAGATGTGCGTACACGATTGCGCGATATTCTGGCTTCTTTTCTGTTTAGAGGTGAAGATGTAGATAAAAAAACCGGTGTGTTGAGCGGTGGGGAACGGTCCCGCCTGGCCATGGCCAAACTGATGCTACAGCCTTACAACGTACTGGCCCTTGACGAGCCTACCAACCACATGGATATCCGCTCCCGGGAAGTAATGAAAGAAGCCTTGCGGCAATACAGCGGAACGCTGATAGTCGTTTCCCACGACCGGACCTTTCTGGATGGATTGGTAGACAAAATTTACGAATTCCGGGACGGGAAAGTGAAAGAACATTTGGGAGGGATCAGGGATTTCATGGAAAGAAGAAAGCTGGAAACCCTCCGTGAACTGGAAGAAAATACAGCAACAGAAAACAATAACCGGACCGGAAAGGAAAATACGGAAAAAGATGCCCAAACACTTTACCGGTTAAAAAAAGAGCGTGATAAAACGTTGCGAAAATTGCAGCAGAATGTTACACGATGGGAGAACCGGATTGAACAACATGAAAAAGGGCTGGCCATTATGGATGAAAAACTGTTGTCACCTCCGGCCGAAGGATTCAGTACGGCTTTTTACCAGTTATACGAAAAAGAAAAAAGAGCATTGGACGAAGCCATGAAATCATGGGAACAGGCTCATAATGATTTAGATACATTTATTAATACAGAAGAGGATGACTGAAGACCGCATATACGGAATACATCCTGTCCGGGAAGCCCTGACAGGAAACAAAAAGCTGGAAAAAATCATGGTTCGTAAAGGGATGGAAAGTCCGGCCGCTGTAGAGATAACAGAACTGGCCAGAACCCGTAACGTTCCGGTCCAGTACGTACCTCAGGAAAAACTCAACCACCTGAGCGGAAACAGGAACCACCAGGGCATAGTGGCCGTCCTGGCACAATTGGATTACATATCGCTGGAAGAAGCAGCGCAAGCTGCCTCGGCAAAAAGCAAATATCCCACGGTCCTGCTTCTGGACGGTGTCAGCGATGTGCGCAATTTCGGGGCTATTGCACGGACCTGCGAATGTGCCGGGGTAGGGGCCCTGATCTTGCCGGCCAAAGGAGGTGCCGCCGTTAACCAGGATGCCATAAAAACATCTGCAGGAGCTTTGCTTCGCATTCCCGCCTGTAAGGTTCCTAATCTGAAAACAGCCTTGTATTTCCTGAAAGAAATGGACTATACCATTACAGGAACGGTTGCCGGGTTGGATCGTTCCATATACGATGCCGATTTTTGCCAGCCCACAGCCATTGTTATGGGGGCTGAAGGGAAAGGTATTTCCGACAGTGTTCTGCAATTGTGCGACCAGCTGGTTTCCATCCCGCAATTGGGAGAAATAGGCTCCCTGAACGTATCTGCAGCTACTGCAGTAGTATTGTTTGAAGCTGTCAGGCAACGTATAAATAAATAACAGGATGCTTTTCCGTAATAATGCCTTAAAACGCCTGGCCGGAGAAACCGCAGTGTACGGGATGAGTACCATCCTGGCCAGGGTTTTGAACTTTTTGCTGGTTCCCTTGTATACCCGCGTGCTTACGGATCAGGCGGCTTACGGGGTGGTTGCCGAGTTTATGGCTTACATTGCCGTGTTACAGGTAGTGCTGGTCATGGGCCTGGAAACCGGATGTTTCCGGTACGCATCGCTGGCGGGGCAGAAGAACGACAGGGACGGGGCATCCCGGGTTTTCTCCACTTCGCTTACCATGGTAACCCTGGTGGCCGGCCTGTTTTTTGCTGCTGTTGTTCTGTGGAGACAGCCCATTGCCGATGCTTTAGGCTACGGGAACAACCCGCTATGCATTTTTTACGTGGCAGGCATCCTCCTGTTGGACAGCATTACGGCCATACTCTTTGCCCGCCTTCGTTACGAACACAAAGCCTTAAAATTTGCTGTCTTTAAAACTATTAAGATCTTTTGCGAGCTGGGATTCAATTTGCTTTTCTTCCTGTGGGCTTCGGGATTTATGAAGGCCAACCCGGGATCTTTTCTGGAACGTTTTATCCCTGCCGTCCCGGATTACAATTACGTGCTGTTTGCCATATTCCTGTCCTGCATAGTGGCCTTGTTGCTCTTCATTCCCGATCTGATAAAGAAAAATGCCTTCCTGTTTGACCGGAAACTGTGGTCCCGCCTGATGATCTATTCATTACCCCTGATGATAGCCGGATTACCGGGCATCCTGAACGATTTCAGTGACCGGTTGTTGTTCCGTTTCCTGATACCGGAAGGTATTTCCTGGAGGGCCCAGATGGGAATATACCAGGCCGGAATCAAACTGGCCGTTCTGATAAACTTGTTTATTCAGATGTTCCGGTATGCGGCAGAACCGTTTTTCTTTGGACAGTCTGCAGACAAGAATGCCCCGGCGACCTATGCCCGGGTTCTGGATTATTTTACAGGATTTACCATGCTTGTCTACCTGGGAATCCTGCTTTACATAGATCTTTTTGGACTTATACTGGGCGTAAATTACCGGGAGGGAATAGTTGTAGTGCCTGTTATGGCACTGGCATACGTAATGCTGGGTATTTACTTTAACATCAGCATCTGGTTTAAATTATCCGGGAAGACCGGTTATGCAGTGCTCATTACATCGGCCGGTCTGGCCGTGACATTAGTGGTTAATGTATTGTTTTTGCCGCGTTACGGGTATATGGCAGCCGCTTGGGGACACCTGGCCAGCTACCTGACCATGACCGTCATATGTGCCCTGATGGGCCGCAAACGCTATCCCATACCTTATAACTGGGTGAAGAATTTATTTTATGTAGGAGTGGGAGTGGGATTGTATTTCTTCTCACAATTGTTCAGCCATATGGATCTTGTGCCCAAACTGGTTATCAATACCGGCATAATTCTGGTTTACCTGGCTATCTGGGCTGGGGCGGAAGGTTTCTACGGAAAGCTGCGCAGACTATGGCAGCGGCGATAGCCACGTTCAGGGATTCGGAACCTTCGCGATAAGCGGGGATATACAACCGTGTCTGAATGTATTCCAGGATTTCCGGACTGATTCCCCTGGATTCATTTCCCATTACTATGATGCCTTCAGCGGGTAAGGCAAGGGTGTTTATGTCTGAGCCTCCCTGCAGAACGGTTCCAAGTACCGGAAGCTGTGTCTCATTCAGGAGGGTTTCAAGGGAGGTATAAAATACGGGGACCCTGAGGATCGCGCCCATTGTCGATTGCACGGTCTTGGGATTGTAAAGTTCCACACAATCCGCAGAAGCATAGACAGCAGAAATGTTGAACCAGTCTGCCAGTCGCAGTATGGTACCGAAATTCCCGGGATCCTGGACCCCGTCAAGTGCCAGGTACAGGTTCTCTTTTTGAGGAAATGCAGGTTTGATATCCGGAATGCCAACTACGGCCAATGCTCCTGAGGGAGTGGATTGTGCCGAGATCCGTTCCATTTCCGAGGCCGTCACGAACTCTGCTACAGGAGCCTTTGAGGCATCCAAAACACCTTCCTGCAGGAACAGTCTTTTGATGACAAAGGGTCCCGGCGCTGCCAGCAACTCGGCAATCATCTTTTTCCCTTCTATGATAAATTCCTGTCTTTCCTGACGGAATTTCTTCTGATTCAGGGATTTGATAAACTTTATGTCTGCTTTGCTCAACATGGCATCAGTATCCCAGCACCTTTAACATGGATTTATAGGTCTGTTCTTTGGAAAATAATTTGGTATAATATTCGCCGTCTTCTTCGCCTATGATTACCATTTTTGGGGCAGGCATCAGGCAATGCTGTACACCGCCAAACCCTGAGATGGATTCCTGATAGGCCCCGGTATTGAAGAATCCTATATAAAGCGGTTCCCCGTTTTCGTTTTTGGGAAGAAAAACGGCATTTGCATGGGCCTCTGCGTTGTAGTAATCCTGGGAATCACAGGTAAGACCTCCCAGGAATACGCGTTGGTAGGGTTCGTTCCATTTGTTTATGGGAAGGAGTATAAAACGCCGTTTGATTCCCCAGGTGTCGGGCAGGGTAGTCATAAAAGAAGAGTCGATCATATACCACCTTTCCCTGTCATTTTGCTGTTTATCACCCAGAACCTGGTATATATTCGCGCCGCTTTCCCCTACAGTGAACGATCCAAACTCTGTAAATATGTCCGGTTCCTTAACATTACGGCTGGCACATATACTTTTTATCTGGGCAATGATCTCTTCTGTCATGTATTCGTAATCATAATCAAAAGAAAGAGAATTCCTTACGGGAAAGCCTCCTCCCAGGTTCAGGGAGTTTAGATCTTCACAGAAATTCTTCAAATCGCAATATACGTTTACGCATTTAGCCAGCTCGTTCCAATAATAAGCGTTGTCCTGTATCCCGGTATTAATGAAAAAATGGAGCATTTTGAGTTTGAACTTGGGATTTCGCTTGATGTATTTGTGATAAAAAGGCACAACATCGCTGTAACGGATCCCCAGCCGGCTGGTGTAAAATTCAAATTTCGGTTCTTCTTCCGCTGCTATGCGGATTCCGATCTTGCATTCGTTATTCACGGTCTTGTCCAGGGCTTCAATTTCGGGCATGTTGTCCAGTATGGAAATGGTATTCTCCCAGCCGGAATTCATAAGATTGGCAATATTTTCTATGTATTGCTGTTTCTTATACCCGTTGCATATTACATAAAGATCCTTGTCCACTACTTTTTGTTCGTAAAGCGATTCTATAAGGTTAATGTCAAAGGCGGACGAAGTTTCTATATGGATATCGTTTTTAAGCGCTTCCTCCAGTACAAATGAAAAATGCGACGATTTGGTACAGTAACAGTAATGGTATTCCGCGTCGTAATCTACCTTGGCCATAGCTACATTAAACAGCCTTTTTGCTTTCTGGATCTGTTTGCTTATCTGTGGCAGGTAATAAAACTTTAAAGGAGTTCCGTATTGCTGGATCAAATTCATCACTGGGATGTCGTGGAACAGAAGTTCCCCGTTTTCAACCCTGAATTCTTCCTGCGGAAAATCAAAACTTTGCTGGATCAGATCGATGTACTTGTTTTTCATCTTTGCAATGTAAGTGAGTTACTTTTAACAATATTATCCAATGTAACCGGATCGGATTGCAAATATAAAGGAATATTTAGAGGTAGTATAGTATTTGTCCTTTTTTTCTATTTTTGTATTATGCGTAAAAGCCAGGGATTTCTCTTCATTTCAGTCATTGTTTTATTACTGAATATCATGTTAACGGGTTGTGCTGCAACACGTTACGTTCCTAAAGGAGAATATCTTTTAAAAAAAAATACGGTTGAAGTAATTCCAGAAAAAATTGTACCCGTATCTGCCCTGACAACGTATATCCGGCAAAAGCCCAATACCAGTATTGTTTTTGGCTGGAAAGCTTTTCTGAATATCTACAGCTTCAGTCCGGATAAAGACAACGGCTGGAGCCGGTTTTTGCGCAAACTGGGAGAACCGCCCGTTGTATTTGATCCGGTACTGATAGATTACAGCAAACGGAATATAGACAATTACCTGACATCCATGGGGTATTATTTCAATACGGTTGCCGATTCTGTTACGTACCATAAGCAAAAAGCTACCGTTCACTATACCGTTATGCCCGGTAAGACCTATGCAGTGGATTCCATTTCACTCAGCAGGGCCGATACCAACCTGGCCGGATTATATGAACGGCATCTGGACCAATCCCTGGTCCGGACGGGAGACAGGCTGGCTTCCCTGACATTGGAAAAAGAAGCTGCCCGTATAAGCTCCGTAATGCGAAACAACGGGTATTACAATTTTAACAGAAGCCTGGTATCTTTCAGGGCCGACACGCTGGAACAGGACGGGACGGCAAGCCTGGAAGTCCTGTTACCTGCAGATTCCACCCAAAAACCCTATCGCATCAGAGATATAAATGTATACCCCGGTTTTGACCCCATGCAGGCCGTTATGGATTCTTCCTAT
>Ga0265297_10008453_pt1 | contig 13713 bp, 10 predicted proteins | sample Munlanlwell13791_FD_192502 | JGI IMG/M metagenome (GOLD analysis project Ga0265297, IMG submission 192502) | Leachate microbial communities from a municipal landfill in Southern Ontario, Canada - Leachate well 137-91 | ecosystem: Engineered > Solid waste > Landfill > Unclassified | place... | reverse complement strand
CTACCCCCTGATCCCAGGTCCCTACACCTCCCACACCACCTTCCCCCCCACGATAGTCATTACCGCTTTGCCCTGCAAGGTCCAGTCGTGGAAGGGGCAGTTACGGCTTTTACTGGCGAAGGTGTTGGCGTCCACGGTCCACTGCCGGTTCAGGTCGATGAGGGTAATATCCGCGGGGCTGCCCACGGCCAGGGTGCCCCCGGGGATCCCCAGGATGCGAGCCGGGTTCGTGCTCATGGCGGCCACCAGCTGGGCCAGAGTGAGGACGCCGTCCTGCACCAGCTTGAGGCTTAAGCCCAGGGAGGTCTCCAGGCCGATGAGGCCGAAGGCCGCAGCTTCGAACTCCAGGTCTTTTTCCAGGGAGGTGTGGGGGGCGTGGTCGCAGGCGATGGCGTCCAGAGCGCCGTCCATCAGGCCCTCCTTGATGGCGGCCACGTCGGCCGCGGTCCTGAGCGGCGGATTGACCTTGGCGTTGGTATCGTAGCCTTTGACCGCTTCGTCGGTCAGGGAAAAGTAGTGGGGCGCGGTCTCGGCGGTGACGGTGAGGCCCGCGGCCTTGGCTTGGCGGATCAGGGCCACGCTGCCGAAAGCGCTGACATGGGCGATATGGAGACGGCCGCCGGTAAGTTGCAGCAGGGCCAGGTCCCGAAAAATCATGGCCTCTTCCGCGGCGGAGGGGATGCCCCGCAGGCCCAGTTCCAGGGAGATGCGGCCTTCGTGCATCACCCCGTCGCCTCTAAGGTCCAGGTCTTCTTCGTGGGCGATGAGGGGCAGATCGAAGGTGCGGGCGTACTCCAGGGCCCGGCGCATGAGCATGGGGTTCATCACCGGGTGGCCGTCATCGGAGAAGGCCACCGCGCCGGCTTCCTTCTGGTCGCCGTATTCACTCAGGGTCTGGCCCGCCGAGCCCATGGAGATGGCCCCCACCGGATAGACCCGGGCGAGGTCCGCGGCCCTGGCCTGCTCCAGGATGAAGCGGGTGATGGCGGCGTTGTCGTTCACCGGCTTGGTGTTGGGCATGGCGGCCACCGCGGTGAAACCGCCGGCCACCGCGGCCCGGGTCCCGGTCAGGATGGATTCTTTATACTCTTCGCCGGGCTCCCTGAGGTGCACGTGCATGTCGATGAGGCCGGGGGTTACCACCAGGTTGGCCGCGGCAATCACCCGGCGGCCGTCCGCGGGGATGGTTCCGGGGGATTCCACCGCGGCGATCTTGCCGTTTTCGATGAGCACGTCTTGGACGGCTTCCAGGTTCCGGGAAGGGTCCACCACCAGGCCGCCGGAAATGAGTAGGCTCACGCTTTTTCTCCTCCAATCATGAGGTAGAGCATGGCCATGCGCACCGCCACGCCGTTGGTCACCTGTTCGAGGATGACGGAATGGGCGCCGTCGGCCACCTCCGGAGAAATTTCGACGCCCCGGTTGAGGGGGCCGGGATGCATGATGATGGCGTCGGGCTGGGCGAGCTCCAGGTGCCGGAGGGCCAGGCCGAAGAAGCGGCTGTACTCCCGCAGGGTAGAGAGAAACATCTGGCCCATGCGTTCCAGTTGCAGCCTGAGCATCATGATGACGTCGGCGCCGGTTACCGCCTCCTCCAGGGAGCAGGTGACCCTGGCGCCCAGGGATTCCAGGTAGGGCGGCAGCATGGTGGCCGGGCCCGCCACGGTAACCCGGGAACCCATCTTGGTAAAGGCCTGGATGTCGGAGCGGGCCACCCGGGAGTGGGCGATGTCGCCGATGATGGCCACGTTGAGGCCGTCGAGACGGCCTTTGGCCTCCCGGACGGTGAGGAGATCCAGCAGGGCTTGGGTGGGATGCGCATGGAGGCCGTCGCCGGCGTTAATGACCCCGCATTTGAGGCGTCGGGCCAGGTAGTGGGGGGCACCGCTGGCGTAATGGCGAATCACCAGGACATCCGGCTGCATGGCTTCGAGATTGTAGGCAGTGTCGGATAGGGTTTCGCCCTTGACCGCGCTCGACGCAGCCACCGTCAGGTTGAGGGTGTCGGCGCTAAGGCGTTTGGCCGCGATCTCGAAGGACATACGGGTCCGGGTGCTGGGCTCGTAGAACACCGTCACCACGGTTTTGCCCCTCAAGGTGGGAACCTTCTTGATGGGGCGGGTTGAGATCTCTTTCAACGAGGCGGCGGTATCCAGGATGTGGCGAATCTCATCCGGGTCCAACTCGGCGATGCCCAACAGGTCCTTCCGCCGGAATTCCATAATGGGACCTTTCTCACGTGAAGGGACGAAGGTCAAGGGGTGGCAACCTTAGCCTCATCCAGAAGGAGTTTATCCAGCCCGGCTGTCCTACCGAACTCATGCGGTCGGGGAAACTCCCCGAGAGGGCGAAGGCGGGCTTGCCCCGGCCATGCCAAAAAAAAACCTCCTTGCGATCAAAGGAGGCCCGGCCAGGGATATTGGGGGTTTCGCATCATAGGGACAGCCCTTATTCCATCATCAAATTTCTACCATGGCTTAAGGTGGAATTCAAGAAAATTTTCCGGGCCTTTTCCCCAGGCGGATGGTTGACAGAGGTCGGGGCAAGACCTATATGATGAGAAGTCCCGTGGAATTTTTTCAGCATTAACAGGACCTTGTTTGTATGCTCCCAGAGGCTGCGGGAGTGCCAGGGATGAACCTTAAGTTTGCAATGCACGTGTTTGAGGAGGATCTATAACATGGCTAATGAGCTCATGGAATGGCGGCCGTTTCGAGAAGTGTCCCGTCTGCGGCGGGAAATGGATCGTTTGTGGGAAGATTATTTCGGGCCCGGACGGCGGGCCTTGAAGCCCTTGGAAATGGAATTCGCCCCCGCGGTGGACGTCAAGGAAACCGAGGATAAAGTAGTGGTGAAGGCCGAGGTCCCGGGGATCGACGCCAAGGATATCAACATCTCCATCACCGGAGACGTGCTAACTATCAAGGGCGAAAAGAAGTCGGAACGGGAAGAGAAAGAGGAGAATTACCATCTGGTGGAGCGCAGCTACGGGTCGTTCTCCCGTTCCTTGGTGCTGCCCAGCGCGGTGAACCTGGATAAGATCGAGGCCAGCTACGATAAGGGGGTGTTGACCGTCACCTGCCCCAAGAAGGAGGAGGTCAAACCCAAGGCCATCGAAATCAAGACGGCTTAAGCCGCAGCCCCGCAAATTCTCCCAGCCTCCCCCCCGGCTTCAGGGACCGGTGGCTGGGAGACTTATGTGTTTAAGGTTTAGGTTATGATGGCCATCTGCTGAGACTGACGCCATCGTCGAACTTCAACTTCGTAATTCAGAGGACATCATCATGAGTGCTGAACTGGAAGCTATCATCAAGAGCGCCATCGCCCAGGAAGAGTTGTCTCACGAATTTTACCAACGCCTGGCCGGTCTGGTGAGCCATGCGGAAACCAAAGATACCCTGAAATTCCTGGCCCAGGAAGAACTGGAGCATAAAGCCTTCCTGCAGAGCTGTTTTACCCCCCAGGGGTGCAAGCTGGCAGGGGCCGCCCAAAACGTCCATCTGGCAGAGATGCTGGCCGCTCCGGCCATCACCGACGATCTGTCGCCCAAGGAAGCCCTGGTCATCGCCATGAAGCGCGAAGAGGGGTCATACCGGTTTTATCAGACCCTGGCCGAACTTCAGCCTCCGGGAGAAATTCAGGATTTCCTGAATAAGATGGCCAAGGTGGAGCTCCAACACAAAGAGAAGGTGGAATATCTTTACGATAACGCCGCCTTCCCCGAAATCTGGTAGCGTCTGCCGGTGAGCGCCGCAGGCTGGCTGGTGGCCCTGGAAGGGGTGGACGGCTCAGGGAAGACCACCCAGGCGCAACTCCTGGCCGAGGCCTTGGAAGGGCGCGGCCTTAGGGTGGCGCTGACCCAGGAGCCCAGCCCGGGGCCCGCGGGGCAGCGACTGCGCCGCTACCTGGCGGGACCCACCCGGAACCTGAGCCCGGCGGTGGAGCTGGCGCTGTTTGTGGCCGACCGCCGGGAGCATGTAGGCCGGGTGATCATGCCCGGCCTGGCGGCAGGCCAGGTGGTGATCACCGATCGCTACTATTACTCTTCGGTGGCCTACCAGGGGGCCCTGGGGCTGGACCCGGCCCGCATCCTGGCTCTGAACGAGACCTTTGCCCCCCGTCCGGACCTGGTGTTCATCCTGACTTTGGACCCGGGTTTGGCCGTGGCCCGCCTCACCCGGCAGCGCCAGGTGACCGAAGACCGGGATTACCTGAAGCGAGTGGCGGCCATCTATGCGTCCCTGCGCGGCCCCCATATCCACCGGGTGGACGCGGATGCGGCCCCCGAGACCATTCACGCCGGTATCCTGGAGATCACCCTGAAGGCCCTGGAGCGGGCTTGAGGGGGTGACTGGGTTGGGGGAGATCGCCAGGGTCGGACTTGGCGGCTAGGTTTCTCGGGTTGGAAAATTGTTAACCTGGAGCAAGGGGCGGATATTGTGAGGATTTCGAGTTAAAAAACGGCTGAGACTTAGCCCGCCGAAGTTTCCCGGCGTGCAGACTCGCAGATTTCCTTGACAAGTCACGGCCCAGGGGTTAATAATAATCCGTTCGGGCCGTTAACTCAGTCGGTAGAGTATCTGCCTTTTAAGCAGAGAGTCGTTGGTTCGAATCCAACACGGCCCATAAAAAAACGTCCCCATCGTCTAGCCTGGTCCAGGACACCGGCCTTTCACGCCGGCGACACCGGTTCAAATCCGGTTGGGGACGCCAAATGAAATCAATAGGTTAGGTCAATCGGCCTAACCTTTCTTTTTTAAATTCCAACACTATTCTCAAGCGTAAAATCACACGACGGCCAAAGACAACACAGCGATGATCAACAGCAGGCTGGCGCCCTATCCCAGGAGAATTTTTCCGAAAAGTCCGCATGATGAATCTCTTAAGTTCGAGACACTATAAAAACCAACGCTGGAATTTACCTATTAGCTCCCGTTCTCAGGCGGCGATAGCGCCGGATGAGGGCATTGGTCGAGCTGTCGTGTTTGAGATCGGGCTCGGTGGAGCTCTCGAGCTCGGGAATGATGCGCTTGGCCAGCACCTTGCCCAACTCCACCCCCCATTGGTCAAAAGAGTCAATGTTCCAAATGGCGCCCTGAGTGAAGACACTGTGTTCGTACAGGGCCACCAGACTGCCCAAGGTTCTGGGCGTCAGACTCTCGGCGATAATGACATTGGTGGGCCGGTTGCCTTCGCAAACCCGAAACGGGGTCTGGAAGGCCGGGGAACCCTCCGCCGTCAGTTCTCCGGCGGTCTTGCCGAAGGCCAGCGCCTCGGCCTGGGCAAACAGGTTGGCCATGAGCAAATCGTGATGGTGGGTCAGGGGGCTAACCGGCTGGCAAAAACCGATGAGATCGCAGGGGATCAGCTTGGTGCCCTGGTGAATAAGCTGGTAAAAGGAATGCTGGCCATCAGTGCCGGGCTCGCCCCAGATGATGGGGCCGGTCTCATAGCTCACGGGTCGGCCGGTCTCAAGGTCCACGTGCTTGCCGTTGCTTTCCATCTGCAACTGCTGCAAGTAGGCGGGAAAGCGGGCCAGATAGGCGGCGTAGGGCATGATGCCTACCGTTTGGGCGCCGAAGAAATTGTTGTACCAGACCGTCAAGAGGCCCAGGAGCGCGGGGAGGTTCTTCTCGAGGGGGGCCCTTCGGAAATGCTCATCCATGGCATGGAAACCGGCCAGCATTTCCCGAAAGTTCTCCGGCCCCACTGCCAGCATGGTGGAGAGCCCGATGGCCGAGTCCATGGAGTAGCGGCCGCCGACCCAGTCCCAGAAGCCAAACATATTGGCGGTATCGATGCCGAATTTCTGAACCTCCTGGGCATTGGTGGACACCGCCACAAAGTGCCTGGCCACGGCGTCTTCGCGGCCCAGCCCCTTGATCAACCATTGTCGGGCGGTCTGGGCGTTGGTCATGGTTTCAAGGGTGGTGAAGGTCTTGGAGGAGATCACGAAAAGGGTCTCGCCTGGGTCCAGGTCGTGGGTGGCTTCCGAGAAATTGGCGCCGTCCACATTGGACACGAAGCGGAAGGTCATAGAGCGCTCGCTGAAGGGACGGAGCGCCAGATACGCCATCTCCGGCCCCAGATAGGAGCCACCGATGCCGATGTTGATCACGTTCTTGATGCGTTTGCCGGTGTGGCCCTGCCATTCGCCCCGGCGCACCCGGCTGGCAAAATCTGACATCCTCTCCAGCACCGCGTGGACCTCCGGCACGACGTCCTGTCCGTCCACCCGGATGGACACGCCCCTGGGGGCGCGCAAGGCCACGTGCAGCACGGCTCGCTTTTCGGTGAGGTTGATTTTTTCACCCCGAAACATGGCATCGATCCGGGCCCGCAGACCGGAGTCCTCGGCGAGTTGCAGAAGCAGCTTGAGGGTATCCCCAGTGATCCGATTTTTCGAGTAATCTAGGTAAAGTCCCGCGGCTTCGGCAGTGAAACGTTCGCCGCGTTGGGGATCGTCAGCAAAAAGTTGTTTGAGATGGACCTGCCTGATTTGCTGATAATGGGCTTCCAGGGCCTTCCAGGCCGGGCGTTCGGTAAGTGGGGCGATCGTTGCTGTCATGTTGGTGCTCCTTTCGTTCCTGATATCGCTTTAGGAACCGGCCAGGGCATTCCTTCGGCAGGCAATCACTTGGCGGCGGCTTGCAGCGCCGGCTGGTAAAATTTCTGGGAGTACTCTTTAACCATTCGCCGAGCGCTAAATAACGGGCCGGCGCTCTTCATCGCGGCCTTCATCATCTTCACCCACCCTATCGGGATGCCTTCGTCATTTACTTGATAATAAAGGGGGACAACCTCCTTTTCCAAAAGGGCGTAAAGAGTCTCAGCGTCTTGAGCGTCCCTGTCAGCAGCCTCTGCTTCGCCGCCGATGGACCAGCCGTTGTGGCCGTTGAAGGCCTCAATCCACCAGCCATCCATGATGCTCAGGTGGGGCACCCCGTTCAGGGAGGCCTTCATGCCGCTGGTACCGCAGGCCTCCAATGGCGGCAGCGGGTTGTTGAGCCAGACGTCTATTCCATGGACCAGGAATTGCGCCAGTTGCTCCCCGTACTCCTCCACAAACGCGATCCTGCCGCCGAATTCCGGGGCCTGGGCAAATTTAAAGATCTTCTGCAAGATTTTCTTCCCCGGGTCATCGGCAGGGTGAGCTTTACCGGCGAAGATGATCTGCAGGGGATGGAAGGGGTCATTAACGAGCTTTTTCAGCCTTTCCAGGTCATGGAAAATCAGGTCGGCTCGTTTGTAGGTGGCAAAACGACGGGCAAAACCGATGGTCAGGGTAGTGGGGTCCAGCATGGTGCCCCCAGCCACCACGTTGCCCAAACCTACGCGCTCCTGTACCCAGCGGCGCCGGATCCTCTCCCGGATAGCGCCGATCAATTTGATCTTTTTCCGAATGTGGATATCCCAAAGTTCCGCATCCCGGATATCCTCCACCAGTTCCCAGACCGCGGGATTGTCGTGATCAGTCAGCCATTCCGGACCTAGATGCCGGGTGCAGCAATCACCCAGCTTGGGGTCCATCCAGGTGGGAACATGGACCCCGTTGGTAATGTGGCCGATGGGAACCTTTTCCGGCGGCAGATCGGGCCACAAAGGTTGCCACATGCGCCGGGCCACTTCGCCATGCCGTTTGCTTACCCCGTTGCGATACTCGGACATACGCAGCGCAAAAGCGGTCATGTTGAAACCGGAGCCGGCTGGTTCAGTGGGCGAGGTCCCCATCTTCAAGAAGTCGTCCCGGGGTAGCATGGGATAACAGGAGCAGATGTATTTATCCACCAGATCAAAAGGAAAGACATCATGTCCCGCCGGTACCGGGGTATGCGTGGTAAACACCGAGGTGGCCCGCACCTCCCTGACCGCCTCCTCATAATCCATATTGTCCTCCACACGCTCCCGGACTCTTTCCAGCAGGGCAAAGGCCGGGTGTCCCTCATTCATGTGCAGGACCGAATGCTTAATCCCCATTTGGGCCAACATGGCGCTGCCACCGATGCCCAGGACGATTTCCTGGAGTAGGCGCTGCTCCACATTGCTGATATAGAGGTGGTTGGAAATTTGCCGGTGGGCCGGATTATTGACCTCCAGATCGGTATCCATCAGGTAAAGAGGAATGCGCCCCACCATCACCTGCCACACCGCCACATGGATAGGGGGCTCGGTGAAAGGTACCTGTACTATGAGTTGGTTGCCCTGGGCATCCACCACCCGGGTAATGGGCGCGGCATCCCGGTCGAGAACCTGGTCCACGTTTTCCTGCCAGCCGTCGGCATTGATCTTCTGGAGGACATACCCATCTGGATACATAAAGCCCACCGCCACAAGGGGAATCCCCAGGTCGCTGCACTCCTTGAGGTGGTCTCCGGCCAAAAAACCCAGCCCCCCGGCGTAGAATGGCAGAGACCGGTGCAATCCGTACTCCAGAGAAAAATAGGCGATGGGCAGGCAGGAGGTGGGGGTGATGTTCTCGGTAAACCAGCAAACCTGGGTTTCCACCTTCCGGCGGAATTCGGCCAGCACCGCGTCATAACGTCGCAGATATACGGGGTCCCCGGCCGCAGCCGAAAGAACGCTTTGGGGCAGCACCTTTAAGAGCTTTACCGGATTGTGATCCGTCTCCGTCCAGACAAAGGGGGCCAACCTCTGAAACAATTTCCAGGCAGCAGGGTGCCAGCTCCACCAGAGATTATAGGCCAATTCCCCCAGCCCTGTGATGCGCTCAGGTAGGTTAGGAAACTGTTCTTTCAAGTCCGGCATAGGATTTTCTCCTCAAAAAGTCTCTTTGAATCTCGAAGATTCACTCAATCTGACCCTATCCTTTCCTTTCTCTTGAAGCGCCCTATCGAAATATTAGATTATTGAAAACCGGGTCTGGCTATGGGGGCAGCTTCGGGACCAAAACCTTCAAATTTAAAGAAAAGTTCAAAATAAAGGTAATAACTGGGCAGAGGATGTCAATCCAGATTGAGGTGGTCCTATGGAGGCAGAGCTCAGACCGACTGCGGCCGCGGTCTTTTTCGGGTATAATAACCTTGGTTGAAATAAATGTCGCCTGGCAGCCGCGGCATCAGGAGGTAGGTCATATGGTCAGTGCCGCCAGGGCCTTGCAGATCAGGCGCCTGGCCTCCGGGGGGTTGATCACCAACTATTTCTGCACCTCCCGGTGCGCCCATTGCCTCTATTGCTGCGGTCCCCAATGGGCCAAAGACTATATCGATGCGGCCGCCGCCCGGCTCAATCTCGAAAAGATCCGCAGCCTGGGGTGCCGCGCCGTGCACGTCGGGGGCGGCGAGCCCTTCCTCAACCCCCGGGGATTGCTTCGGGTCCTGGCAGTCGCCCGGGAAACAGGGGTGCGGGTCGATTATGTGGAGACCAACTCCTCCTGGTACAAAGACCCCAAGGAGGCGGCCGAACTGCTCCGGGAGCTCAAGGACCTGGGTCTGACCACCCTACTGGTGTCTATTAGCCCCTTCCACAACGAACATATTCCCTTTCAGAAGGTCAAGGGGGTCATCGAAGCCTGCCGGGCCACGGGCCTGGCGGCCTTTCCCTGGGTGTCGGACTTTTATAAAGAGATCGACGCCTTCGATCCCCGCCTGCCCCACCGGCTGGAGGAATACCAGGTGCGGTTCGGGGTGGATTACCTGCGCCGCATCCCCTCCCGCTATTGGATTCACTACGGCGGCCGGGCCGCAGACACCTTTGCGAAGCTGTCCGAGACCCGCACTGCCGCCGCCATCCTGGCCCGGGAGCGTCGGGGGTGCCGGGAACTTGAGGACGTCAGCCATTTCCACCTCGATCTATACGGCCACTACATCCCGGGTCTTTGCGCCGGCTTGGCCATCCGCCGGGATGACCTGGGGCAGCCACTCACTGCGGCGCAATATCCCCTCCTGACGCGCCTATACGAGTCGGGGATCAACGGCCTGTGGGCCCTGGCCCGGGAAGAGGGGTTCGAGCCGGCCGGGACGTATCTTTCCAAGTGCCACCTTTGCCAGGATATCCGGCGTTACCTGCTCCTGGACCGGCAACTGCCGTTCCCCGAACTGGCCCCCCGGGGTTTTTATGAGAACCTTTAAGGTCGAAGGGCCCGGCGATGCCTGACCAGACGGACCACCCGGAAATGGCTTACGAGGGCCTGGAACAGGGACCCATCCGGCCCCCCAGCGAGGCCCACAGCCTGTTGCTGCGGCTGACCCGGAACTGCCCCTGGAATCACTGCACCTTCTGCCCGGTGTACAAGGGGACCCGGTTCTCAGTGCGGCCGGTGGCCCAGGTGCAGCGGGACATTGACGCGGTGTATGAGGCGGTGCAGCGGCTGGAGCAGGGAGCCGGGGAGGCCCAGCCGGGAGGAGACCGCCAGGCCCGGGTGGCGGCCAGGAACTGGATAAAAAACGGCAGGCGCCAGGTCTTTCTCCAGGACGCCAACAGCCTGGTGATGCCCCCCGAAGACCTCCTGGCCATCCTGCGGCATCTCAAGGCGCGCTTTCCCGACGTGACCCGGGTGACTTCGTATGCCCGCTCCAACAGCGTGGCGGCGCTGGACATCCAGACGCTGGCCGCGCTCCGGCAGGCGGGGCTCAGCCGCATTCACATCGGCATGGAATCGGGGGCTGACCAGGTCCTGAAACTGGTGCGGAAAGGCACCACCAAACGGATGCACATCCTGGCGGGGCAGAAGGTCAAGGCTGCGGGGATGGAGTTGTCGGAATACTACATGCCGGGGCTGGGAGGCCGGGCGCTGCTGGAACTCCATGCCACGGAAACGGCCTCGGCTTTGAGCCGGATCAATCCGGATTTCATTCGGCTCCGGACCCTGGCCATTCCCCCCGAGGCGCCGTTATATGCAGATTACCTGGCCGGCCGCTTCCTCAAACCCACGGATATCATGATGGCCCGGGAACTGCTGCTGTTCCTGGAATCGCTGACGGGGGTCACCAGCGCCATTAAAAGCGATCACATCCTGAATCTGCTGCCCGAAGTGGACGGCAAACTGCCCCACGATCAGGAGCGCCTGGTTACGATCGTGCGGACGTTTCTGGATCTGGACCCGGAACTGCAAATGCTCTACCGGGTGGGCCGACGGACCGGGGTTATGGCGGGGTTGCGAGATTTAGAAGATCCTGACCGGTTGGCTCACGTGGAGGACATCTGCCGCCACTACCGGATCAGGCCGGAGACGCTGGATGCAGTCACCGATGAGATGATGCGGCGGTTTATCTGAGGCGCCATTCAGGACGCCGGATTCAAGCCCATAGGGGGCCTGCCCCTCAGTTAGTCCAAGATCTATCCTGCCCACCCGGTTCCGGATACAGCCCATGACAACCAGGAAAAATATTCGTTGATTTAGACTCAAAATACGTCGATATAATAGATTGCTGTAATTGAATTTTGCCTTTGGCGAGCCCCTGGCCGCGCCGCATATTTCATTCAAGGAGTACTTCGTGACGTACCCGCTTTTTCAATTATCCATTCGGAAATTTGTCCTCCTGCTGGCGACCGCTCTGGCTGTGTTACTCATCCTGGCAGGCTTCGCCAACGCCGGACCCAGCAATCCGGCGGCCACTGAAACCGCTCAGTCTGAACCAGCCGCGCCCACGGCGCCGGCAACTCCGCCGATCGCAGCCCCTGAGGCGCCTGCGGCCCCGGGGACCCCGCCCCTCGCGGCCCCGGAACCCCCGCCGGCGGCTCCGGCCAAAACCAAAAAAACCGCGAAGGGTAAGAAGGCTGCCAAGACCCCAAAATGGCAACAGGCCGCGCCGCCCGGAAAAATTGCGCCCCCGGGCAAATACAACGCCGGCGAGGACCCCGAGTTTGCCCAACGGCACGGCTGGCCGGTGAAAACCCCGCCGACGCTACCGGGTTCGATCCTGCCGCAGAAACGCATCGTCGCCTACTACGGCAACCCGCGCTCCACTAAGATGGGGGCGCTGGGCGAGTACCCCAAGGATGAGATGCTGCGGCGGCTGAAAGGTGAGGTGGCCAAATGGGAGGCCGCGGACCCGTCATTGCCGGTACAGCCCGCCCTGCACCTGGTCGCGGTGGTGGCCCAAGGGGAGCCGGGTAAGTCCGGCAAGTACCGCATGATCCATCCGGACGCGTTGGTCAATGAGGTTTACGGCTGGACAAAGGAAGTAAACGGCATCCTTTTCATCGATATCCAGACCGGCCATTCTGACATCCGCACCATCCTGCCGCGCTTCGAATGGATCCTGAAGAATCCGGACGTGCACCTGGGGATTGACCCGGAGTTCAACTTGATCAAGAGCGGCAAAATACCGTGCACCAAGATCGGCACCTATGACGCTGCGGACATCAACTATGCCGCCGGCTACCTGCAGGAACTGGTGAAAAAGTACAATCTCCCGCCCAAGGTGCTCATCGTGCACCGCTTCACGCGCAACATGGTCACCAATGCCGAAAAGGTCACGCTCCGCCCCGAGGTACAGGTTGTCATGAACATGGACGGCTGGGGCGCCCCCTGGCTGAAGCGGGATTCCTACCGGGATTACATCGTTGCCCACCCGGTGGAGTATACCGGCTTCAAGCTCTTCTACCACAATGACACCAAGAAGGGCGACCCGCTGATGACCCCGCAGGACGTGCTGAAGCTGAACCCGAAGCCGATTTACATCCAGTACCAGTGATACCAAATATGGTCTGACATTATATGGGTGGATGGGAATTGCTCTGAGGGGAATTAAGTGAGAATCGCAGAAGCTCAGAGGCCGCCTAGACGTAAGCGAGGCCTCTGAGCTTGGGTTGTGTTCAAAAAGCTTCTTTTTGTAGCCGCAGGCTTCAGCCTGCGCCTGCACAGGCGAGACGCCTGTGCCACCATTTGATGCAGTGGTAGTGTCAACTTTCTTGTGTGAAATTTTTAAGGAATGGCAATGCCAGGCGTCCTCTCCCGATAGGGGTGCCTCTCCACTGCAATTCCATTTTCAAAGAGATAAAGGCCAGGAGTTTATAACAAGAAGATTCCCCAGCCACGATCTCCATGGGTCTGGTGCGGCGTTTGAACTCCTTGTTGAGCCGCTCGATGATGTTGGTGGTTCGCAGAGAAATCCATTGTTCCACCGGAAAGTGGTGAAAAGTGAGACAAGATTCCAGGGATCGTGCCAAACAAGCGGCAGCCGAGGGTAGCTCCTTGGCCCAGCGCACCTGGAAGTCTTGGGCGGCTTGCAGGGCCTTGTCCCTGCAGGAGGCATAAAAGATCGTGCGCAAATCCTCCGCCACCGCAGCTTTCAACTTGTGGGGCACCTTCGCCAGGACGTTGCGGCTCACGTGCACCTGGCAGCGCTGCACCCGGCTGCGAGGAAATTCCTCTTTGAATACGCCTTCCAAACCTGAGAGGCCGTCCATCACCCCTAAAGTAATGCGGCTGCCGTCCAGCCCTCGGTCTTTTAAATCCCGGAACAGCTCCCGCCAGGAGGCGGCCGATTCCTTGTCGCCGGCCTGGAGTCCCAGTACCAGCTTATGCCCCTGGACGGTGACCCCGATGACCGCCAACACCGGCACCTTGCCCACGCTGCCATGCAGCCTCATGTCAAAGTTGACCCCATCCACAAACAGATACTGGATCTGCTCGCCGGAGAGGTCACGGGTGCCCCATCTTTCCACCGCGTCCGTCAGTTCGGCATTGGCCTGGCTGATCTCCGTATGGGAGAGGCTGCGGCCAATGAGGCGCCGGGACAGCATGGAGAG
>Ga0265297_10008452_pt1 | contig 13714 bp, 14 predicted proteins | sample Munlanlwell13791_FD_192502 | JGI IMG/M metagenome (GOLD analysis project Ga0265297, IMG submission 192502) | Leachate microbial communities from a municipal landfill in Southern Ontario, Canada - Leachate well 137-91 | ecosystem: Engineered > Solid waste > Landfill > Unclassified | place... | reverse complement strand
ACGCGTTACTTCCAACATGTCATTTATCAGATTAATCATACGATCATTGCTATCATACCCTTTCTTAACCAGATCCCTTTGTTCTGAAGTTAAGTTTTTTGAATATTCATCAATAAGAAGAGAAAGCACCCACTTGGTAGCTGAGAGAGGGGTTCTCAATTGATGTGCAATCACGGAAATGAATTCTGTTTTTACTTTATCAACCTCCAATAAACGTTCGTTTTCAAGTCTTAGTTCTTCTTCATTTCTAGTCAAGACTTGATTACTATGACTAAGTTCTTCTAATTTTTTGATGTCCGGCGAACGGTCCAAAAGTTCATAACCCTTGTCATAATTTATATATGTATCGCTTACCACTTTCAAAAAAGCTTCCCACTCCGGAGAGGACGGAAATTTATCATTAAAAATTTGTTTCAGCTGTTGTTCTAGAAGATGATGCATTTATTTTCTCACTAACAAGTTAATTATAACATACAATAATTTACTCGGAAGTAAATTTCGAGAGGATTTTTTATTTTATTGTGCGGGATGGGTCGGTCTCAAGTTCTGGCTCGCCGTCGCTCGCCAGTCTTGCGACCCTACCTCGCCGTTTTTCGAGACGAAAAACATGCTCCGGTTTTCGATTCCCCACGCAAGCCAAGCAGTTGGCTTGTTCATCTCGCACAAAATAAAATGGCACCTGTGTAGGTGCTATCTTATTTTGTGCGGGATGGGGGAATCGAACTCCCGACCACGGTTTGGAAAACCGTCGTTTTACCACTAAACTAATCCCGCATGAAATTAGGATGACTTGAGCATTATACATAAAAACGAGAAAAAATAAAGTAAAATTTATTTCTTTAAATAATGTTTGAGTGTATAAATCCAGTCTTCATCCCCTTCTTCGTTTTCAAGTTTTGTATTCAATAACCATTCCAAATATCGTCTGTCGGTTCTAAGAATTTCTTCAATATTTCTATCTTTATATTTTCCAAAACTGAATTTAGTGAACAAAGACGGATTTTTGGATATTTCCATCATTTTTTCAATTGCTTTTTCATCGCTGAGCCCTTCTTCTTTTTTAATTTTTGCTAGAAGACGAAGAAAAACTGCATGTAGCACATTCACATCCCCTTCTGCATCGTGAGCCCTACCTTCTATATCAAGATCCAAGTGATATCTCAAATACTGTAAATTGTATTCCGGAATCAGATTCTTTGGATCAAGGAATCTAGCAACCCGAAGTGTACAAATAAACCTAGGTACAGAAATATCCTCCGCTTCAAGCATTGCCCTATCAAATTTGGCGTTGTGAGCCACCAAAATGCCAGTTTTGAGCCTTTTTTGTAGTTCTGCATACATATCGCTTCCGACAAAAGGTAGCTTATCCTTGAGCATTTTGTTCGTGATATGAGTAATACTCATTGCCTTCACTGATACTGGAAGTGGGGGTTTAAAAAACTCCGTACAAATCTTTTTGTCGTCAGAAGAAAGATAACATATCTGACACAAACGATCTTTTTTTACATCATTTCCCGTCGTTTCAGTATCTAAAAATATAAGTTCCATGGGTAAATATTAACACAGAAAATTGAAATGAAGAAAATTAAATTCAGGGGTATTATCCTTCTCTTAGTTTTTAGAGACCGAACTTTTTAAAATCTCTTCTTTATCGTCATCTTTTTGTATCTTATTTACTCTTTCAAAACCACATTTTTGGCACTTATGTTTTATGCGAAATTCGCCATTTTTCTGTTCAAGTCCGATAGGCATCATCAGTCCCTTACATTCTGAAGCACGATCTCCCGGATTTACGTCCACATGCTTGCACCACAGACATTTTGGACAATGATTTGTATAACCATTTCCTTTTACAAAAAATCCACACTTTTCACAAGTAAAATTCTCAACTTTTTTTTGAAACTTTTTGGACATTTAGAGAACTTTTATTATTTTGGCTGTCTCGTTAGATTTATTTATAAAAATTTCATCACCGCTTTCCAATTCTATTTCTTCGCTATGATTATCAGCATAGGCAACAGCCACGCCCCTTGTTATTTTAATCTTAATCTTAGAATTTTCTTTTATTACCATATGGTCGGATTGCTCGGTGCTATTGTTAAAAGCCACCCCTATCCCCACTTCAAAAAAACTGTCTGTAATAGAACGATAATATCCAGTTGAGCCATACGGACTTGCTATTACCACACCATCTCCGATAATTTCTTCTCCAATTTTTCTACCATTAATAAAAATTTTATATCTTATCGCTTTTCTCGGATCTTTGTTATGAACTATGATCTCATTGAGACCACAGATGTTTTTGTTCTTGGCTTTTGCGGAGATTTTTATGTATTCTTCTATAGTATATTTTTTATTTTTGATCTTTTTCAAAACTTCTTCGTTAGAAAAATGAAAACATTTTTTGCAAACACGACTGTTTTTCAAATAGAATTTTGGCACGCCAGGAAAGACTCTTTCCGCAAGCATAAAAGTTCCATCTCCTCCAAAACTTGCCACTAAATTGGGGTTTTTCTTAACAAGATTAAAACCAATCTTTTTTGCAGAATTCGTAACTTTTTTCAAACCATTACCGTAAATTAGAAGATTCATATTACATTGTCGGAGTACCGGGATTCGAACCCGGACTGCATGCTCCCAAAGCACGTATGCTACCGTTACACCATACTCCGATGTTGAATAAATCTAGCATAAAACGAAGAAAAACAAAAGGAAATAAAATTTTTCTTTTCTAAAAAAATGTATTGAGAAAGACTTTGGAAGGCGTGACTGACGCCGGACATAAGAAATTTTTAGTAAAAAATTTCTGCGTCTTTCGAGATATATTTTTGTAGGAAAGAAAAAATTTTCTCTTTTTTTATTGACTCACTGTTTGTTTTGAAGTCATTCTAAGCAGAATTTCTTTAAAAGTATCCTGACTTGTGGTAATAACTATCGTTTCTTTATCTGGAATACAATACAGAAGAAGTATGCTGCCACTATTGTCTTTTGTTACCCTGCAATCTTTATTTTTTATGACAATATCCTGAAAAGATTTTATATCTTCAGCAAATACATCGGTAGTTGTTGCCAAAAGACTATCCGGATCCACAAGTCCGAATAAACCTTTAAAATTTTTCCACAAATCTACCTCCCAAGCAAGCATTCCCGAATAAGCGTTTTCATATGAACCAACTTTCAAAATAAGAAATTTTTGATTGCCAATAAAATTATGCATTCCAAACAAATAGTCCGGCTTTAATGTTCTGACAAGTATCTGTGGAATATTAAAATTTAAAAGATTTATGAACTTATTTATATCCACCACACTTCTCGTATCATCAAGGTTTTTCTCAGTCAGATACATTCCGCGTATGGTTCCCACCCTGATAGATGTCTGGTCCACTCTTTCTGAAAGGGTTTTTGCAATTCTTGTCTGATCCAAGTCTTCCAAGTTCAAATCCTCTGTGGAATCTGGAGTGATTATCGGTGAAGTTCTAGTTACAGTAGTTGTAGCGGGTGCATATTTTTGGTTGACAAAAAATATTGGAACGACAACAGCCAGAACTCCAAGAATAACCAAGAAAAAAGATACTAGGATAATAACATAATTTTTTTTGTCTTTTTTCCCTGTTTCTTTTTCTTCCTTCATTCTTTCCATCATTCTCTTATTTTCTGCAAGTGCAATGTTTACCGACGACAAGTGGCTTGAGGCCACAGTTTCTTCTACATCGCTCTTATATGTACGGATAATTGTCTGTCGCGCAGCAGGAACTGGAGACGGTTTTTGAGGAATTTTGTTTGGAGGATAAATAGAACTTAAATTTGTACTTGGATTGGAGCTTGGGCTGGGATTGATATTTGGATTGAGATGCGGACTAGGGTTTTGATTTGGGTTTAAATATTCCGAAAGTTCCTCGCCAATTAAATTGGTTTTTCCACTTGAAATATTTTGATTTCCTTGTACTTTTTCTTCTGGATCCATAAGTAGGTTTAAGTATATTATACAAGAAAAAAGATAATTTTAAAAATAAATCAGCCCGGTTTCATTTTGAAAAACCGGGCTGATTTTTAACTCTCTTTGCTTTACTTTGCTGGTTGAGGATTTGTAGGCCCAACTTTGTTTTTGGCAAAATCAGGATCTGCAGACTTTATAGAAAGATTTATTCTATTTTTCTCATCTACTTCCTTAACCATGACCGGAACTCTGTCGCCTACTTTCAAGATACTTTCCACTTTATCTACCCTAAACGGCGCAATTTCCGAAACATGGACAAGTCCTTCTGCGTTCACACCAATTTTTACAAATGCACCAAACGCCTCGACTCTGGTTACAACGCCCTCAAACTTTTCCCCTCTCACATATTCATGAGTAAGTTCTTCCACGATTTGTTTAGCTTTTTCCGCAGAACCATCTTTACCTGTAAAAAATACCGTTCCATCGTCATCAATATCTATTTCTGCACCTGTCCTTTTTTTAATATCATTTATTGTTTTTCCTCCTCCACCGATTACAAGACCTATCTGGTCTGGTTTTATTTTTGTCATGAGAATCTTTGGAGCATTTGCAGAGATATCTTTCCTTGGTTCAGCAATTGCTTTCAAAATTACGTCAAGAATCTTTAATCTTGCCTGTTTTGCTTTTTCAAATGCTTCTCCAAGCACTTTTATTGGCACTCCACTAACTTTCACGTCCATTTGGATTGCAGTGACACCATCTTTTGTTCCTGCAACTTTAAAATCCATATCGCCATAATGATCTTCCGGTCCTTGAATGTCAGTAAGAACTTTATAATTTCCTTTTTCATCCATCATAAGTCCTGAAGCGATTCCGGCCACTGGTTTTTTAATTGGCACACCTCCATCCATAAGAGCAAGTGTGGAACCACAAACAGAACCCATTGAGGTTGAGCCATTTGAAGAGAAAGCCTCGGACACGAGACGAATAGTGTAAGGAAAAACTTCAGTAGAAGGTATCATCGGCAAAAGAGCTTTCTCTGCAAGTGCTCCATGACCTATCATTCTTCTGTTTGTTCCGCCCATTCTACCCGTTTCACCAGTAGAATATGGAGGAAAGTTGTAGTGATGCATAAATCTTTTTGCCTCATTGCTTTCTTCCATTCCGTCAATTATCTGTGCATCGCTTGGTCCTCCCAAAGTTAAAGCAGTAAAAATATGGGTTCCTCCTCTGTAAAAGATTCCTGAACCGTGAAGTATTGGAGAGATTCCACCAGCTTGTGCAAAGAGAGGTCTAAGTTCATCCACTCCTCTACCATCCGCTCTTTTATTATTTTTTAAAACTTGTTCATGTATCATTGCATCAACTTTTTCTTCAAAAAGATGTTCCGCGAAATGTGAATTTTCATCTCCCAAAGTTTCTTCCGCAAGTTTTATCCATTCTCCCATTATTTCTCCTATCTTTGATCCGCCAGGAACCCCACTCATCACAAAACTCTCGAGTTTCGGCTCAATTTTTTCTGTAAATAGTTTACTGACAGCTTCTGGCATGACTGGTGCCGGCAAAGATATCTTTTTCTCACCAATTTCAGAAATAATTTTCTTCTGCCATTCATTTATTTTTTCAATTTCGGTTGAAGCAAGCTTTAATCCTTCAATAACAACAGATTCTTGTGCCTCATCTCCGCCAAGCTCTATCATGTTTATATTTCCGTCTTTTCCGCAGGCTATTAAATCAACTTCATAATTTTCATTTTCTCTTTCTATATAAGTTGGATTCGTCTGAAAACCGTCGCTCTTGTGTTTGCCAATTCTGCAAGCGCTGACTGGTCCGTGAAATGGAATTTTTGAAATTCCAACCGCAAGTGAGCCTGCAATAACGCTCAAAACATCCGGATCATCCGCATCTATAGAAAGTACGGTAACAACAACTTGTATTTCATGTCTTATCCACTGATCAAAAAGTGGACGGATAGTTCTGTCAACGATTCTTCCATTTAAAATAGCTTCGTCAGAAGGTTTACCTTCCCTTTTCATAAATCTACTCCCCAATATTTGTCCGCTTGCGTAAAACTTTTCTTCATAATCAACTGTAAGCGGTAAATAATCTCCTCCTACTTTTGGTTCTTTTGATATAACTGCCGTAGCAAAGACCATAGTATTGCCATATTTCAAAAGTACCGAACCGTTTGCATTTTCTGCAAGGTCATTAAACTCGGCGGTAAGCGTTCTACCTCCGAACTCTGTCGAAAATTCTCTTTTTTTCATATTTTACCAGCCTGATTTACAAATTTCAGATTACCCGCCAAAGCGGACAAGCTGCTTATTCATAAACCAGACAAATTAAACTAATAAACTGTCTAAATTTTAGACGACTTTATACTAGCATAAAAAAAACTAAAAAACAGGTTGAACATTTAAATGTTCAACCTGTTTTTTAACCTTTCTAGTATTTCATCAAATACTTTCTTGCGTTTTGATCCAGGTCTATAAAGTCATCCACAGCTTCTATGAGTTTTGCCGATGTTGATTTACCAAAAGAGACAAGCTCCACTTGGCAACCTTCATTTGTTTTGAGATATTCTACAAGAGGCACGAAATCGCCATCTCCGGAAATAAGGATTACTGTATCAAGTTTCGGAGCAAGTTTGATAGCATCAACGGCAAGACCTACATCCCAATCTGCTTTTTTTGAACCTCCCGCAAATATTTGCAAATTTTTTGTTTTTGTTTCTATTCCTGCTTTAGCAAGTGCATCAAAAAAACTCTTTTCATCGCCTGATTCCGTTGTAATCACATACGCAACCGCTCTTATGAGCAATCTACCCGCAAGAGCATCTTTTACTACCTGTCCAAAATTTACTTTTGCACCATTGTAAAGATTCTTTGCACAATGATATAAATTTTGCGTATCTATGAAAATTCCAACTCTTTGATTTTTATGTTTTATAACTGACATATTGTTTTTATTAAAAAATAATTATTTCTATTAAAATTTATCGACCTTTCTTGTAAGATTAATTATAGCACTAAAACAAATCCGCCCTAATAGGCGGAGTATGTTTTAGTTTCTTATTTTAAACCAACTTTTTTTGAGATTGCATTGTATCTTTTTGGATTTTTCTTTTCCAAATATTTCAAATGTTTGTGTCTTTCCGCTACCATACCCAGAAGCCCTTTTCTTGAGTGATTATCCTTGGCATTTTTCTTCAAATGTTTGGTTAATTCTTCAATTTTCTTCGTAAGCATAGCAATCTGAACCTCTGGAGAACCGGTATCAGTCTCATGTATAGCTACCTCGCTAATAATCTTTTGTTTCTTTGTTTTTGTAAGCATCGCAATATATTAGCACAAATTTGGATTTTTGCAACTATACTAAATTTCTAAAATAAAACCTCACTGTTCGTAAAAGAAATATAGTAAACGATTAAATTGACATTTTCTTTAAAACCTTTAGTCTAAAGAGTAGGCCTGTACACTAGTGTATAAAAAAACAAACAGAAAGGTTTGTAAAATGAAAAAAAAGAAAAAAGGGAAAAGGAGACAAAAACCGTTGATTGCAGGAAGAAAATATACAAAAAAAGAAGAAATGAGTCTATTGTATGGTTTACTTATAAACTTTTGAGGTTTTTATGAAAATTTCCCGCCGGGCATCACTTCGATGCCCGGTTTTTTGTTATATTTTTCACTCTAAAGTCCATCATTTATTGTGTAACTTCCGAATAAACACGGGTTTTTATAATTTCATGATATAATATTGTGCGACATGACCATACAAGAACTTAAAACTCAATTCTTAGAATATATAGAAATAGAAAAAGGACGTGCAATCAAAACAGTAGAAAATTATAATCGCTACCTTACGCTTTTTTTTGAACAATCAAAAATTACCGATCCGAAAGATATAACAAATGAAAAAGTGAGAGAATTCCGTATCTGGCTGAATCGTAGGCCGGGAGCTAAGAGTTATCATCTTCTTGGCGAAACCGCTTCTCCCGGTGGAACAATGAGCAAAAAGACACAAAATTTCTATTTAATCGCCCTGCGGGTCTTCTTGAAATTTTTGACGCGTCGAGGAATTACTTCCCTATCAGCCGATAACATTGAACTTGCAAAAGTGAACGAACGGTCAATTGATACTATATCTACAGATGAATTAAAAAGATTACTTGAAGCGCCAAATCGGGAAGAAAATCCGGAAAGACGTGCTCGTGATAAGGCTATTTTGGAACTTTTGTTTTCCACGGGTTTACGTGTATCCGAACTCTGTTCACTTACGAATGATTTGGATTTAAAAATGGATGAATTTTCCGTCCGAGGAAAAGGAGGAAAAGTGAGAGTGGTTTTTCTTTCGGATGAAGCAAAGAAAGCTGTAAAAGAATATCTGACTTTACGTAAAGATATGTCTGATGCTTTGTTTACTCAAATTTCCGATAATCCTTCTAAAAACGAAACTTCAAATCAAAAGAAAATGCTGAAGAAAAAGGAAGAGAATAATCCTCATGGGTTTTTAGATAAAAGAACTATCGCAAGAACAGTTAAACGCTATGCAACTATCGCTGGTATTTCTAAAAAAGTTACGCCACACGTTATTCGTCATTGTTTTGCCACCGATCTTCTCTCAAACGGTGCTGATATCCGCTCAGTGCAAGCAATGCTCGGACATGCAAACATTGCCACAACACAAATTTATACCCATATTACAGATAAACATTTAAGAGATATTCACAAAAAATTTCATAATAAAAATTAATTTTGTTTTTTGGGACAGCTTCGTAGCAAAGTGGTTTGAAATGTCTTTGTCCGGACTTAAGACGTTTCAAACCACTTTGCGTAGGAGATAGCCCAAAAAACAAAATTAGCTTTTTTATTTTATTCCCTCAACCTAAATAGATTATAACTAATACCCCTATCATACACATCCATTCCTTCGGCTTGTTTTAATTTTCTGACAACAAAATAAGTTACGGGAGTTAAAACTGCTTCATACACCACTTTTCCAACATACATAATTATAATCATTGAAGAAATAACATTCAAAGGTATCGTGCCAGCAAAAGCGAGCAGAAGGAAAATGGAACTATCCAATAGCTGACCGATAATCGTCGAACCTATAGTTCTCATCCAGAGATATTTGCCGTTCATAAGAATTTTCATTTTGGACATTATGTATGAATTGGCAAATTCACCTACGCAATATGCAATAATTGAGGCAAGCACTATCCTTGGCACAACTCCAAGTATAGTTTCGTACGCACTTTGACCAGACCAAACTGAAGCAGGAGGCATAACTTGCACAATCCAATAACATAGAGCCATGAGAATTTGGGTTAAAAAACCGGCCCAAATCAATTTTCGCGTTACTTTGAATCCATAAACTTCGGTTAAAATATCTCCAAAAATGTAACTGATTGGAAAAATCAGAAATGCCCCAGTAAAAACAAGAGGACCAACCTGAATCAATTTAACCACTACTGTATTTGAAATCATTAATATAGCAACAAACAAAACAGCGATATAAAAAAAATATTTGCTATTTTTGCTTATATCGCTTGTAGGCTCTGTGTGCATTTATTTTAAGAAGTTAAAGAGTTTTCCTATTACAGGCAAAGGTTTCATTTCTCTTTTTATTACATTGATAACTCCGACAACCAATAAAGCAAAAACCAATAATTGCCAAATCTTTGAAGGCAAGATACCCATCCAACCAGGAAGAATTCCAAAACCAAAAGAACCGGCAAGAGAAACCACGCACAAGATTATTCCCTGATTTATATGATAATTCAAAAATTGCGATCTGTTTTTAACAAAAATCATCGGCAGAAAAAATATAAAATAAGCGGAAATAGCCCAAAGCTTTTCGTGATCTATCTCTCCGGTATTTGTCCCGCTGGTATTATTCCCCGACAAATCTTGAATTTTTTGTTCTTCATTCATGATGCTATAATTATAGCATGAAAATCATTTCCTGGAATGTGAATGGCCTGCGAGCCTTAGAAAAAAAAGATAAATGGAATCAGATTTTTGAATTTGACCCGGATATCATTTGCTTGCAAGAAACCAAAGTCCATCCCGAACAACTTTCGGAAGAACTTCGCTCCCCTATTGGTTATCACGCTTTTTTTGACCATTCAAAGTTAAAAAAAGGTTACAGCGGGGTTGCAATTTATTCAAAAGAAAAACCAGAAAAAGTGGAATACGGATTGGGAATTAAAAAATTTGATGAAGAAGGACGTACCTTGGTTGTTTATTTTAAAGAATTTGTACTTTTAAATATTTATTTTCCAAATGGTGGAGGCGGCGATGATCGACTGGCTTACAAACTTGAATATTATGATGAATTTTTGAAATTTATAGAAAGGTTGAAAAAACAAGGAAAATCAGTCATTTTTTGCGGGGATGTAAACACCGCACACAACGAAATAGATATCGCAAGACCCAAAGAAAATGAAAATCACACTGGTTTTTTGAGAATCGAGCGTGATTGGATGGACAAACTTTTTGTTCACGGCTGGATAGATACTTTTCGCACGCTCCATCCAGATAAAGTGCAATATTCTTGGTGGGATATGAAAACCTTCGCTCGGGATCGCAATATCGGTTGGCGTTTAGACTACTTTTTTGTCTCTTCTAATTTAAAAGATAAAATAAAACATGCAGAAATTTTAGAAAACATTTTTGGAAGCGATCATTGTCCTGTATTATTAGAGACTAAATAGGTAGGAATTTATACACAAGAAATAGGTTATCTAACAAGGTTTTTTTCAAAAGACAGATACTGAGGAAAATAATCTCTTATTATAGGAAACATTAATTTTTCAATGGGGTAGAAATTATCGGTTAAAATCAATGCATTAGGATCAAGATATTTTTCATCATTCAAAACAATGTACTCGGATAAAAAAGAATTTTGACCTTTAGCTAAAAGTTTGGATACTTCGGCTTTGTCTGTTTTTTCCTTGCTATTTAAGCCTAAAATTGTGATATTCTGTATTGAATCCTGGCTATTTCCAAAAGAAAAAATGTAATAATTATCAAAAGTTTGTCTAAAAGTATTCAAAATACTTTTAAATAAAGCTGATTTTTCTCCAGACAGAGAACCGATAAAATTTATTGCATAAATTCCATTTTCGTTTAGATGTTTTTTAATTTCTTCATTCCATTCAAGAGTCAATAAATGTCCGGGAACAGAAATAAAAGAACTGTAAGCATCACCATAAATTAAGTCATACTTTTTATCTGAATTCCCCATCACTTGTCTGGCATCGCCGACTATTGTTTTTATCTTCGCAGTATCAAGATTAAAATATTTTTTTGCAATTCCAGAAATTTCTGGATCAATTTCAATAACGGAAACTTTAGAGTTTCCATAAAAATCTGAAAGGTATTTCGGTAAAGTATAAGCGCCTGCGCCAATGACTAAAATATCTTTAATATCTCTATTAAATACCTTAAAAGCTGGATAAATTTCTGTATAAAAGTTTGGCACTATTTTACTTGTTTCTATGCTATGAGAATCAAAATCTAAAAAAAGAGCTCTCGATTTTCCGAAAGCTAGTGTTTGAAAATCAACTATTCGCGCTTTATAGTATTGGGTTTCCTTTTCATAAACAATATTTTTTGTTTTGGAAATTTGAATCGTCTGAAAAAAAAGCGCGACTAAAAAAAATACCAGGATAATAAATAAATAAATGGTAACTTTTTTTTCTTTATAAATTATTGAAAAAATCAGACCTAATAAGATCAAAATTATAGCAATTGAGTATATTGTCTCCATACTACCCAAAAAAGAAATAAAAAAGAAACCGGTCAAAAAAACGCCAAGAATACTACCGAGAGACCATATAGATGAAAGAAATCCATATTCAGAGCCAATTTTAGAGAAATTTTGAGAATATTTTTTCAGAATAATAGGTTGTATAGAACCCATAAATACCGATGGTATTAAAAAAATATAGGTTGAAAGGAAGAGAGTAGCGATTATTATAGAATTTGTATTTTCTATAATCCAAGAAAAATGGCTTGATAAAAACGGAATAAAAAAAACCGCGATAGATGATATGGCAAATGAAAAAGAAAGAATGGAATTATCTGTATATTTGTCAGCAAGTTTACCACCTAATAAACTTCCTATGGCCATACCCAAAAGAACAACCCCTATAACCGATGTCCAAGTAAATACAGAACTCCCAATAATCGGTGACATTATTCTGGAAGCAACAAGCTCTATCGTCATCAGAGAGAATCCAGCTATAAAAGAAGCTAAAGTTAAGAAGTTTCTCTCCTGAAAAATTTTGCTTAAAAAATGGCTCATTTACTGCATTATAACACATAAAAACCATTACTTTACAAAAAATAAAGATATCTTTGTTTTAAAAAACATAATGTCTTTTATAAAGGACATTTGAATATAAAAGTTATCCACAAGTATGTCCTTTACATGTCCTTTATGAAAATAGTATAATGTCCGCAGAGGTCATTGGATTATTATAATGTAACTCAAATCCAAATCTCCTTTTTTTCCTTTGACCAATAATTTGTTCTTTCAAGAGGTATGGCCACCTCAAGAAAGGTTTGCTTAGTTAGATCTTGTTTTTGCTCAATGCGTTTGCCTTTATTTTTTGGGACTTTTTTGTCTCTTGGGGCATCGCTCAAACGATATCTTGCTCAGCGTTCGCTTTCGCCGTTTAAATCAGTTCGATTTAGACGGTTTTTTTATTGAAAAATATTAAAGAATCATATTACAAAATGATATTCTCCAGATATTTAACTCTTCCTACTCTCTTCGTCATAGAAACGTAGACACATATAACATCAAATTGCCATTCTGTTTCATCTGAAACATCCATTTCGAGTAAGTATGTCTGGATAACACGGCTTAAACGTTTGGTTTTTTGTGAATGAAGATTATCTTCCGGTCTAAAACTGTCATTTTCGTATATAACCTCGCCTAGACTTTCCTGCGAAACACTTTTTACCTCTATAAAGTGGATTATTCCTTGTTTCTCTGTAATTATGTCTATTTCTCCCCACTTTTTACAATAATTTCTACAAATTACACGGAAACCTTGTTTCACCAGAAACTTACAGGCAATTTCCTCACCAATTTTTCCTAATTCATTATGTTTTGCCACACTATTGTAGATTATATGATAAATAAAGAAAGACCACAATATATTGGTTTTCCTTTGAAACTTAGTGTTTTCTACTGTTTCTAACAATAAGAAGACTCCGTTTGTCTTATTAAAAAGACGTAAATTTCTTTTCATGTGTAACTTTTATGTTAAATGTTACTTAGAAACATTTTTTGTGCATTTGTTATCCACTTGACAAGAAGTGACCTAAAAATAAGGACATTTTTAAGACAGGTCTTTTAATAAAGGGCTTATTTATAGCCATATTAAGTAGGAGTCTTTAAAATAAGCTAGTTTTTCTTAGACAAATCAAGATTTGTCTTTAATCAACATGTTCACACAGTTATCCACAGGTTTTACAAAAGTAGGTTTATTTAATAAGCGTTTCTCAGAACAGGGTATTGGCAAATTTTTAGACTTGTGTTTATCTTTTGTCTTTTAGTTTTTGTTTATTTTTTTTTAACCACCAATGTTAAAAAACTTGTTTTTACTCACACAATAAAAAAGACCGTTTTCACGGCTGTTATTGTGCGGGCACCGGGAATCGAACCCGAATCTCATCCTTGGCAAGGACGTGTTCTACCACTAAACCATGCCCGCAGTAGAGAATATTATACATGAAAAAGAGAAATATCAAAATTATA
>Ga0265297_10008451_pt1 | contig 13714 bp, 17 predicted proteins | sample Munlanlwell13791_FD_192502 | JGI IMG/M metagenome (GOLD analysis project Ga0265297, IMG submission 192502) | Leachate microbial communities from a municipal landfill in Southern Ontario, Canada - Leachate well 137-91 | ecosystem: Engineered > Solid waste > Landfill > Unclassified | place... | reverse complement strand
ACGGGAAAATAAAACTTTTAGTGGTCTTCAGATAAGCGGCGGCAATCTGCCCTTTCAGGCTGAAGGCATTATAATCCTCCACCTCCTCAATCACCGCCTCCGGATAATGGGCGTGAATCTGCTGTTCCAGATAACGGGAGTCGCGGCGGGGCGCGACCACGTAAAAAGCGATCCGATTATGGCTGGCGACGATTTCCAGGGAAAACTGATCGTCGCGACCCATCAGCCACGCCCTGAATCCGCGTTGCGCTTTCAGACCGCCGATAGCCGCAAACAGCGTTTCGCCTTTGGCAATTTCTTCTTTAAGACGCTGGGCGGACGATTCTTTCTTCTCATCGTCCGGTTTTTCTTTCGGCAAACGGACTAAGGAAACCTGATGCGGGAAATAACGGCGGCCGGTTAAAAATAGCCGGAGAACTGATAAGGCGAAAACGCCAAAAATGACGGCGGACGCGCCAATCAAAAGATAGAGGCCGAGTTCTGCAAAATTTAAAAAAGAGAAATAAGCCATATTTAAAATTTATCTTTTATCCTGATAATCTTATCGGTTTTTATTTTTGCTTCCTGTTCCAGGAAAAATTTATTGATTCCGGGAATGAGCTTGAGCCAGCGGCGAATCAAATTCAGGATTTTATTGACTTTGACTTTGGTTCGGCTCAGGAGTTCGTTAATCTTAACGACGGTTTCTTCACCCCGGCGCTGGAACTCTTTTCGCTCTTCCGGCTTCATCTTTAAAAATATCTCATTCAATCCCTCGGCCAGGATATCGTCGATAGCCGCCGCGCGTTGTTTCTGAAAGTCCTGGATTTGCGCGGTCGCAATAATATTGCCGGCGCCGGCCTTTTCCCGCGGCTTGACCGTTTCCTTCAGTTTTTCGACCAACGGTAAAACGCGCTCGGTTTTTATTTCCGGGCTAATAACTTTTTCCGCCGCTAGCGGCGGCGTTTCGATTTTCAAAGGCTGTGATTTTTCGATGATTTTTTCAACCGCCATATTTAATTAAGACTGACTCATCAGTTAATTACTGACTACTTATTACTTAAAGACTGATCGCTTCCACCGGACATTGTCCGGCCGCTTCTTGAGCGCAGGCGGTCACTTCCCCTTTTACCACTTCCGATTTGCCGTCTAAGTCCATCTGAAAAGTTTCCGGGCATAAACCGGCGCACAAACCACAGCCGACGCACTTGTTTTTATCGACTTTTACCATAAAATTTTGGTTAATATTTTAGCTTATTTTAATGTTTTCATTATACCATATTTATAAAAAAATAAAATCGGCGATGGGGTCTTGGCCAGGGTTTTTAGCGAGTTGACAATTCCTAATCCTTTTGTTATATTTAAACAATAAAATACCTAATTCAAATAATGATAGCCTTACCCGGTTATCATTTTAAATGAAGAAATAATATGGCACATAAGAAAGCCGCCGGGTCAACTTCCCTGGGTCGCGAGTCGGAAAGCAAACGTTTAGGCGTGAAACTATCTGACGGCGAATGGGCGAAAACCGGCGCGATTATCATCAGACAGCGCGGCACGAAATATCATCCCGGTCTTAACGTTAAAAAAGGCAAAGATGATACTCTATTCGCTTTACAGAATGGTTTTGTGAAATTTACCACCAAAAAACTAAAAAAATACGACGGCTCCCTGAAAACCTGCAAACTGGTTAATGTCATTCAGCCTGAAAAAATTGAAAAGAAAGAAAAAAAAGAGGCGCCGGTAAAAAAAGCGCCGCTCCAAAAAAAACCACTAAAAAAATAACCGGGCGACCGGTATCAAAAAACAATCCTCGGACAGAGGATTGTTTTTTTATTTAACTTAAAAACTAGACTGGAAGTGGACTTTAAGACGGTTTTTCGTTTATTTTTTCTTCCCTTTACAGACTCGCATAAACTCCGTGAACAAAGGATGCGGCGCCAGCGGCCGGGAAATATATTCCGGATGGAACTGAACGCCGATAAAAAACGGATGATTCTTTATTTCCACGGCTTCGACTATTTTTCCGTCCGGCGAAGTGCCGGCGATAGTCAAACCTAAATTTTCAAAAACCTCCCGATAATCATTATTGAATTCATAACGATGGCGATGGCGTTCGGAAATTATTTTTTTAGCGGTAAATCTGGCGTAAGCCCGCGCCAGATGAGTTCCCGCTTCAATCTTGCAGGGCCAGCCGCCGAGACGGATAGTTCCGCCGTAGCCTTTCTCGGCAATCAGTTTTTCCTGCCCTGGCATGATATGGATAACCGGATTTTTGGTTTTCGGATTGACTTCCGCTGAATTAGCGTCTTTCAAGCCGGCAACATTCCGGGCAAATTCGATAACCGCCATCTGCATACCGTAGCACAAACCAAAATAAGGAAGACCTTTTTCGCGGCAATATTTTATAGTCATAATCTTCCCTTCCGCGCCGCGTCCGCCCCAACCTTGCGGCACGATAATGCCGTCCATCCCTTTCAGAACTTTGACACCGTCTTTTTCCACATCTTCGGCGCTCAGCCAATGGATTTTGACTCGGCATTTTTCGGCCGCCGCCGCGTGCTTAATCGCTTCAATTACGGAAATATAGGAATCGCCCAGAGAAAAGTCGCCGGAAGCGAAATATTTTCCGACGATGCCGATGTTGACGACCGGGCGTTCGGTTTTAGAGGCCGCCACCATTTTTTTCCAGGCCGCGTTATCGGATTTTTTGTTACGTTCAGGCAAGTCGAATTTCTCCAGTATCCGCCGACCCAAATTATCTTTTTCAAAATTAAGCGGAATGTCATAAATCGAATCGGCATCCGGCGCGGAAATGACACTATTAATGGCCACGTTACAATTAACGGATAATTTTTCTTTACGCGCCATATCAATCGGCCTCTCCGCCCGCGCCACCAAAAAATCCGGTTGAATCCCGGCGCTCTGCAGATTGCGGACGGCATGCTGAGTCGGTTTCGTTTTCATTTCTCCGATTTTATTCGGTATAGGCAAATAAGAAACAATAACGAACAAAACATCTTTGGGATGGTATAACTTCATAACCCGGGCCGCTTCCAAAAACAACAGATTCTCATATTCGCCGACCGTCCCGCCGATTTCGATAATCATTATTTCCGCCTTGGTCTTCTCAACCGCCCTTTCGATTCGCTCGCGAATCTCCTGCGGAATATGAGGTACAACCTGGACGCATTTTCCTTTATATTCCAAATTACGTTCCCGGTTGATGACTGTCTGGTAGACTCGGCCGGTTGTCATGTAATTCTCGCGATAAATATTCTTGTTCAGAAATCTTTCGTAATTGCCGATATCCTGATCGGTTTCGTCGCCGTCTTCGGTCACAAAAACTTCTCCGTGTTCAATCGGATTCATCGTCCCCGCGTCCACATTAATATAAGGATCCATCTTAATCGCGCTGACGTTATAACCGCGCGCCTGGAGAATCTGACCGATGGAGGCGGTTGTCACTCCTTTGCCGACGCCGGACATTACTCCGCCGACAACGAAGATATACTTAGTGGAAACCGATTTTTTCTTAATTTTTTCCTTTTTTTTAGCCAAAGACATAGGTATTGACGTTTAAATATTATTATGATATAATTTAATCATCTTAAGATAAATCAAGAATAAACAATTAGTACTAATTCTTTAAAAATGGAGGTTTAAAATGCTAACTTTAGTATTACGCCACGAAAGTCGAACAACGATTTTTACCTTATTGGAAAACGGCGAAGAAATAGATTCTTCTGAAAACCCGAAAGATTTGGCCAGCCAAATCGTCGAAGAAAAATCGGAAATCGCGGAAAAAATCTATTTTGACAGTATCAACAATCAGGAAGAAAGTAATGCCATCGCTTTCCGAGGTTTAAGTTCAACCCAACGAAAAGAATTTTTGGCCAATGTCGCCCAATACTTCATGAATGAATACGGCGATACTTTCCAAGTCTGTTCTCAGGAACAAGAAGAGTACAATTGAACGTTAAAAAACTAAACATCGAAAAATCATCTCAAGAGTAACCACCCGGTTACTCTTTTTTCTTATTTCTTCTTTTTCAATAATTCCAGAGCCTTAGTGAATTGCGGATCCAAATTATTATTAACATCCTCGGCCGTCATGTTCACCACAACATTCGGGTCGATACCTTTATCGTTGATAAAATCTCCGGCCGGAGTCAACCAGTGGGCGATGGTAACTTTCAAGACTGCCCCACCCGTCAGATCGCGCAGAGTCTGAACCGAACCTTTACCGAAAGTCTTTTCGCCGACCAGCGTCGCTTTCTTGTAATCACGCAAAGCGCCGGCGAGAATTTCCGAAGCGGAAGCACTGCCGCCGTTAACCAGAACGACGGTCGGAAAATTTTTCAACCGCGCCCGACCGTCCGCCGCGTATTCATTACGCTTATTATTATTCAACTGTTCCGCCACTATCGGTCCGGCCTCAACCCATTCGCCGGCCATATTAACCGCAGTTTCCAGATAACCTCCCGGATTATTGCGCAAATCCAGAATAATTCCCTTCGGATTCTTCAATAAGGCGACATTAACCGCTTCATTAAATAAACTTTCCGTGTCGTTATTGAAATTACTAACCCGGATGACATAAATGCCGTCCGAGCGCATTTCAGTCTTCACGCTTTTAACAATGATTACCGAACGAGTAATCGTCAGGTCTTTCGGTTTTTCTTTGCCGCGAATGATGGTCAGGACTACTTTCGTATCTTTCGGACCCCGAATTTCTTTTACTACTTCGTCGACCGTTTTTCCTAAAGTCGATTTACCGTCCACGGCGTAAATCTTATCGCCGGCGCGTAAGCCGGCCTTAGCCGCCGGCATATCGTCCAGAGGAGCGATAACGGTCGTAATATCGTTGCGCATACCGACTTCAGCGCCGATTCCCTCGAAAGTTCCGGCCAAATCGTCGGTGAATTCTTTCGCTTCTTTAGGATCCATAAAGACCGTATATGGGTCTTCGGTTGCCGCCGCCAGACCCCGGAGCGAACCGTAAAACAAATCCTGATTTTTTATCTTATTCTTATCAACATAATTACTTTTGATATTATCCCAGACTTCCCAATATAAATTAAAGTCCAGCTCATCGCCGACGCTCTCGTCCGCACCAACATTTTTCGCGTCTTCGGAATAAGCGAGGATCCGGTTAGCCGAACGCGTATCTTTATCCCGGCCGCGACCGGCGTAAAAACCGCCGGCGAAAATCCCGGCTAAAAGGGCGACGGCTACCGCCGCTAAGCCGATTTTTTTTAAAATATTTCTATTTATTTTCATAATGGCTAAACTTTAAATTAACTCTTTAAATTTATTTCCTTAGAACCGCCGGTTTTTCCTCATCCCGCCAATCAAGCAGACGCGACGGCCGCCGCTTCCGGCAGGGGCCGATATCCACGACTAAATCCGGCCGACAGTGTTTCTTAGGAAAATACCGCAATAAGGCTCGTAAATCATGGATGCTCTCCCGGCCGCTCAGATTCAAACTAGTGGAAACGAGCGGACGTTTAACGTTCTCTATTATCTTAATTAAAAATTCGTTTTTAGGCAACCGCACCGCCAGACCGTCGGCCGAGCCAGTTAATTCCGGCGCCAACCGTCCGCGATGATTTAAGATAACCGTTGTCGGCCGCCCCGCCGACCAAATCTTTTTTAAATTTTTTTCCTGCCGGCGGGAAACCAAGACATATTTCTTCAGCATTGCCAGACTGCTAACCAGAGCGATTAACGGTTTTTTAGGATCGCGTCCTTTCAACCGTTGAATTTTCCTGATAGCGGCCGGCCGGTCAGCCAAACAGCTCAAGCCGTAAATAGTGTCCGTCGGCAAAACGACGACCTGGCCGATTTTCAAAGAACCGACAATCAGGTCGATGATGGCCGGCGTTATTTCCCGGGGTTTTATCTGCAAATGAGTCATTAAAAAATTTAAAATTAAATCAGGGCTTTTAAAGCCTTTAGGGCTTCCGGTAAAATCGGCAAAATAATATTGACGATTTTGAGCAAAAACGGAGCGACGGCGGAAGTAGCCAACTGATCGCCGAAGAAATTACCGATCAGAGCGTAACGGGAAACGACGTATAGTATCAACCCCAGGAATAACGATCCTTCCAAAAATCCCAAAGCCGCGCCCAGGAGATTATTAATATATTTACTGCCCGGGATGACAGCGATGAATTTAAATATTTTTTCAATCAGCAAGAAAAGCAGATCAGTCAAACGGGTTACCAGGACAAATAAAATAATGAAGGCCAAAACTTTAGCGAAATTTTCATGATCCGTCGCCCAACTTTCCAACCAGCCCCAAGTCTTCGCCCAGCCATAAAACGCCAGATAAAAATGGCTGGCGACATAAGCGCCGACGATTAAACCGACAACCCGGCCAAGCAATCGGATTAAGCCTTTGAACAGGCCACTAACTACGAAAACGCCTAAGATTACCAGCAGGACAATATCGAAAATGGACATATATTTTTGTTTAACCTGTTTTATTTAACCCGCAAAAATAAGACTTCCCCCTTTTTAACCTGGGCCGCCGAAAATTGCGCCTGAACTTTCTGCGCGGTGGCGGGCAAAAAAGGTTCTAACAAATAAGCTAAATTCAAAATATCTTGCGCCAACGGTTTCAGCACACCCGCCATTTCTTTCTTAGCGCTTATTTTCCAGGGCGCGGTCCGACTCAAGGTGCCGTCGCTTTCTTTTATCTTTTCCCAAATAGCTTGTAAAGCTTCATTAAACCGATAGCCCACCATCTTCTCTTCGTAGACCTTAACCGTTTCTTTGATACCCGGGTCTTTTAAAGAAACTTTCAACCCCGTCTCAATTTCATTTTTTTCCAATAAGTTGGAAACGCGCGCCGCCAAATTTCCCAATCCGTTCGCCAGATCAGCGTTATAGCGCTCGCGGAACTTCTCTTCTGAATAATCGCCATCCTCGAACGGCGGAATTTCCGAGAGCAGATAATAGCGCACTGGGTCGGTGCCGTATTTGTCCACCAGTTCATAAGGCGCGACGGTATTACCCGTACTCTTGCTGATCTTTTCGCCATTGACGGTTAAAAATCCGAAAACCAAAATCTGCCGTGAATTCGGCAAACCAGCGGACATTAGCATCGCCTGCCACATGGCGGCTTGCGGCCGGAGATTATCTTTACCGCAAACTTGAAGGCCAGGCCAATATCTCTTAAAATTTCCGGACTGGTCAAAATCATCGGGCCAGCCGAGCGTGGAAACATAATTAACTAAAGCGTCGAACCAGACATACATTACCTGACTCTCGTCGCCGGGTACAGGAACGCCGTGCGGCATCTTCTCTTTCAAGCGCGAGATACTAAAATCCTGCAGACCAGATTCCACGAAATTTTTTATTTCCTTCAGACGGCTGGCGGGCAGGACAAAATCTGGCTGAGCGGTATAAAGTCTCAGCAAATCAGCCTGATATTTAGAAAAACGAAAAAAATAATTTTCTTCTTCGATTATTTCGAGCGCCTGATTGGGATGCAGAGGACAGCGGCCGTCAACCAGTTCGGAATCGGTTTTTTCCATTTCACAGCCGACGCAATATTTGACCTTATAAGCTTTTTTATAGATGTCGCCACTGGCGGCGCATTTCTGCCAGAAAGCCTGCGCCGCTTTTTCGTGACTTTTATCGGTCGTCCGGATAAATTTATTGAAACTCAGATTTAATTTTTCTCTCAGCGGCAAGAACTTGGCCGAATACAGATCGCAATATGCCTGGACAGCCATCCCCAGTTCCTCCGCTTTCCGTTGAATCTTCAAGCCGTGTTCATCCGTGCCGGTATTAAAAAAAACGGTTGCTCCCCGTTGACGTTTATAGCGGGCGATAACATCGGCCTTAACTATTTCCGCCGCGAAACCGATATGCGGTTCGGAGTTGATATAAGGCAAAGTGGTTGTAATGTAAAAATTATTGGCACTGGACATAACTTGACATAATTAATTTTTTATTATAACATCCGAATAAATTATCAGAATAAATCACTTGTAATTTAAAATCTCGGACAAATGGGAAAACTTATAGTTTATTTTAAATCGGCGAATCGTTCTAAAATCCGATTTTCTTTAAAACCCCAAAAAAAATTAAAACCGTTTTTTCTGGTAGCGGAAATCGGCTCCGGCTACGACTTGGGTAAAATGGACGCTGACGAACTGGAAAAAGAATTGAACGCTCGCACTGACGATTTGCGGAAAAAAGAAGAAGAAAAATACGCGTGCGGTTTGGAACTGGTTCATTTTCAAATAATTTGACCAGCGGCTTGATCAAGCGAGGATTAAAAATCACCTCGCTTTTTTATTTTCTGAATTTTCGGTTTAATCATTATCTTTTAAGCGCCGCACCAAAACCACGAATTCTCCCTTCAAATTATTGGCGTCAGCCGTCAATTTTTCCAAAATATCCGCCGGACTGCCCTGATAAAAACTTTCGTGCATTTTCGTCAGTTCCCGCGCGACCGTTATCTCCACGGTTATTTTTAACTCCCGACTCATTGTCGCCAGTTCTTCCAGTAATTTGATAATTCGATGTTTGGACTCGTATAAAACCGCGGGATATTTACTGGCCATTATTTCTGTTAGCATCGTCTGCCGACCCTTTTTATGCGGCAAAAATCCTAAAAATAAAAATCGGTCGAAACCGGCACCGGCCAAAGAGACCGCGGTCGCCAAAGCCGACACCCCCGGTACGCTCTCAATCAAAACCTGATCGCCGAACTCCTTTCTGACTAAAGAAACTAATTTCCCGCCCGGATCCGATATCCCCGGCGTGCCGGCATCGGTCACGAGCGCTAAACTCTTCCCCTCCCGCAACAAGATTCTAATTTTATCGACTTTCAAATCGCCGGAATGTTGGTGATAGGAAACGGTCGGCGTGGTAATCTGATAACGGTCAAGCAGTTTTTTCGTTACCCGTGTATCTTCGCACAAGATAAAATTCGCCTCCCGCAAAACTCGCTCCGCCCGCCAAGTCAGATCTTCCAGATTACCTATCGGCGTGGCTACTATCCTTAAAATACCCATATAATCGCGTACTTAATTATTCCACGTTCTCCCGCCGCTCCCGGACATATTTAGTCCAGTCTTCAGCAATCTGTACCAAGACCTTAAAGGGCGTTTCAATAATAAAATCGAACAAAAACACGAAAACGTTAATCTTTGAAAACTTTCCGGACAGCCAGCGTCCGGCCAGGATAATCGGCATATAGAATAAATCCAGGAAAAAAGTCATTAAATTCTCGCGGCGTTCGATCACCATCAATTCTTTAACGCCTTTGGTCGTGATGACGCTGAAAAAACTGACAAAGGCCAGGAAGAACAGGAAGATTATTGTGCTGACCCAATTAAAGCCGATTTTGGTCAGCGCCCAAACGATAAAATAAACCGAGAAACAGAACGAAGCGGTATAAACCAAACGAAAAATCATATCTCTCACCCAGTTACGTTTTGCCAGACGATTGAGCAAAATAGGTTGCTTCCTTTCGTTGCCCAAAAAAGTTATCTCTTTGATGCCGTTTATTATTTTGTTGGTATTATCGTCCTTGGGTTTACGGGTCAGCAGAACGATAAGAAATAGCAGGATAGCCGGAAAAGAAATATTAATTCCCAGAGATACCGGATTAAGCGGTTCGCCGAACCAATTGATTGCCGGGACTTCGATTAAGATTACAAAAATAGATTTAGTCAAAAAAATATAGATGATACTGCGAACGGCCGCCCGCCACAACCGACTCTTAGCTTTCTTGTATTTTTGATTGCAAACTTTATAAACCAAAGCCAGAAAACCTTTTTCACCTTTTTGCAGTTCGTTATAGACTTTAACCGGATCATTTTCCATGGTTTCGAACAAAATTGAAAAATATAAAGAATAGCGGCGGGCAATTTTGTCCAACTGTCTGGTCAGAGGGTGGCGGAGTTGCTTGTCGACCCGGACTTTTAAATCGTTAAAACCGTCGGCAATCGCTTCAATTTTTCGATTTTCTTCTTCGCCCAGCGTTCCCCGGGAATTAAGTTCCAGCCAGCCGCTGTTATAGTATTTAAACAGGATGAAACCCAGCATGTCTTCGTCAAACTTCAAAAAAGTGCGGCTGACGCTCAGATAAATTTGAATCTCTAAATCCGCCTCATAAGGCAAATCGACCGGTAATTTAATATTTTTTTTCAAGACCGAAAACAGATTCTTGACTAATAATTGTTTGACTGGATTGGGCGCCAAATTTTCTTCGATTTCGCAGGCGGCCAGGCTTAAAAGCCAGTGAACCAGTTGATTTTTTTTATTGATCAAACTCTTGGCTTTGTTGATATCGGTCTTCAAATTCAAATGGGTGTTGATTTTCGAAGAAACCCGATCTTTCAGGCGCAGATATTTTTCCATCAAGGAAGAAATTTCCGCGATCTTCGTTTCCGGAACCTGATTGTTCGGCAGATAACTGCCGCGGATAAGTTCAACTAAAAGGCTTTCGGCGATTTGGGCGCTGTCCGTTTCTTTTACGAGTCCTTCGATCATTATTTGCCGCCGCAGGATCCGGGCGATCGCCGTTTTACGGAGCAGATTCTCTTCTTCGTAATCGACGGCGTTCCTCACTTTTTCATAAAAAAAAGACAACCGGGAAACCAAGGTTGAGACTTTAATTTTCGGAATATCTTCATCCCGCTCTTCTTTTTTATTCTGTTCGCCGTAAATCGTCTGAAAAAGTTTTTTCACGTCCTCGTTGATTGCCACCGGCTGGCTATCTTCTGTCCGTTTGTTTAAATTTGGACTAACCATAAAATAATGGATAAATTCTTTTACCTTTCTTGATTATTATTGTACCGTGTTCGGCCTTAAAAAGCAACGGCCGGTGCGGTCGGACGGCGCCCAACCCCCTTGACAGTCCTTATATAATTTTGTATTATTTTAATAGATAAAAAAGTGGCCGGGAGGGCTATTTTTAAATACCAAATTTTTATTTGTCATTCCCGCGCTGGCGAGGATAAAATTATTTATGAACAAACTTTTCAACTACATCAAGGAATCAGTCGCCGAGATGAAAAAAGTCACCTGGCCGACCAAAAAAGAAACCTATAATTATACCCTGCTCGTTATCGGCATCAGCATCGGGATGGCTATTTTTTTGGGAATACTGGATTATATCTTTACTACCGGTTTCCAATTCATTATTAATAAATAAAATATCTCATTCCGGCCGCCCCGCGGTTCGGTTAATTAATCGTTCTTAATTTTATGGCCAAGCAACTTTTAAATCAGGGCCGGCGCTGGTATGTCATCCATACTTATTCCAGCTACGAAGAAAACGTCGCCCAGAATCTCAAACAAAGGGTTGAATCGCTCGATATGGAAGATAAGATTTTCAACATCCTAATCCCGACCGAAAAAAAAATCAAAATTAAAAACGGCAAGCGCAAAGTAGTGGAAGAAAAAATCTTTCCCGGCTATATCTTAGTGGAAATGGAAGTGACCGACGAATCTTGGTATATCGTGCGCAATACCCCTAACGTCACCGGTTTCATCGGTACGGGAACGATTCCAACGCCGATTAGCGAAGCGGAAGTAAAATCCCTCCAGAAAAGAATGGGCGTGGAAGATCCGAAATTCCAGATTGATGTCGTCATCGGTACGCCGGTGCGAATCAACGAAGGTCCGTTTAAAAATATGGAAGGAAAAGTTACGGCCGTCGACGAGGCCAAAGGTAAAGTTAAGGTTTCCGTTTCGATGTTCGGACGCGAAACGCCGGTGGAACTGGATTTTTTACAAATTAAAAAGGTTTAACAAAACGGAGCGATGCTTCTGCGCTCTCATAATGTAAATATATGGCAAAAAAAATAAAAACTAAGATAAAACTGCAAATTACCGGCGGTCAGGCTAACCCCGCACCTCCTATCGGTCCGGCTTTAGGTCAGCATGGCTTAAACATCGCCGGCTTCTGTAAAGAATTCAACGATCGAACCAAGGATAAGATGGGCGATGTCATTCCGGTAGAAATTACCGTTTACGAAGACCGCAGTTATGATTTTATCCTGAAAACTCCGCCGGCCGCGGAATTGATTAAAAAAGCGGCGGGCATCAAGAAAGGTTCCGGTAAGCCATTGACCGAAAAAGTCGGTTCAATAACCAAAGCGCAACTGGCGGAAATCGCCAAGACCAAGATGCCGGATTTAAACGCGAATGATATCGAGGCGGCAGAAAAAATCGTCGCCGGTACCGCGCGGCAAATGGGTGTAGAAATTAAATAATTAATATAATTGTGGGAGCCCGCCAAAGCGGGCGTTTGACCACGACTAACACTATGGCTAAAGAAGTTAAAGAAAAAAAAGAAAAGAAGGCTAAAGAAGCGAAGGAAACGGCTCCGAAAACGACCAAAAAAAATTCAAAAAAAGAAGAAAAAAAAGTGGCTAAGGTCGTTAAGAAAGATTATTCCGCGATTTATGACCGCTCAAAAGCCTACCCGATTGAAGAAGCTCTGGAAATCGTCAAGAAGCTGACTAAAACCAAATTTGACGCTTCCGTGGAAATCCATTTTCGCCTGGGAATAAACTCCAAGAAAGGGGACCAACAGGTACGCGGCGCAGTTTCTCTACCGCACGGTACGGGCAAAACCGTAAAAGTCGCGGCTTTTGTTACTTCGGAAAACGAAAAAGCGGTCAAAGACGCCGGCGCCGACTTTGTCGGTAGCGACGAACTGATTGCCGAAATCAAAAAAACCGAAAAAACCGATTTTCAGGTGGCTATCGCCGAACCGGCCTTGATGAAAAATCTGGCGGTCATTGCCAAGATTTTGGGGACACGCGGCTTGATGCCTTCCCCGAAAAACGATACCGTTACGACTAACCCAGCTAAAACCGTAAGTGAATTGAAAAAAGGAAAAATCAGCTTTAAGAATGACGATACCGCCAATGTTCATACCATCATTGGCAAAATTAGTTTTGACACTAAAAAATTAGCGGAAAACTACCAGACTCTGCTCGATACCATAAAAAAATCCAAACCGGCTTCGTCTAAGGGAACTTTTCTCAGAAATATCAGTCTCTCCTCTTCGATGAGCCCGGGAGTTAAGGTTTTACTGTCTTAATCGGCCTCAGTCGCCACGCGATTACGCTGGCTTGACTGGACGCCAAAAAACGGATATACTTTTTACAGGTAAGCAATTTTTAAAGAAAAGAGCGGACCAATAATCCGCTTTTTCTTTAATAAAAGGTCGTCTTACGTTTAATAAAATTAAGTAAAGCAAACAAAATGAAAAAGTTATTTGTCGGCGGCTTGTCTTTCAAGACGACCGATCAGGGTTTAGGAGAAGCTTTCGCCAAAGCCGGTAAAGTTATCTCCGCCGTAGTTATCATGGATCGGATGACTCACCGCTCCAAAGGTTTCGGCTTCGTGGAAATGGAAAATGATGATGAAGCGGAAAATGCCATCGCTATGTACAACAACCAGGAATTAGACGGACGCAAAGTGGTTGTTAACGAAGCTCGTCCTTTAGAGAAGAGATTCTAACTGAAATCTTAGCTCGACTGAGGATAACAAAAAGAAAAACACCTCCGAAATGGAGGTGTTTTTTTTATTTTCCGCAAAAATCATTTTTTGTTATGATTCTATTTTCCCAAAAACCTCTTCACCGCTCTCTGCGTATAGGTCCCATAGTAAGTAGTCGTATAAGGGAAAGTGAAATAACTGTATTTCTTAAGGAGAGTCTGGAGGGTTTTCACTTTAGGGTCGCGGATGTTGG
>Ga0265297_10008450_pt1 | contig 13718 bp, 12 predicted proteins | sample Munlanlwell13791_FD_192502 | JGI IMG/M metagenome (GOLD analysis project Ga0265297, IMG submission 192502) | Leachate microbial communities from a municipal landfill in Southern Ontario, Canada - Leachate well 137-91 | ecosystem: Engineered > Solid waste > Landfill > Unclassified | place... | reverse complement strand
GTCAGTGATACTGCTACAAAAATTATTCCAATAAGACCTTTTGTAGCTGTGGGTGTAACAGGAAATCCTTCACAAGCAAGTATTTTATTATCTGGCCTCAAACAAAAAATAAAAGACTTTGAAAAAAAACATGGAGTCAAACAACTCCATGGATTAACCTCTGAGCTGTTGAAAAATATGATTAGTGATGTCGGCGATGAAGCAGAATACGCAACTGTTGTAGGTGATCCTAGGTGTCGGCTTATCTTTGCTGGTGTTGACCCACGTCAACAACAAAGAATAACTATGGGTCAAGTGAATCACTTCACAGCTCAAGAAAGCAATATGCTTATTCCAGGAATGCCTGGAGCACAGCTTTTTATCCAGTCTCAGAAGTCTGATCCAAACTCAATAGTTGAATTACCTTATCCATCAACCTACCTATTCAGCTATCTTTGGCCAATGAAAGATTTTGAGGATGTCCCATGCTTAAACATGAATGCTTGGGGTAGCGGGAGTAAGATAATAAAAAAACATGCAGAAAAAGATTTTCACAAACTATGGAGGCTTGATACAGTTAAAGATGTACCTTGGTTTAAGACAATGATTTTTGCAGTCACATTAAAAGAAGCTATCGAAAAGGGAGCTGATTATGGAATTGGAGGACCAGCTCAAATAGTGAGTGTTGACATCAACAGAGGAATAACATTTCAAGGTTATAGTAAAAATGCTTCTAAAAATGAAATAGAGTTCGAAATGCGTTATGAAAATGGTCAATGGATACAAAAAAATGCAAATGGGAAAACAGTAAAAACATTACCTTCTTTTACCGATCTTCCTGGGTTCTCACCCGATGAGATTGTTGATTGGATGGAAAACTTCTAGTGTTCAATTACCCGTAGGAATACATTAGCCCGAGTGATTTCATATCTGGGAGGAAGGTATTGAATAAGCCCACCAGGTCATTGATAACCGAGTTCGGTTGCGGAAGCTCTAGGGTCACAGCGTAAAAAAGAGTGGATTTATACGCTCTTTTTTATGTTGTGAGCTCTCAAAGAAATCAACTATTTCAGGTTCCAACGGCAAGTGCAATTAGCACCTGCCTAATCCTCGAAGAGGGGATTCCGCGTGGGGTCACAAAATACAGAAAAAACTCATTTATCGCAGCTCATAAATCATGGCTAACACCCATTCGATTCCTGCTAATGAGCAAGCTGTTTTTTTATACCTACAAGCCAGTTTTTCAATTTCTCTAAATCAAAACCTTGTGGAAGATGTTCTTCGGCGAGTGGCTTACTAACTTCATCAGCCGTTAAACCTTCATATTCTAGATCCGCGGGAAAGTCTGCATCAAAGAACCAATCAAGGAGTTTTTTTAATTCCTTATCTAGATTTGTGTAATCAAAAACATCACCCCAACCTTCCTGAACATAATTTTCGGTAGTATATTCACCTGAAAAGCTCGATCCTGCTTTTATTGCTTTAGAAACTTTTGCGGCCCGACCATCGTACAATAGGTTCTCTAACGCCATATCAACTCCTCTTTTATTTTATTTTTCTTTAATCTTTTATATACCTCCATAAAGATAAACCCGCAACTAGACCATAACAAGAGCCAAAATAGATCAATCAAGCTCAAACTAGTGGTCTTTAAAAAACCCTGGAAAAATGGGTGGTAGATTGCTAATATCTGTAAACTAAAGGCAAATAATACAGAAAACGTCAAAAATTTATTGGAAAATGGATTGGTTTTGAAAGCGCTTTGCTCAGATCTGATGGAAAAAACCAAGAATAATTCAAAAAAGATCATCGCTGAAAAGCTCATTGTACGGGCATAAATCTCTCCGCTATTCATGACAAATAAGGCAAAAAGAAAAGTAGAAAAAGTAATTAAATATCCAAAAAAACCAGCTATCACCGCATAGGAAATCACCCCCCGCACGACCTCTTTTTTGGCTGCATATGGTTTTTGAGACATTAAAGTTTTGTCAGCTGTGTCATTACTCAGGGCTAAAGCAGGAAAAGTGTCTGTCACCAGATTTAGCCACAAAATTTGGATTGGAATGAAAGTTAGCGGTAAAGCAAACAAAATTGAGGTCGCTATACATAATATTTCGTCAAAATTAGCACTCAGTAAAAAGCGTACAAATTTTTTAATATTAAAAAAAATGTGTCTACCTTCTTCGATACCATCTGCGATATTGGAAAAATCATCACTTAAAAGAATCATGTCGGCAATATCTTTACTAAGAGCAGTCCCAGAACCCACTACTATGCCAACGTCGGCCTTTTTCAAAGCTGGCGCATCATTAACTCCGTCACCAGTCATCGCTACTTGTAATCCTTGGCTTTGCAAGGCTTCGAGAATTTGCACTTTGTTTTGTGGAGAAACCCGAGCAAAAACCTGACAATTTTTGACTGCCTCATTCAATTCTGTTTTACTCATTTCATCTAATTCATGACCGACATAAGCCAAATCAGCATTTAGACCAATTTCCCTGGCAACTGATAAAGCTGTGTTTTTATGATCACCAGTAATCATGATGACTCTAACACCAGCCTTCTGACATTTCAAAATAGCCTCTGCCACTTGTTCTCTTGGTGGATCTTGCAAAGCTAATAATCCTGAGAAGTTATATTTATTAAGTATTCCCATGCCTTTTTTTTCTTTAACAGACTTAGAAATAACTGCTAAAACCCTCAAGCCTCTTTTGGTAAAATCATCATTCATTTGCAAGATTTTTTCTTTGTCTTTAGTGTTGAGGTCACAGAATTGCAAAATAATTTCCGGCGCTCCTTTAATAATGGCCTTATTCTCATTGCTATTTCTAACAGTTACCGCCATATATTTATTCTCACTGGAAAAAAGAATTTCTGCTGTTCTTTGATATTCCTCGACCATTTTTCCTTGCTGAGGATAATCATTTAGAAAACTTACCAGAGCGCGCTCAGTGGGATCTCCATGGTCAAGTTTGGCATCACTACATAAAACAGCTTCTAGTGCCAAGTCACTAGCAGAAGAACTAAGCATAAAAAAATCGACCACTTCCATTTGATTTTTAGTAATAGTACCTGTTTTGTCAGAGCAAATAACATCTATTCCCCCAAGCGACTCCACTGCTGGTAATTTCTTAGTGAGTACATTGATCGTCACCATTCTTTTCACACCCAGAGCCAAAGCAATCGTTACAACAATTGGCAAACCCTCTGGAATACTAGAAACTGCTAAAGAAACTCCCATCATCAAAGTTTCGAAAAAGTCTTCACCTCGCAAATAAGCCATTAATAAAACAGGTGCTGACAATATCATTGCTAAAATAGCAACATTTTTGCCAAGATTGTCCAAGGTTTTTTGTAAAGGAGTCAGTTCTTCTTTGACATCTTGAATCTGGGTGGCAATTTGTCCAATTTGCGTTTTCATACCCGTTGCTATTACTACAGCCTTAGCTTTACCTTTAGTAATTAGGCATGAAGAGTAAAGTATATTTTTTCGATCAGCAATACTTGTACTGCGAGATAATTTGTCAACCTTTTTAATTACCGGATTGGACTCACCCGTTAACATTGATTCGTCTACCTCTAATGAAACCGCTTCTAAAATTCTACAGTCTGCTGGAATTTTCTCTCCTTCACTTAAAATTAAAACATCACCAATCACTAAAAACTCAGGATCAATTACTTTTTCCGATCCATCTCGCAAAACTAAAGCTTGCAGAGTTTCTAGTTTTTTTAGTGCATCAATAGATTTTTCTGCCTTGTACTCTTCAGTAAAACCCAAAATTGTATTAAGAAGAATAACAACAAAAATTGCTATGGCATCAACTTTTTCACCCAAAAAAATTGATAGCGTCATTGCTAAGATTAAAATTACAATCAATAAACTTTTGAACTGGTTGAGAAAAATTTTAGCTGCTACAAATCTTTTAGTTTTTTTTAATTGATTTTTGCCATTTCTTCTTAAACGTGAAAGTGCTTCCTTTTCACTTAGACCAATCTCTTGACTATTCAGAAGCTCAAGGCTTTCTTTAACAGACAAAGCGTGAAATTCTTCTTTCATGATGCATTCATCTTAACATTTATGCTAAGATAATTTAATGCAAAAAATCATTTCTTTTTTCTCACATCCAGCAATTAAAAAACTTGACAAAGAATTTACAAAGATTTTTGAGAATGCGCCACACTTACCAAAGAAAGCCACAGACATTTTAGTCAAAATTATTCCGTATCTAGTTTTGATTTCTGGTTTACTTTTAATTAGTGGTGGCTTGCGTAGTATTTTTGGTTTTGGAAGCTTGCATAACGCCCTCAGTTTCCTCGTCAATGTTCCTTCCATTTATTTCTATGTAATTGGTTTTTTGCAAGTGATTACGGGTATTGTTTCCATCGCAGCTTATCAGCCACTAAAGGATAGAAAAATAGAAGGTTGGTTTGTCCTACTTGGCCTTAATATTCTAGAGCTATTAATGAATATCGTTAGCGTGATTTTTCTAAGTGACGGAATTTTTGGATTACTCCTTGGCTTATTAATAGGTCTTTATTTCCTCTACGAAATAAAAAGTAGTTATGCACAAAGTGGTACCGCGTTGCTAGGTAAAAAAGCAAAAGCCATTGTTAAAAAAGTTAAATCAACTAAAAAATGAACTATCAAGAAATAATCAGTTTGCTCGGTGATGAAGCAAAGTATCTTTTAGCCCATCAATGCCAGTTATTGCCAAAAGATCTAATTTTGTTTCCTAAGGGCGATCACGTTCAAAATGTTTTCAATAATTCTGATCGCAATGAAAAAGTCATTCATAATTTAGAAAAAATTTATGGTCACGGTCGACTTGCTAATACTGGCTATTTATCCATCCTACCAGTTGACCAAGACATAGAACATAATGCTTCTTATTCTTTTTATAAAAATCCACTTTATTTCGATCCAGAGAACATCGTTAAACTTGCCAGAGAAGCGGAGTGTAGTGGCATTGCCTCAACTTTGGGAGCACTAGGACTCTTAAGTAAAAAATATGCCGATAGAATTCCATTTATCGTTAAGATTAATCACAATGAATTACTAACTTATCCAAATAAATGGGATCAAATTTTATTTGCTCAAGTCAAACAAGCCTATAACATGGGAGCGGTTGCCATTGGCGCAACTATTTATTTTGGTTCTGCCAATTCTAATCGTCAAATCACAGAAATTTCTAAAGCTTTTTATGAGGCACATCAACTAGGCCTCGCCACTATTTTATGGTGCTACCCACGTAATTCGGCTTGGAAAGACAAAGATGGTGATTATGAAAGTGCCGCAGATATCACTTCTTATGCTAATCGCCTAGGAGTTACTATCGAAGCAGACATTATCAAACAAAAAATGCCTGAAAATGACGGTGCTTTCCGCAAATTTAAATTTGGTAAAGAAAGTAAAGAAATGTATGAGGCTCTTAGCACCGAAAACCCAATTGACATGGTCAGGTTACAAGTCATGAACTGTTATGCTGGTAAAATTAGTTTAATTAATTCTGGAGGTGAAAGTGCGCAAAACGGAGATTATCAAACGGACTTGAAAGCGGCCATCAAAACTGCAGTCATCAATAAAAGGGCGGGTGGAGCTGGCTTAATCATGGGACGTAAGGCCTTTAAAAGACCAATGAGCGAAGGTGTTAAAATTATTCAGGCTGTGCAAGATGTTTATCTTGAAGAACAAATTGGCCTAGCTTAAACAAAGCTTGACGACGATGAGAAATCGTATTTTTAAATTCCACTCCTAGCTCTGAAAAACTTTGATTAAAGTCATCTGGGATAAAAATTGGATCATAAGCAAAACCTTCAACTTTATTTCCTTTTGGTTCAAGCGCTATCGTTCCTTTAACCTCGCCCTCAAAAAACTTAGTTATATTATTTTGTGGATCGAAAAAACAAATTACGCCATAAAATCTAGCTCGACGATTAGTTTGATCTTTAAGTTTTTCCAAAAGTGCTAAATTGCGCTGCTGAGTCGTACCTTCAAACCAACGGTTAGAATTAACAGACGGAAACCCACCCAAAACTTCAACTTCTAAACCAGAATCATCAGCAATTGTTGGTAGATTGGTCAATTTGGCATAAGCCTGAGCTTTGAGAAGAGCATTAGCTTGAAAAGTTTTGCCATTTTCTATAACCTCAAAATCACGAGGAATACTTATGCCCAGCTTCTTCAATTTTGCAGTATCTAAAATACTGATCAGACCAAAAGAATCACTTTTTAGAATCGAATTAATTTCTCTAATTTTTCCTTGATTAGAGCTGGCAATAAAAATATTCATTAATGATCTATTTTCCAAGTAAAGAGCCTAATCCACCGGTCATACCTTGAAGTTTCTTGGCTGCTACTTCTTGAGATTTTTTAATGGCTTCGTTAAGAGTTTTAACTAATTCATCACTGTGGATACCTTGTACAGAAATATCTTTGACTTCTTGGCCACCAGTAATTTTTACCACTATATCGCCGCGCTCAACTACAATCTCTTCTGCAGCTAATTCTTGTTGCATCTGCTTAGCTTGCTTACGCAACTTATTTAAGTCTCCAAGTTGACTCATGAAATTTCCTGCCATATATGTCGCGATTTAAACAATCGCTCCTTTCTTTAAATTAGTAATTTGTAATTCAACAAATCTTAGTCCTTTAACATAAGACCATTTGCGAGGAGCTGATTAATAAACATAAATAAGCAATTATGTTTATAGACAGCGACTGCAATGAGTGTAGAAGAAGATTGTTAACTTGAATAAGCTAATAATTTTCGTCTAACGTGTCTTATGTTAAAGGATAAAGATTGTATTGATTATAACAAAGAATCCCTAGCTGCAAGCATTAATTCCGACTCTTGAGCTTGGTTACCTACAAAAACAGCTTCGTTTTGTAAAATAAAATCAAACTGCACGTCTGTGCCTAAAAGTTCTTTCGCCGCCTGGCTTAGCAATTCTCTATTTTTATTTTGTTCTAACTGTTCCTTATGAAAAGAATAATAGACAAAAACCTTGGCAATGCCCTCACTTAAACTTTCCAACTTGCATGACTTAAGCAGGGTTAATAAAGAAAAATTGTCTGGAGAAAAATTTTTAATCAAGTTTTGCCACAGGTCACTAGTATTTATTTCACTTTTTTGAATTTTTTTTTTGCTATCAGATGATTCCGATACTTTTAGCTCAACCTTCTCTTTGGTGACAGGTGAAACAACTTTCTTCACAGGCGGGGCAGTCACAATGTTGGTTTTTTTTGATCGTTCAATAATTTCTAGAAACTTTAACTCAAGAACTAGAAAAGAGATTGGTGTATCCTGATAAAGATCTACTGACAAAATCTCTTTGAGGAAGAATTGAGCTATTTTAAGCGCATAATGAGCGGTGCCATTAGTAACTTGCAGATTAAACAATAAGTCTTTATGCAAAAATTCAAATAAATCTTTATAAAAATCTCGTTGATTGTAATTATTACTGCGCAACTCTTCAAAAACCTTGATTAATTGGTGCTCATCTTTTTCAATCACCGAATCTAATAAGTGTTTAATATGCGTTTCATTATCGCTTGCCAACAAATCCTTAATAGTTTCGAGGTCAAGTTTGCTGTCCTTACAAGCCATCTCTAGAATCTTGACTCCATCACGAAAACTACCATCTGCTCTAAGTGCTATTTTTTCTAAATCTTCGTTCGTAAATTTAATTTTTTCCGCCTCCAAAACTCTTTCTAAAGCTTGTTCTACTTCAGAAAGACTGGCCTTTCTAAAATTAATAACACTACAACGCGAAACAATAGTCGCTGGGATTTTGTGAATTTCTGTAGTGGCTAGAATAAAAACCACGTGAGCTGGTGGTTCTTCCAAAATTTTTAAAAGCGCATTAAAAGCCTCATTGGTGAGCATGTGGACTTCATCAAGGATGTAAACCATCATCTTACCCTCAGAAGGAGGCAAATTGATTCGTTCTCGAAGCAAACGAATGTCATCAATGCGGCGATTCGAAGCAGCATCTAGCTCTTGCACTACAAAAGAATGCCCATCGTAGACTCTTTGGGCAAATTCGCTTGTTGTATCTGGTTCTTGGAAAATTATTTTTTTAGGGGCGGGTTTTTTGAAAAAAAGATAATCTACTAAATCAGCATTCAGTGGATCATTAAGCATGGCACCTAAAATACGCGAGGCTGAGGTCTTGCCTGTTCCCTTGGGACCGGCAAATAACAAAGACTGAGGAATCTTGCCATTCTTCATCATTTGCTCGAGAGCGGTTCTCACTGAGCCGATACTTAGATCTTGAATTCTTTTGGGACGATATAAACGGTACCAAGCCATAGCTAGAGTTTATCACAGATAAAAGATCAATGCTTTAATGATCATCATGATGGTAACCAAGCAAATGTAATAAAGCGTGTTCTAAATAAAAACAAATTTGTTGATCAACCATTTTGCCAAATCTTTTAGCTGTTCGGACTGCTTCTGGAAAACTAATCACTACATCACCTAAATGTAATAATGCTCCCTCTGGAAAAGGCACGTCTTGTAGTTGACCTTTGTCGTGTTGTGGAAAAGACAGAACATCGGTTGAACCATGATGCTTAAGATGTTTCTCATTAAGAGTGGTAATTTTTCTTGCTCCCACAATTGAAACATCAACTTGCACATTATCAATGTTATTTTCATCCATAACTCTTTTGACAGTTGCATTGATTTTTTTACGATCAACCGGATAGCGAGAGCCAATAAAAAGATTAGTTTTGATCATATGACTGTTTGAAGATTATTTTGACTACGAGCCAATACTGTTGTAAAATCCAAAGAAATTGGACCAAGAGGAATTTGATCTTCCTCGTCATCTACGAACAAAAGCATTACTTTGCCTTTACTATTAGGGCTCCAAATTTTTCCTTCACGTATTACTTCTGGAGACCCACCAAATTGTTTCTTGACCCACATCGCTGGTCCGGCATCAGCCACGACAGCCACAACTGCCACTTGTTCAGCAGGATTAATGACAATCATTTTACGAAATTTGTACCAGGGCTTTAATTCTTCATTACTCTGATTCCAATCAGGCAAATACATTAGCTGTACAGCGAAATAATATTTCTCTCTTAAAATAGCTTCTTTAGTTAATTGCCCATTTTCAGTAAACCATCCAAAAGCACCGCGGTTAGGTGCTATTCCAGCCTCTTGAAAGGCATCATGTTCTGCTAATTGATCACCTGGGAAACGTAGCAAATGTTGCTCAGCACCCATAATCCCAATACTGTGATTTAAACGATGACCGTCTAATTCTGTTCTGACTTTAAAACCTAAAATCTCTGAAAGTTGTTGCTCCAAATATAACTCAGTTTCTCTCTCTAAATGTCCAGCAGGAGAATTCACATAAGAACTTAACTTGGCAATAATTTCTTGGTGCTCTTGCTCTGAAATATTTAGGGCAATTTGACGAGATTTCTCATCTAAGACTTGATGATCGGCCGTAGTTGCAAGCATAGGACTAGTCATAGCCACTTGCCCTGCCATAGCGATACCAGCTAAAAGTTGTTGTGATTTATCTCGGGCAGTCATATTTATTTAACTTAACCTATTAAGCGCTTCTTTTAAGCGACTGATCACTAAATCTTTACCTAGAACAATCATTGTATCAAAAAGAGGTGGAGTAGCTTTTTCTCCGGTAACTGCAATGCGTAACATCATAAAAAATTGACCTCTGTGCCAATCTTTTTTCTCTTGCAAACTCATGATTTTTTCCTCTAGTGTGGTTAGCTCCCAATCAGCAAAAGATTCTATTAAACTAATTGTTTCTTTTAATTCTAGTATAACCAATTCTTTGGAATCAGCTTTTTTAAGCAGTAAATCAGTTTCATAATCAATCGCACCATAAAAAAACTTAGTTAGCTGTTCAAAATCTGCCAAAGTCACTAAACGTTCCTGAATTAAAGGCAAAACCTGAGCTACCTTATCTACTGGAAAATCTTTTGGAATGAATGGAACGAGCTTTTCTTTCAATTGCTCACTACTCAATTTACGAATATAAACTCCATTAAGCCAGTTAAGCTTTTTAATGTCAAAAGCCACGCTATTACTGCTCAAATCACTTGGTTCAAACTCTTTGATATACTCATCCAAACTAATTACTTCTTCCTGATCCTTCTTGGCCCAACCAAGAATCATAAAAAAATTAAGCATTGCCTCTGGCAAATAGCCACGATCTAGAAAAGAAGCCGCCGAAACCATGCCTTTTCTTTTACTCATCTTGCCCTTACCATCTGGGTTTAAAAATACTGGTATATGAGCAAAAACAGGCACAGTCCAGCCGAAAGCTTGGTAAAGTAAAACGTGTTTTGGGGTAGAGCTAATCCATTCTTCACCACGCATGATGTGACTAATTTTCATTAGATAGTCATCAATTACCACTGCCAAATGATAAGTTGGATAACCATCAGATTTAAGTAAAACTTGGTCATCAATTAAATTGGAGTTAAAAGTAATTTCACCACGTAGCAGATCAGTAAAAGTAATTTCTTGGTCACTTGGAACCTTCAGACGAATGACATATTCTTCTCCACTTGCCACTCTTCGCTTGGCTTCTTCTTTAGAAAGACTGCGACAATGACGATCGTAATGAGGTGGCTGTTGATTAGCAATTTGTTGTTCTTTAACCTCTGCTAAACGCTCTTTGGAACAGAAACAGTAATAGGCTTTGTCATTATCAATTAATTTTTGAATTTCTCTTTTATAAATTTCTAATCTCTCTGATTGAATGTAAGGACCACACTCTCCACCTTTTCCTGGACCCTCATCCCAATCTAAGCCATAACGTTTGATAATGGCTTGGATAGCTTCTACGCCACCAGTGACCTCTCTAACTTTATCAGTGTCTTCAATGCGTAAAATGAATTGACCGCCATGTTTTTTGGCAAAAGCATAGTTTTTAAGCAATGTTGCCATACTGCCAACATGCATCTCTCCTGTAGGACTAGGGGCCATTCGAGTACGAACTTGATTAATCATGATCTGTATTTTATCACCTTAATAATTATCTTTAATTTCTGCTTAAATAGCTTGCGCTAACTGCCGGCACAAAGGCCATAAAATCATTGTCACCTTTAAAAACATAGATTGGCTGCAGATACTTTTGTTCTTCAAAACTATCATAATAAGCTAATTCGGCTTCTCTAATAATCACTTCTTTGACGTTTTGACTATTAATAACATAGGCATCACCAGCTTGTACTAAATTCCAAGCAGATTTCAAAGTACGAAGCGGGTATGTCTCAAAGTTTAGATAATCAACCTGACGATAAAAATAATCCATTTCTACAATTGAATTATTGCCAGAAAAAGCAGCAGTAATTTTAGCAGAAATAACACCTTTTTCTCCTTGACTGGTATAAATTTTGTAAGTTTGATCAATTGGATTACGATTTAGATCAACTTGCAAAAAATTAGCCTCTGAAAGAGAATACGCCGTCTTTAATTCTCCACCAATGGACTTTAAAAAAGTCACTTTACCAGAAGCAGTAGCCAGATCTGCTCCTGTTAAATCAGCTGAACTAATAAATTTTTTAATTCGCTCCACTGCTTCAAATTCCTCAGGTAATTTGCCTCCACTTGTTAGCAAATCTGGTCTAGCTAAAAAATTGCTTTGTAGTGAAAAAGTAAAATCTACTGAATTGATTTCCAGACCCATTTCTAGCGGGGCATTCTTAGTGAAGCGATAAACTTCCTGCGCAATTGTTTCCGGCGTAGAAACAAAACCATAACTAGCTGCAACTGTTTTGACTCGTTCATCGGACAATAAATTAGCAGTCGGCTTAGTAATTAAAAATACTTTAGCGCGATCAGTAATTTCCTGCAAACCATAGGCCATTTCTAAACTATATGACTGAGGTTTGTCAGTCTCATCTTGTGTGGGAAATTTTAAATTGGGCAAAATTCCAAAACCAACAGTTGGAGCGGGTGGTGGATCAGGATGAGTGGCCTTCCAATAATTAACGAAAGCATTAAATAAGACTCTACCTACCATTAGAAAAACCAAAAAAGCTAAACCATATCGCACAAACAATCTGCCAAAGTAATTAACGTTGGTTAGATTGGGACCAGAACTCTTGGTAGTCGAAGTTGGCATATCTCTATTCTAACTGCTTCACTAGAGTTTTTTCCACTCGTAATTATTCAGTATCCACGCAATTAACGCGCTAGTATCTTGATAACGATCAAGACTATTCATTAAAGTAATTAAAATTTGATGGCCATCTCTTTCAATTAAAGTCACCAAAACTTCTCCGGCCAACTCAGTTGTGCCTGTTTTAACTCCAGAAACACCTTGAATTTGCCCTAAAAGCTGATTGCTATTGTATAAATCATAAGACCAATTTTCACCGCTGATTTGTTTGTGTTGCATGGCCACTAGTTCTTTCAGTTGCTTATGTTTTAATAGCTCACCTGCAATAATACTCAAGTCTCTGGCCGTACTTGTTTGACCATTTTCATCAAAGCCAGCGGGATTAACAAAATGAGTTTGGGTTAAGCCCAATGCACTAGATTTTTGATTCATTTTATTAATAAAATTATCTAAACCAAATTCATCATTGTTGGCCAAAACATAGGCGCTATCATTGGCTGAAAAAATAAGTAAAGCTGCCAAAAGATCTTTGACTTTAATAGATTGTCCTTCCTTAAGCAAAAGTTTGTTACCAGAAACCGTGGCTTCTTTGCTCACCAGCAACTCCTTCTCCAATGGGAAAGTGTCTAACGCCACTAAGGCAGTCATCATTTTACTAGTCGAGGCTGGATACAAAGATTGTTGACTGTTTTTTTCGTAAAGGACAGTCATCGATGATAAATCAATGGCATAAACAGCAGTCGCACTCAATGCTAAATCATCCAAAAAAAATTCATGACTTTTTAAAACAGGCACGTTGTCTAGGTCATAAAGCTCAACTTGATATTTCTCAATGGTTTTTTGGGGATAAAAAAACCATAAATAAATCGTTACTGCCAAAGAAAAAAGTAGCGCTAGGAACAAGAAAACAGAAGTTTGTTTCACTCTTTCATTGTAGCTAAATTAGAGGTGATTGAAATAGCTAACTCGCTGAGTTGTTCACTTGAAACTGCGCTGGGCGCATCCATGATAGCGGTTTTACCAGAGGAAGTCATCGGGAAAGCAATGGTTTCTTTGATAGAACTTTCATTAGCCAAAAGCATCACTATGCGATCTAGTCCAAGCGCAATTCCACCATGTGGAGGTGTGCCTAATTTGAATGCTTCCAACATGTGACCAACGCTAACCTCAATTTCAGCCTCGCTATAACCCATAATTTTGAAGGTTTGTTTTAGCACCTCTGGGTCATGAGCTCTAATGCTGCCACCACCAGCTTCATAACCATTACAGACCAAGTCGTATTGAGCAGTGATAATTTTGCCAATATTGCGACTGTTTTTATGGTCTTCTAAACATTCTAGAGCAGGGCTAGAAAAAGGATTATGAGTGAAAGTCCAGCCACTCTTACCATCTCTGACTTCGGCGATGTCTTTTTTATCCACTTTCTTGAAAAAAGGAAAGTTAATCACCCAAGCAAAAGCTAAAATGCCGGCTTTCTTTTCGTCTTCTGTGCGCAAATCAAATTTATCCGCTCCGTATTTAGCGATGGCATCTTCATAAGCAATGACTGGAAATTTTTCATCTTTAAGCTTACCACCAACTTTCTTGACAGCATTCTTGACAATCTCTTCAACGTTGTTCATAACTTC
>Ga0265297_10008449_pt1 | contig 13719 bp, 10 predicted proteins | sample Munlanlwell13791_FD_192502 | JGI IMG/M metagenome (GOLD analysis project Ga0265297, IMG submission 192502) | Leachate microbial communities from a municipal landfill in Southern Ontario, Canada - Leachate well 137-91 | ecosystem: Engineered > Solid waste > Landfill > Unclassified | place... | reverse complement strand
GGGCTCCGATCGCACCGTCCGGCATCCGCCGGACCGGCTCACTCACGCCCCGCGCGCTCCGTCGTACTCGGAGCGGCGGGGAATGTAAGTTCGCTTACGCCCCGGTACCTCCGGCACTGCGCCTGGCGGATGCCGGGTGCTCGGACGGGCGGAGGGAGATAGGAAAAGACCACGCTGGCGTGATCTTCATTTATTATATCTTTCTCGCTTCTACCCCTTCTGCTCCTTCTCTTGCTCGTGATATAATATGGAAGCTGTTAATCCGCCGTCATATGAAATTACGCATTCTTGATGACCTCAAGGACATCGCCGGTAAGCGCGTGCTCCTGCGGGTCGACTACAACGTGCCTGTCGTGAAAGGCAAGGTCGGGAACGCGGAGTCCCTCAAGCTACAAGCATCTCTGCCGACCCTGCGTTTCCTGCTCGAACGCAAGGCGAAGGTCATACTCGTCTCGCATCTCGGCCGTCCGACCGGTCCAGACAGGAAGAACTCCCTCAAACCGGTAGCCGACCGTCTGGAGAAACTCCTGGGCCGGAAGGTGCTTTTCGTCCGTTATTCTATCGAGGACGAGCGCGTCGACAAGGATCTCGACAACTTGAAAGATGGACAGGTCGCCATGCTGGAGAACATCAGGTTTTATCCGGCAGAAGAGAAGAATGGCGCGTTCCTGGCTAGACGGTTGGCGTCGCTGGCCGATATCTACGTGAATGACGCGTTCGCGACGGCGCACCGCAAGCACGCTTCGACCGCGGGCGTCGCCAAACACCTGCCGAGTTACGCCGGTCTGCTGATGGCCGTGGAAATCTCCAACTTGCATAAACTGCTCGAGAAGCCGCTGAAACCGTTCATTGTCCTGATGGGCGGCGCCAAGATATCGAGCAAGCTGTCGACCATGGAGAAGATGCTGAAGATCGCGGACAAGGTGCTGGTCGGCGGCGGGATGGCCAACAGTTTCTTCCGCGCCAAGGGCCTGCCGACCGGAAAATCCGAAGTGTCGCGCGACGAAGTGGTCAGCGCGAGGAAGCTTTTGAAGAAGAAGGGACTCGTCTTGCCGGTCGACGTACTGGCGGCGAGCTCGCTTTCGGAGAAATCCAACGTGCGCGTCGCGAGACCTGAAGACGTCAAGACCAACGAGTACATCGTCGATATCGGACCGGATACGGTGCGTCTTTATGCCTCATACGTGAAGGAAGCCAAGACGATCGCCTGGAACGGACCGATGGGCATCTTCGAGGTCAGGAAGTTCAGCCATGGGACGGTCTCGCTCGGACGTTTCATCGCGTCGCGCTCATCCGGATTGGCTTACGGCGTCGTCGGCGGCGGCGAGACGATCATGGCGCTTGAGCAGACGGGGATGTCCGAATACGTGGATCACATCTCCACGGGTGGCGGAGCGATGCTTGAGTTCCTTGAGGGCAAGACTCTTCCGGGAATCGAGCCGTTGATGAAGTAGAAGAGTGAAAGTATTAACGACTCCTGGACTCCTGGTCTCCTCGACTCCCGGACTCAAACCATATGACCCACAAGATCAGAGACATCAAAGCGCGCGAGATCCTCGATTCGAGAGGGAATCCGACGATTGAGGTAAAGATGGCGGTCGAGGGCGGCATCATCGCCGTGGCCTCCGTGCCTTCGGGCGCGTCGACCGGCATCCACGAGGCATTGGAGCTTCGGGACAAGGACCCGAAACGCTATGGCGGCAAGGGCGTGTTGAAGGCCTGCCGCAACGTCACCGGCAAGATCCTCCCGATCCTGAAAGGGACGGAGGTCACCCGCCAGCGTCATATCGACGAGGTGATGATCGCGTTGGACGGGACGGAGAACAAGTCCCGGCTCGGCGCCAACGCCATTCTCGGCGTATCGCTGGCTGCGGCGCGTGCGGGTGCGGCGGCACTCCGGCGCCCGCTGTACGAGTACATCCGCAAGACCTACCGGCTTAAGTATCGGGGTTACAGGCTGCCGCTGCCGATGATGAACGTCCTGAACGGCGGACAACATGCGGACTGGGCGATAGATTTCCAGGAATGCATCATCATTCCGCGTCAGCAGCTCTTCCGTGAACGCGTCCGCGCCGGCGCCGAAGTGTTCCATACGCTCGGCAAGATTCTCAAGAAGAAAGGACATGTGACCTCGGTCGGGGACGAGGGAGGTTACGCGCCGCACCTGAAGTCGAACGAGCAGGCGTTCAAGACCATCGTGGAGGCCATCGTCGCGGCCGGATACAAGCCCGGCCGGGATGTCGCGCTCGGTTCGGACGTGGCGGCATCCGAGTTCTACGATGAGGAACGTGGCCGGTATGTGCTGCGCGTCGACAGGAAGTCGTATACCGCGGCCCAGCTCACCGATCTGTATCTGCGCTGGATCGGCAAATACCCCTTCATGCTGCTTGAAGACGGCCTGGCAGAGGATGACTGGGAGGGTTGGGAGGCGCACACCAGGAAGCTCGGCAAGAAGCAGGTGCTCATCGGCGACGACCTGTTCGTGACCGACGTGAAGCGTCTGAAGAGGGGGATAGAATCAGGGGTCGCGAACGCGATACTCATCAAGCTGAACCAGATCGGCACGCTTTCGGAGACAATCGACGCGATCGAGCTGGCGCACAAGAACGGTTATCAGACGGCCATTTCTCACCGGTCGGGCGAGACGTCGGATCCGTTCATCGCCGACCTGGCCGTGGCCGTCAATTCGGAGTTCATCAAGACAGGTTCGCTGTCGAGGAGCGAGCGTTTGAGGAAATACAATCGTCTGATGGAGATCGAACTGGAGCTGGCGGGGAAGATGTAGCAAGAGAAGCGGGGGAGGTGAAAGAAGCGGGAGAAGAATCCTTCTGCCCTTTCTTCCACTTCCCCCGCTGTTCAATAACCGCGCATTTCGTCTATAATTAAGCCCATGACAGAGACTGTAGATAACACGGCAAAGGAATCCGGTGAGGGCTCCACCCCGTCGGTCACTGGCGGCGACACGGTTCAGGCTGACGGCTTCACGCCTAAAATAGCCAACGGTCCGGTCGTTCTTGCGATTCTCGACGGTTGGGGCATCGGGCCGCCTGGTCCGGGCAATGCCATCCGTTTGGCGAAGACCCCGGCGATGGACGAATTGAGGCAGAAGTATCCGGATACCAAACTGCTGGCGCACGGCAGGTATGTCGGTCTTTTGCCGAACCAGGAAGGCAACTCCGAGGCTGGCCACTCCAACATCGGCGCCGGCCGCGTGGTGCGCCAAGACATCCTTTACGTCACCGAATCCATCAAAGATCGGACTTTCTTCAAGAATCTCGCTTTCCGCGAGACACTCAAGCATGCCAAGAAGTACGGGACCAAGGTTCATATCATGGGTCTGCTGTCGAACGGCAACAGCGCGCATGCATCGCCGGATCACTTGTTCGCCATGCTTCAGATGGTTCGCGAAGAGGGGATGAGGAACGTCTGTCTGCATCTGTTCACCGACGGGCGCGATTCGTCGCCGCATGCGGCGCCGCGTCTGCTGCAGCGAGTGGAAGAGAATCTGCTTGAAGGACAGCGCATCGCTTCAATCATGGGCCGGTTCTATGGGATGGACCGCAATAAATGGTGGGTGCGGACGGAGCATGCCTTCAACGCCATCGTCTGCGGCGAGGGGCTCGCCGCTCCCGACGCCGCGACCGCTATTCTTCGCGGCTACAACCGCGGAGAATCGGATGAATTCCTGTTGCCGACCGTCATCGTCGACGGTAAGAACCGTCCGATGGGCACGGTCGACGACAATGATGTGGTCCTGTTCTTCAATTTGCGATCGGACCGCGCCAGGCAGCTCGCCAAGACGTTCGTCCAGCGCGAGTTCGAAGCCAGGAACGAAGGATCGTTCACGAGAAAAAAGATACCGACGAATATCCGCTTCGCCGCCATGACCGATTTCGGTCCGGAGCTCGAGGACATGTTCACCGCGTTTCCGAGCAGGGACGTCGACCACAGCCTGACCGAAACGCTCAAGGATTACCGTCAGTTCTATATCGCTGAAAGCGAGAAGTACGCCCACGTGACCTACTTCTTCAACGGTGGTTACGCGGATATCCGTTTCAACGAGGAGCGCATGCGCGTGCCGTCGCAATTTATACCGCATCACTACTTGAGGCCCGAGATGAGAGCCTACACCATCACGGAAGAGGTGGTCCGTCGTCTGCGCGGAGGACAGCACGATTTCATCTGCTTGAACATCGCGAATCCTGACATGGTGGCGCACTCGGGCAACATCCCGGCGACGATCAAGGCGGTCGAGCACACTGATATCTGTGTCGGGAAAATCGCCAAGGAAGTGTTGGCGCGCAAGGGTACGCTGGTGATCGTCGGCGACCACGGTAACGCGGAGAAGAAGCTGGATAGGCAGACTGGAGAAGTGTTGACCGAACATACCACCAACCCCGTACCGTTCATGCTCATCAACGATGGCGTGAAGAAGAGCAAGCTCGGCGACGGCATGCTCGCCGACGTAGCTCCGACGATCCTGGACATGATGGATCTACCTAAACCCGTGGAGATGACCGGATTCTCCCTGTTGAGGGCTCACTGACATGGAAGCGCAGAAGATACGACCGGTCGTGCTATTGATACTCGACGGGTGGGGCGTTGCCGCATCCGGACCGGGCAATCCGTTGGCGGCGGCTGATACGCCGTACTTGGACGAAATCGTGAATACGTTTCCGACCGTCCTGGTTTGTGCTTCCGGCGAGGCGGTCGGCCTGTCCTGGGGCGAGATGGGGAACTCCGAGGTGGGCCATCTGACGATCGGCGCCGGCAAGATCTTCTATCAAACCCTGCCGCGCATCAACCTGGCGATCCAGAAGGACGAGTTCTGCAACAATCCGGTCTTCCTTCAGGCTGCCGCACACGTCAAGGAGCGCGGTTCCACTTTTCACATCATGGGCATCCTGGGTCCGGGCCGTGTGCACGGTTCGGATGAGCACATGTTTGAGTTGCTCCGGTTCGCGAAGAGAAACGGGATATCCGACGTCGTGGTGCATGCTTTCACGGACGGACGCGATACGAAGTTCAATGCCGGTACGGATTTCATGAAGGATCTCCTGGCCAAGATGCAGGAAATCGGCGTGGGTCGGGTAGGTTCGGTCTCCGGCAGGTATTACGCCATGGATCGCGACAACCGCTGGGAGCGCATCGAAAAAGCCTATAACGCGATCATCGGGAAGGCGTCGGACCGGACCGGCGACGATCCGGTGGCGGTAATCGAAGAATCGTACGCCGCAGAAGTCTATGACGAAGAGATTATCCCGACGATCATCACGCGCGGCGGCCAGCCGGCGGGTCCCATCAAGGATGGCGATGCGGTCATTTTTTCCAACTTCCGTCCGGACCGTGCCAGACAGATGACCAAGGCGCTGACCGTTCCGTCATTCACCAAGTTCGACCGCGCCTACATGCCGGATCTGTTCATGGGAACGATGGCCGAGTACGAGAAGGGTCTGCCAGTGAAGGTCGCCTTTCCGCCGGAGATCGTCGAGATGTGTCTCGCCAGGGCGCTTTCGGACGCGGGGCTGAAACAGCTGCACATTGCCGAGACGGAAAAATACGCGCACGTGACGTTCTTCCTGAACGGCATGCGCGAAGAGCCGTTCCCAGGCGAAGAGCGCGTCATCGTGCCGTCGCCACGCGTATCGTCTTACGACCAGGCTCCGGAGATGTCGACGCCCAAGATCACCGACCGCATCATCGAGGAGATCGAGAAGGGTGAGTATGACGTCATCATCGCCAACTTCGCGAACGCCGACATGGTCGGACACACCGGTGACGGCGCGGCGACCAAGGCCGGAGCGGAGACCATTGATAGATGCATCGGCAAGATCGTCAATTCGGTGCTGCCGCGCGGCGGCGCCTGCATCATCACTGCCGATCACGGCAACGCGGAGGAAGTCCTGAATCTGCAGACCGGTGAGCTGGATAAGGAGCACAGTACCAACCCTGTGCCATTCATCGTCATCGGCGAGAAGTGGCGGGGGCAGTCGGCACCGGCCGGAGGCGAGATCATCGGCGGCGACCTGTCGCTTTTGACGCCAGTCGGCATGTTGGCCGACACAGCGCCGACCATGCTCAGGATCCTGGACGTGCCCCAGCCGGAGGACATGACGGGGAGTCCGTTGATTTGATATAGCGGGGCGAGTGGAGAAAGCGGGGCCGCTCGCTTCGCTCACTAGCGGGAATCGCTCGGCTTCGCCTCGCTTAGCGGGAAAAGAGCTCCTCTAGCTATCCCTGCTTTTCCCGCTTCTCCCGCTTTTGCCCCTTCTCCCGTTCTCAATATGCCCGAACTCCCGGAGGTCGAGACCATCCGCCGTCAACTCTCGAAGGAAATCGTCGGCAGGCGCGTATCGTCGGTCGACGTGTTTTTCGCGAAGCGGCTCAACGTGTCGACGAAGAAGTTCATCGGCGAAGTCAGCGGTCGGCGCGTCAGGGACGTGCGCCGGCGGGCGAAGGTGCTGCTCATCGATCTTTCCGGCGGTTTGACGATGGCGGTGCATCTGAAGATGACCGGGCGGCTGCTGTTCACGAAGAAGGCGGACGCGCCGACGAAACACACGCATCTTGTATTCGGATTGTCGGGCGGCCGGCGGCTCATGTTCGAAGACGTCAGGAAATTCGGGTGGGTCAGACTTTTCGAGACTGCGACGATCGAAGACAGTCTCATTGGGCCGATGGGATTAGGACCGGAGCCGTTCGATGACGCGTTCACGCCCGAGAGCTTGGCCAAGTGTCTGTCGTCGCGCGGCAACTCCAGGATCAAGCCGCTCATCATGTCCCAGCGATGCGTCGTCGGCTCGGGGAACATCTATACGGACGAGGCGCTTTGGAAGGCGCGAATCCGCCCTGATCGGAAGGCCGGGACGCTGACGCGGCAGGAAACGAACCGGCTGCACGCGGAGATCAGATCAGTGCTCAAGGAGGCGATCAAGCGTCGCGGTAGTTCGGTCGACGACTACGTCGACGCTTACGGTCGGCCCGGAACGTACGAGACGAAGCATGAGGCCTACGGCCGGGGCGGGGAGAAATGCGCCCGTTGCGGCGGACTGATACGCAAGATCCGTCTGGGCGGACGAGGGACGCATTATTGTCCGAAGTGCCAGAAGTAAAAGAAAGGGGCAGAAGGTGCAGAAGGCTCTCTGCCTTCAGCCATCATGGATGGTGAACAGACATGTCAAAGGCAAGATGTCACATTTCTAGGGGTTTCACTCTCATAGAGCTGCTGGTGGTCATAACCATCATCGGCGCACTTTCGTCATTGGCGGTCGTCTCGTACCAATCCGTCCGCATGAGCGCGCGGGACGTCAAACGCGTCTCGGACATGAAGCAGATCCAGACCGCGCTCGAACTCTATTTCGAGAATCATCAGGAGTACCCGTTCGATCAGCATCCCGGCATCGACGGCCTGCCACTCGGATTCGACGCGACGGACATGCTGTCGGATAACGGTTTCGCTCCGGAGGTCTCGGGCACGCCGTACATGCTCAACGTGCCGAGGAATCCCCAGCCCGGCGGGACGGAATACGTCTATCGCGCCCTGTTCCGCGACGGCCGGGACTGCAATGACAGCCGTGGCTGTGAGAGTTACGCCATTCTGTTCACGCTCGAGTCCGGCTCCGGAAGCCTGAACGCCGGTCCGCATGCGTTGACGCCGCAGGGCATCGCCGGCGAGGAAGGCGGCGAGGCCGGCAGGGGCATCCTGGGCGCTGGCGGTCTGATCCTCGGTCTGCAGTCCACGCAGCAGATAGTCGCCAAATATGCGACTGACGCCACCGGACTCGTAGGCGACATCATCGACGACGAGCGCGTCGAGAGCGCGGCTTCGGTCGCGGCTCCGGTCGCGGCCGGTCTCGCCGTCGCCAACGCGGCGATGACCGTCCAGACATCGACCAGTTTCGCCGCGCTGCTGCTGTATTTGTTCACCCAACCGGCCGCGTTCCTGGGACGCCGCAAGAAACGGGCCTGGGGTACCGTCTACAATTCGTTGTCCAAGCTTCCGGTCGACCTGGCGATCGTGCGGCTCCTTGACGCGGAGACCGGCGACAGGGTGAAGACCGCCGCGACGGACACTGCGGGACGGTTCTCTTTCCTGGTGCAGGAGGGTAAGTACCGGATGGAGGTCGCCAAGACGGGATTCCGTTTCCCGAGCGAGATCGTGATCGGCAAAGAGACCGACGGCCGTTTTGAGAGCGTCTATGGAGGCGGTGAACTGGAGATCGGGGAAGAGGGCGCGCTGCTGACGCCGAGCGTGCCGGTCGATCCCAGGGTCGAGGAGGAATCGGTCGGGTCCTTGCTCCGGAAGCTGCAATGGAAGAAAGTGCGAACCGGCGTGGCGGTCTTGAGTCCGGCGATTGGCATCGTCACTTTCGTCATCGCTCCGAACATCATCACTGGATTGCTGCTCCTGGCCCAGATGGTCGCTTATCAGCTGTTCAAGCGGCTGGCGGTCGTCAAAGAACCGAAGAGGTGGGGGTTCGTCTACGAGAAGGGTTACGGACGGGCTATCCCTCGCGCCCTGTTGCGCATCTTTGCGCTGCCGTATCATAAGCTCGTCGAGACGCAGGTGGCTGACGGACACGGGCGTTATCATTTCCGCGTCGGCAGCGGGAAGTTCTATCTGACGGCGGTCAAGCCCGGATTCGAGAAGACGGAATCCGATCCGCTGGATCTCGAGAAGATGGTCGAGCCGACCGTGATCGCGTCGGATATACCGCTGATGCGGGAAGGCGGCAAGACGTCGGCTTTTCAGCCTGGCGCACCGAAGAAAGGCCATATCGTCGGCGGGTTGTCGGGATTCATCGTGAAGCCGGGGGCCGGCATACCGGCAGCGGGGAAGCGGGGAAGCGGGGACCGCCCGGCATCTGCCGGGCTAGCGGGGAAAGATGGCGATGGAGATGATCTGGATATCCTGCCGCCGGACATGAAGTAGCTGGGGAAGTACGACAGTGGGACAGCTCGACAGCGCGAAAGCACGACAGCTTGGCTCGACAGTGAGTTGTCGTACTCTCACGCCGTCGTGCTCTCATGCTCTCGCGCCCTCGATCTATGTGGTCCTTGACGAAGCCGCTACCCGATGTTAAGTTGGGCGGTGGTTCAGTGACAGGAGGTGCGCGATGAGTCGTGGCCGAATAGCGTGTGCGGGCGCTTTGATTGCCCTTGGCGTCGCCGTTGGGGCGCTCGGCATGATGATCCTGTTCAGCTGTTGGTCCTTCAGTCAGATGAGGGCAATCGAGATCAATGGCGCCGAACCGTCGGTCCAATCCATTCTGTACTCGGAGGAAGCGATGCGCGATGCCGCGCGGATGGTCTGCGCCGAACGCCTAGATTTACGGCGAGCGCCGACTGAACTCGAGCGCGCGACGCGTCGGAGCAGGATCGCCTTCGCTGAGGCGCATTACTGGAGCTGCGCCGCCGACCACGATATCCTGATGCGCGACGTGCGCGTCGAAGTGCCGCCGGGCGTCCATTCTACGGCGCCGAGCCTCGAACGGATGATCTGGGATATGGGGCTGGACTGTCCCCGATGACAGCGACGATCTGCGTGTCGAGGTGAGCCTGCGGGCTCCCTTTTTTGTTGAAAGCATAAAGCAAAAGCACCCGCTAAAGGATGCTTTGAGCTTTAAGCTTTGTGCTCTCTGTTCCCAGCTTTTTGCCCTAAAGCTTCGGTCATAGTACCCTTCTATATATGAATATCTGCGTTTGGGATACGGAAATCTTCCGCGCGGTGAACGGACTGGCCGGCAGGTCGGAGATGCTCGACTCTATCGGCGTTTTTTTCGCGTCCTCGCTCATTTATTTGATGGCCGCCGTCGTGATCCTGCCCGCCGGATATCGGTTCGCGACCGCTCATGCCGGCAGTTCGCGTCACGAGGCCGCGCGCGACATCACGATTATGCTGCGCGCCGCTGCCGCGTCTCTCATCGCGGTCGGCGGTAATTTCCTGTTTTCGCTCCTGTATTTCAGGGAGCGGCCGTACGTAGCGCTCTATGACGCGGTCAGATTGATAGGGGAACCGTTGACGTCCAAGTCGCTTCCATCCGATCACGCTTCGATGGCGTTCGCCATCGCCGCATCGGTCGCTCTTTTGCACCCCAGGCTCGGTGCGGTGTTTCTCGCCGCCGCTATCGCCGTCGCTTCCGGCCGCGTCTTCACCGGCGTTCACTACCCGTCCGACGTGCTGGCCGGGATGTTCGTCGGCACGCTCGCGGCGATCGCAGTCCGCCATATCGGACGCCGCCTGCACGATGTCGGATCCGTCGAGAAGGAGTTGAAGATTCTTGGGGAAAGACGGCTGAAGACGAAATGATATGATCGCTCTCATCCTTGCCGGAGGAGGTGGAACGCGCCTCTGGCCGGTCTCGAGGAAAGACAATCCCAAACAGATCGGTTCCATAGTCGGCGGCGACTCGATGCTTTCGACGACGTATTATCGTCTGCGCAAGAGCTTCGAGCCGCAGGACATCTTCGTCGCGGCATCGGCCGATCACGGACCGGCCGTGCGCGAGCAGCTGCCGGAGATGCCGGATAAGAACCTGGTGCTGGAGCCGTGCCGTCGGGATACGGCCGCCGCGATCGGCTTCGCTCTCCTCAATGTCGCGCGCAAGAGACCGGACGAGACCTTCGTCGTCATCAATTCGGACGCGCACGTCAGGGACGCCGACGCGTACCATCGCGCCATCCGCGCCGCCGACGCGCTTGTCCGCGCCAACCCGGGCCGCACCGCGCTCATCGGGATACGGCCCGAATACCCGGAGACCGGTTATGGGTACATCAAGATGGGAGAAAAGGCCGGCGGACTTGCCGACGGACATGAGGTGTATGAGGTCGAGCAATTCGTCGAAAAGCCGGACTTGGTGACCGCCGAGGAATATCTCGCCGACGGCAGGTATCTCTGGAATCCGACCCTCATCGTCGGTTCCGTTTCGGACTTCCTCGACCTTTTCGCGAAGCATCTGCCGGAACATCATTTTCTATTCATGAAGATGGCGGAGTCATTCGGTAAGGAGGACGAGGAGCAGACCGTCTCCGCGTATTTCGAGCGGCTGCCGAAGGTGAGCATCGACTACGGCATCCTGGAGAAGGTCAGCGGACTTTTGGTTCTCCCCGCCGAGTTCGGCTGGATGGACATCGGCAACTGGAGGACTGTGCGGGAGGTGATGGCGGCCGCGGGCGAGAAGAATACGGTCAGGGGGAAGTTGGTCGAAGTCGATTCACAGGATAACCTCATCTTCGCCCCCGTGGGGAAGCTCGTCGCGGCGGTCGGGATTGAAGGATTGGCCGTCATTGACGCGGGCGACGCGCTTCTTGTCTGTCCGCTCGACCGGGCGCATGAAGTCAAACGTCTTGTCGAGATGATGGAGGGAGATGAGGAGTTGAGAGGATACTTATAGGGGCAGAAGGTGCAAAAGGAGCAAAAGGCGCAGAAGGATTTCTTCTGCCCCTCCTGCCCCCTCTGCTCCTTTTGTCCCTCTCCCGTTTTTATGTCCACACCCAAAAAGACACTGTTGTTCCTGGTCGTGATCGCTGCGGCTTTCGGCTTGAGCGCCTATTACTCGTCACCCGGCGAACCGGAGACGACGTCATTCACCATCGAGCAGGGCGAGAGCGTCGAGAGCGTCGTCACCAGGCTCGCCGATGACGGATTCGTCCGGAGCCGGACTCTTTTCAAGTGGGCGGTCACGAAGAGCGGACTGGCGACGCGCATCCAGCCGGGAGAACACGATCTCGCCGGCGTGAAGACCTACGGCGACATCATCGGACGGATCGCTTCGGGCGGAGTCTCCGCCGACGAGGTGACGCTCTTGGTGCGGGAAGGGGAGTCGCTGCGGCAGATAGACGCTTCTCTTGAGGGACTTGGCGCGGCCGCGGCGGGCGGACTATATGCGGTCACGGGCGCACCGGCCGAATTTCCGGCGAGACTTTCCGCCGGTACGCAAGCGCTTGAGGAAGGGTATCCGTTCCTCGCTGGCAGGCCGGACAGCGCGGGATTGGAAGGATATCTCTTCCCGGACACGTACCGCATCTATCGCGACGCGTCCGCGGAAGATGTCGTCCGCAAGATGCTCGATAATTTCGGCGAGCGGATGACGGCTGAATTGCTGGCCGACGTCAAAGCGACCGGGCGCACCTTCCACGAGATCGTCACGATGGCCAGCATCCTGGAACGCGAGGTGCGGGGAGCGGAGGACCAGCGGCTCGTGTCGGATATCTTCTGGCGCAGGCTCGATGAGGGGATGCGCCTGCAGTCCTGTGCGACGGTGAATTACGTCACCGGCGGCGACTCGCCCGCGGTCTCGTACGAGGACACGCAGATCGATTCGCCGTATAATACTTATAGGTATGCCGGGTTGCCCCCCGGACCTATCGGTAATCCCGGATTGAGGGCGCTCGAGGCCGCCGCGGATCCGGAGCCGAACGGTTTCTGGTATTTCCTGACCGATGCGGAGGGCAGGGTCCACTACGCGCGCACGCTGGACGAACATAACAGGAATAAGGCCCAATATTTGAGGTAGCGGCAGGCCTTGTGCCTGCTTCATGAGGGCATTCATCAGGCAGGGACGAGCCCTGCCGCTACAGTGATATGCATCGAACAGGCTATTTGAAGAATGCGTCGAGATATGTGATCGGTTTCATTTTTTGTCTCGTCATCTTCGTGATGCCCGGTGTTGCGGGCGCCCAGTCCCTCTCGGTCGCCGGCGAACCGACAGCTGAAGAGGTCACGTCTTTCGCGTCCGATATCACGGTGCGCGAAGACGGACGCATCACCGTCGTCGAGAAGATCGAATATTTCTTTCCGGAGCCCAGACACGGCATCTATCGCGACATCCCGACGCGGTACGAACTTGATGACGGGCGCACGCTCGTCGTGCCGGTGAAGGTGAAGTCGGTCACCGGCGCGCCGTATGAGGTCACGGAGAACCGATACGCGGTCCGGATAAAGATCGGCGATCCGGACCGGACGGTCACTGGCCTACAGTCGTACGAGATCACTTACGAGGCGTCCGGTGCCATCCGTTATTTCGCCGATCACGATGAGCTTTACTGGAACGTGACCGGCAGCGAATGGGAAGTCCCGCTTCGGCGCGTGTCGGCGATCGTCCATCTGCCGGACGCGGTCAACGAAAGCGACATCACCCTTAGGTGTTTCATGGGTCCGGCGGGTTCGTCCGAGTACGAATGCCTGTACCAGCGCTCCGGCAAGTCGGCACACTTCGCCGCCGACGATTTCCTGACCGTAGTGGTCGGGTGGAATCCGGGAGTCGTGGCCAGGCTTGAAGCGCGAGAGGCTGGCTTCTATTCCGATTACGTCCTGCCGGCATTACCGGTCTTGCCGGTCGCCATCGCCATTCCGGTGATTGTTTTCATCATCCTGCTGCGGAGATGGATGAGGATCGGACGTGACCCCGAAGGCAGCGGCACGCTGGTCGCGCAATACGAACCGCCGGACAGATTGACGCCGGCGGAGATCGGCGTGCTCATCGACGAGAAGGCGCAGATGAAAGACGTCAGCGCGACGATCGTCGATCTGGCGGTGCGCGGTTATATCAAGATCAACGACGAGAAGAGCGGGTTCCTGTCGTTCCGCAAGAACTTCGGTTTCCGCCTGCTGAAGCCGGACTTCAGGAACGATCCGGAGCTCAAGCATTTCGAGGTGAAGATCCTTTCGGTGATGTTCGTCGGCCTGGATTACGTTACCCTCGAGAACCTCACCAATAC
>Ga0265297_10008447_pt1 | contig 13721 bp, 13 predicted proteins | sample Munlanlwell13791_FD_192502 | JGI IMG/M metagenome (GOLD analysis project Ga0265297, IMG submission 192502) | Leachate microbial communities from a municipal landfill in Southern Ontario, Canada - Leachate well 137-91 | ecosystem: Engineered > Solid waste > Landfill > Unclassified | place... | reverse complement strand
GAAGTGGGCATACGCAATATGCATCCTGAGCTTATAAAGATGCTCGGAAAACTGAAATACAGGACATCATATGGCCAGAACGTCCTTGACCACCTCAAGGAAGCTGCATTCATAATGGGGACCATGGCCAATGAACTTGGCCTGGACGCCCAGCTGGCAAAGCGCATAGGAATGTTGCACGATATAGGAAAAGCCGTAAGCCACGAAGTGGAAGGCGCACATCCGAAACTCGGCGCCGAGATGGCGAAGAAATACGGCGAGAACGAACTGGTCATCAACGCGATAGAAGGCCACCACGGCGAGATAGCTCCCATATCGATATACACGGTGCTCTCGAGCGCGGCCGATGCCGTATCGGGGGCCAGGCCCGGGGCCAGGCGCGAGACCCTCGAGACCTACATAAAGAGGCTCGAGAAACTTGAGGAGATAGCCGATTCGTTCAAGGGAGTCGACAAGGCATATGCCATACAGGCCGGACGCGAGGTAAGGGTCATCGTCGAGCCTACAAAGATAACCGATGCCCAGGCGACCGTCCTTTCACGCGAGATCAAGAAGAAGATAGAGGAAGGAATGGAATATCCCGGACAGATAAAGATCACCGTGATACGCGAGACACGCGCCATAGAATACGCGAAATAGAAGAATGAACATACTGTTTATAGGTGATATAGTCGGTAATCCCGGCCGTGATGCCGTGAAATCGCTGCTCCCTGCTATCAGGAAAAGGGAGAAGATAGATTTTATCATAGCGAATTCCGAGAACGCGGCCGGAGGAGCCGGCATAACGCCGGATATAGCCGATGAGCTTCTTGGCATGGGTATAGATGTGCTGACTAACGGCGACCACGTTTGGGACAGGAAAGAGATAGCGGAAGGTTTTGAAAAGGAACCGAGGATATTGCGCCCCCTGAATTACGGCGAATCCGCGCCAGGCAAGGGCTCGATCATACTTGGCACGAAATCCGGGGCCAAAGTCGGCGTGATAAGCTTGGTTGGCCGCGTGTTCATGCAGGCGGTAGAATGCCCTTTCAAGACCGCCCTGGCGGAGGCGGAAAAGTTAAGGAAAGAGACCCCCGTCATCATAGTCGATATGCACGCGGAAGCCACCTCTGAAAAAGTGGCCCTTTGCTATTATCTTGACGGTATGGTCACGGCGATATGCGGCACCCACACTCACATACAGACGGCGGATGAGAGGTTGTTCAAGAAGGGCACGGCGTTTATTTCCGATGCTGGAATGACCGGACCTTTCGATTCCGTCCTTGGCAGGAAGACCGAACAGGTGATAAGGCGTTTTATTACGGGTTTGCCTACCAGGTTCGAGGTGGCAGATTCCGATATCCAACTGCAGGGTGTTATGATCTCTTGTGACGAAAAGACCGGGAAAGCGCTTTCAATAAAAAGGGTGCAGGAAAAGCTCTCTTGATGGATTCCGGAAGGCTTGTCTATTCAGTTACACAGCTTACCAGGGAGATAAAGCTCGTACTTGAGGGCGCATTTGCGCAGGTTTGGGTCGAGGGCGAGATCTCCAACTTCAAGCTGCATTCCTCAGGCCACATGTATTTCGCGCTTAAGGACCAGGAGTCGGTCATACAGTGCGCTTTTTTTAAAGGATCCAATCAGTCGGTAAAGTTCCAGATGAAAGACGGCCTTAAGGTCCTGTGTTTCGGAAGGGTGGGTTTCTACAATAAGACCGGCCAGGCCCAGCTTTATGTCGAAAGGGCCGAACCTAAAGGCGTAGGCGAGCTCCAGCTTGCTTACGAACAGCTTAAGGAAAAATTACAGAAAGAAGGATTGTTCGACGAAGGGCATAAAGTCCCTATACCTATGCTGCCTTCGAAGATAGGTATCGTTACTTCCCCCACGGGAGCGGTCATACGCGATATCCTGCATGTGCTAAGCAGGAGGTTTAGCGATATCGAAGTGCTTATATACCCTGTCAAGGTCCAGGGCGACGGGGCTTCCGGTGAGATAGCCGCTGCGATAAACTATTTTAACGGCATGAAGGACGTAGACGTTATGATAGTTGCCAGGGGAGGCGGAAGTATCGAGGACCTCTGGGCATTTAACGAGGAAGCCGTAGCCAGGGCCATATATGATTCCCGGATACCGGTCATATCGGCGATAGGCCATGAGGTGGATTATACGATAGCGGATTTTGTTGCCGATCTGAGAGCCCCCACCCCGTCGGCGGCTGCAGAACTTGTGATACCCAGAAAAGATGAATTGCTCGACAGGATCGAAGGTCTTGTTAAAGACCTCAAAGTCTCGCTGGACGGGGCCGTCTCTTATTACGAGAACAGGCTGTCGGACCTTTCCGGAAGCCCGGCGTTCAAGTATCCTTTTGAAGCCATAGACAGATACGGACAGGAGCTTGACGACCTGAAAAGATCACGCGACAGTAATTTTGTGCATGGGCTGCAGATAAGGTCCGAGAGGTTGAATTCATTTGTAGGCAGGCTTGAAGCCCTTTCACCTTTATCGATACTCAGGAGAGGCTACAGCATAACCGTCAGCGCGGAAAAGAAAGAAGTATTAAGGAGTGTCAAAGGGATAAAACGCGGTGATATAATAGAGACAAGGATCGCCGGGGGCAGGATAATAAGCGAGGTGAAAGATGCCGTTAAGGAGGATGTCAGATGAGCACTGAGATGAAATTTGAGGACGCTTTGAAGAAACTCGAAAAGATAGTTGCGGATCTTGAGTCCGGCGAACTGTCCCTCGATGATTCCTTAAAAAAATATGAAGAAGGGATAAAGCTTTCCCAGTTCTGCTCCAAGAAACTGGACGCGGCGCGCAGGAAAGTGGAAGTCCTTGTAAAAAGCGGATCCGGCAAACTCGAGGCGAAGGTTTTCAACGAAAAAGAACTGGAGGGATAATGGGCATCTCCGGTTACCTGAAGAGCAGGCAGAAACTGGTCGACGCGGCGCTTGATTCCTGTCTCCCTCGCGAGAACGAGTACCCCAAAGAAATACACAAGGCTATGAGGTATTCTGTCTTTTCAGGCGGGAAGAGGGTCAGGCCCATACTTGTGTTGGCGTCGTGCGAGGCTTGCGGAGGGAAGACCGGCGATGCCATGATACCGGCCTGCGCCATAGAGCTGATGCATACATATTCGCTGGTGCATGACGACCTTCCTTCCATGGATGACGATGATTACAGGAGGGGCAAGCCGACATGCCACAAGAAGTTCGGAGAAGGTATAGCCGTACTGGCCGGGGACGCTTTATTGACATTCGCTTTTGAGCTTTTAGCCGGCGGCAAGGATGTAAAAGCGAACAATGCCATAATCAAGGCTGCTTCCGAAGGGATAGGCACTTACGGAATGATAGGCGGCCAGGTTGTGGATATCTTGAACCAGCCGGACCCGGACCTTCCTACCCTGACTTACATAAATGCCCGAAAGACAGGCGCTCTTATAGCCGCTTCATGCAGGATAGGGGCTTTAGCTGCCCGCGCCTCAAGGAAACAAGCGGATGCGTTGACAAGATATGGTGAATATATCGGCTTTACCTTTCAGGTCGTAGATGATATATTAGATAAAGAAGGCTTTGCCTTGGCCCTGGGTGTGGATGGGGCCAAAAAGGAAGCTTCCAGGCTCATCAAAAAGGCCCACAAAGAGATCGAGTTGTTCGGTCGCAAGGCTAAACCCCTTGGAGATCTGGCCGATTTCATCCTGAACCGCAAAAAATAATGTATAAAATACTAGATTCCATAAATTCTCCGCAGGACCTTAGGATATTATCGAGGGATGAGCGCGAGCTTCTTGTAAGCGAGATACGCGATTTCATCGTAAATACCATATCCAAGACGGGAGGCCATCTTGCGCCAAGCCTGGGCGCGGTGGAAATAATCGTAGCGCTTCATTATTGCCTTAATACCCCTTACGACAAGATACTTTGGGATGTCGGGCACCAGGCATATGCGCATAAGATATTGACCGGCAGGCGCGAGAGATTCGGGACCATACGCCAATTAGGGGGGCTTAGCGGTTTTCCGAATGTTTCCGAAAGCGAATACGATACATTTACCGTAGGGCATGGTTCCACGTCGATATCGTCCGCTCTCGGGATGGCGAAAGCGAGGGACATAACGGGCGAATCCTATAAAGTGGTGGCGGTCATAGGCGACGGCTCCCTGGTCGGCGGTATGGCGCTTGAAGCCCTTAACGATGCAGGGCACAGCAAGACCAATATGCTCATCATCCTGAATGATAACGAGATGTCTATAGCCCCGTCCGTAGGCGCTTTTTCCAAGTATCTTAATAAAATATTGATAAATCCGACATATAACAAGATACACAAGGACATGGAAGGGCTCATAAAGAGGGTGCCGTGGTACGGTTTCAGGGTTTACAGGGCAGCGAAAAAGCTTGAAGAGAGCATGAAGGGCCTGCTGATACCCGGGATGCTTTTTGAGGAGCTTGGGCTCAGGTATATAGGTCCTGTCGACGGTAATAATCTTGAAGAGCTGATAACTACCATAGATAAAGCGATCCGCCTTGACGGGCCGATACTCATACACGCCCTTACGAAGAAAGGCAAAGGTTACCAGCTTGCCGAAAAACATCCTGAAAAATTTCACGGTACGGCGCCTTTTGATATCGAGACCGGAGAGGTCCGCGGTTCAAAGACCGGAGGGGCGAGATCATTTACCGAGACATTCTCCGAATCGATAATAGAATTGGCTGCTTCTAACCAGAAGATAGCCGCAGTAACGGCAGCTATGCCGGAAGGCACGGGGCTGGATGCTTTCCAAAAGGCATATCCGAACCGATTCTTCAACGTAGGCATGGCCGAGCAGCATGCGGTCACATTTGCCGCGGGGCTGGCGAAAGGCGGACTTGTGCCGGTCGTAGCGATATATTCGACTTTTATGCAACGTTCATATGACCAGATAATCCATGACGTATGCCTACAGGGCCTGCATGTGGTTTTTTGCCTGGACAGGGCCGGGCTTGTAGGCGAGGACGGGGCGACCCATCACGGGCTTTTTGATGCAGCATACCTGCGCCATATGCCGAACATGGTACTCATGGCCCCGAAGGACCAGGCCGAGCTGAAAGACATGCTCGATTTCGCAGTGAATAAATGTTCCGGTCCCGTTGCCATAAGATACCCCAGGGGCAAGGTAACGGCCCCTCCCGTTCTCGAGACAAATGCCCCTGTCTCTCTCGGTAAGTCGGAGGTCATGTCCAAGGAGGGGGAAGTTGCCATATTGGCTGTCGGTTCTATGGTCTGGCCTGCGTGCGCCGCGGCAGGCCTCTTATTCAGCGAAGGGATAAAAACTTCGCTGGTCAACGTGAGATTCATCAAGCCGCTGGACGAAGACCTTCTAAGGAGCCTCGCGGCAAAGACAAAGAAATTCGTTACCCTTGAAGAAGGCGTGCTTGAGGGCGGGTTCGGCAGTGCAGTCCTCGAATTTTTTGACAAAGAAAAGATGGGGGATATTTCCGTCAAGATGATAGGCTTACCCTCGAAGTTCATAGAACACGGCAAGAAAGACGAATTATTCAAGATCTACGGGCTTGATGCTCAGGGGATAGCCTCGGAGATAAAGAAGATGTTTTCCAAGGGAAAGGCGGTCAAGGTCTGATGCCCAGAATAACCATTGACAGGGACGCATGCAAAGGCTGCGGCCTATGCTCCATAAATTGCCCCGAGAAACTTATCGTAATAGACGAGACACTTAATGTCCGAGGCGTCCATCCGGCTAAATTCATCGGCCAGGAAGACCCGGACAAGTGTAAGGGATGTAAAATGTGCGCTATAATGTGCCCCGAGGTGTGCATAGAGGTGTTCAAATAATGGCAAAGATCATGATGTGCGGTAATGAGGTGATAGGAGAGGCCGCAGTGCATGCAGGCTGCACTTTTTATGCGGGATACCCTATAACTCCCCAGAACGAGCTTACGCATTATATGTCCTTCAGGATGCAGGAAGCCGGAGGGACTTTTATACAGGCCGAATCCGAACTTGCCGCAATAAACCTTGTCTTTGGGGCGGCTGCTGCCGGAGCCAGGGCCATGACATCGAGTTCCAGTCCCGGGATAAGCCTGAAGCAGGAAGGGATATCCTACATGGCGGCGTGTCAGCTGCCCGCGGTCATTGTTAACATGATGCGCGGCGGCCCCGGGCTCGGGAACATAGCCCCGTCCCAGGCCGATTATTTCCAGGCGACGCGCGGCGGAGGCCATGGGGATTACAGGACAATAGTTCTTGCTCCATCAACGGTGGAAGAAGCCTGGGACCTGACGCATCTTGCTTTTGACCTCGCCGATGAGTACAGGACTCCTGTGATGATATTGGGCGACGGCATACTCGGCCAGATGATGGAGCCTGTTGAGGCCGTAAGGCGACACCTGCACGGGAAAGGAACGGGGCTCAACCCGAACAAGCCCTGGGCCCTGACCGGATGCAAAGGCAGAAAACCGAATGTGATCAAGTCACTTTTACTCGGGGAAGGCGAACTTGAGGAGCTCAACCGCATATTGCAGATGAAATACGGCAAGATAGAATCAAAAGAACCCCGCTTCGAGTCCCTTTATACGGAAGATTCCGATCTTGTCATAGTCGCTTACGGGACTACCAGCAGGATAGTCCGCTCCGCCATTTCGAAGGCAAGACGCGAGCATTTGCACGTCGGTATGTTCAGGCCTGTAACGCTATGGCCTTTCCCGGAGACGCAACTCCAGAAATTGGCCAGAAAGACAAAGGCATTCCTGGTAGTGGAGATGAGCGCCGGACAGATGGTCGAAGACGTCAGATTATCCATTCTCGGGCAGAGGCCCATACATTTCCACGGGAGGGCAGGCGGAGGCGTGCCTACCGAGGAGACGATAGTCGAGATGATAAGGGATATACTCAAGCCCAGGTCAAAGAAGAGGGTCTACGCATGAAAAAGATATTTGAACGCCCCGCGTCATTGAAGAACGTCCCGACACATTATTGTTCCGGATGCGGCCACAGCATCGTCCACAGACTTTTATGCGAAGTTATAGATGAACTTGGCATACGTGAAGACGTTATAGCCGTTTGCCCGGTAGGGTGCGCGGTAATAGCTTATGAATATTGGGATTTCGATTGTTCGGAGGCTCCGCACGGCAGGACGCCTTGCGTGGCGACCGGGATAAAACGTACCCATCCGGATAAAATCGTCTTTAGTTACCAAGGAGACGGGGACCTTGCCGCGATAGGTACTTCCGAAATAATACACACGGCCAATAGGGGCGAGAACATAACCGTGTTCTTCATTAACAACGGTGTCTATGGGATGACCAACGGGCAGATGGCCCCTACCACCCTTATAGGGCAGAAGACATCGACCTCAATAAAGGGCCGTGATCCGGTCAGGGACGGCTACCCCATAAAAATGTCGGAACTGTTAGCGCAGCTTCCGGGGGCCAAATATATAGAAAGGGTTACGGTCAGCAACCCGGCCAATATTTTAAAGGCAAAGGCGGCCATAAGGAAAGCCTTGAAGAACCAGATGGAGGGGAAGGGGTTCTCGCTGGTGGAAGTGCTATCCCCGTGCCCGACATACTGGGGTCTTTCTCCGAAGGACGCCTACAGGCGCATAGATGACGAGCTGACAAAACATTTCCCGCTGGGAGTGATAAAGGATATTTAGAATGAAAGAAGAGATAATATTTGCCGGTTTCGGAGGACAGGGAATAATGGTCATGGGCAAGGTGCTTGCCTGGGCCGCCATGAAAGAGGGCCTTAAGGTCACCTGGATGCCTTCATACGGCGCAGAAGTGCGCGGAGGGACGGCCCATTCCATGGTAGTGATCTCGGATGAAATGGTCCCTTCCCCGGTCATATCGAGCCCTACCGCCTGCGTTGTAATGAACAGGCCTTCCATGGACAGGTATGAAGACACGATTACACCTTCAGGGACCCTCGTGATGAACGCCACGCTTATAGACAGGAGCCCTTCCCGTAACGATATAGATGTCCTCAGGATTCCTGCCACGGAAATGGCCACGGATATGGGCAACACGCGTTGCGCGAACATGATAGTTCTCGGGGCCCTTAACGCCAAGCTAAAGATAGTATCCATGAGAGCCCTTATCGATGCCCTTAAGGACGTCATATCGCCTGACAAGCAGGACCTTATACCTATAAATGAAGAGGCGCTGAAAGAAGGCGCGCGTCTCGTAGCGAGGCAGTGAAATGGTCAAAGTGAGATTTGCCCCGTCTCCGACGGGATTTTTGCATATAGGGAGCGCGCGCACCGCTTTATTTAACTGGCTGTTCGCCAGGCATGAAGGCGGTATTTTTGTATTCAGGATAGAAGATACCGACAAAGAACGCTCGAAAGACGAATTTCTCCAGGAAATAATCAGCTCGATGAAATGGCTCGGTATGGATTGGGACGAAGGGCCATATTACCAGACCAAGAGGATCGATGTATACCGGGATTACGCCGGCAGATTATTAAAGGAAGGCAAGGCCTACGAGGCCGAAGGTACGCTCGGCGGGCAGAAGGCCGTAATATTGTCGATGCCGAAAGAGACGATGGTGATGGACGACATCGTGCATGGCAAGGTATCGTTCGATATGAACCTTCAGAAAGACCTCGTGCTTATAAAGTCCGACGGTTTTCCCGCTTATAACTTTGCCTGTGTTATCGACGACAATGATATGAAGATAACGCACGTCATAAGGGGCGACGACCATATCTCCAATACGCCTAAACAACTGGCAGTATATAAGGCCCTGGGTATCGAGCCCCCGAAATTCGCGCATATTCCGCTGATACTGGGCACCGACCGGTCCCGCATGTCTAAGCGCCACGGTGCTACGTCAATATCGGATTACAGGCAGATGGGGTTTCTCCCGGACGCCCTCGTTAATTATATATCACTTTTGGGTTGGGCACCCTCAGGAGACAGGGAGATACTGCCTATTAAGGAGATAATAAAGGAATTCTCGCTTGAGAGGGTAGGTAAGACCGGAGCGGTATTTGATATAAACAAGCTCATATGGATGAACGGGGAATATATCAGGGCCAAAGGGCTGGAAGAACTTATGGGGATGGTCATGCCGGGCTTGAAAGAAAAAGGTATTATAAAGGGAGACCCCGATAAGGACAGGCTCCTGGATGTCGTAAAATTGTTCCATCCCAGGGCCAAGACTCTTGAAGAGCTTTCTAATTCGGCCGTTCCTTTCTTCACGGACGAAGTAGCATACGATGAGGCCGCAGTGGTCTCTGTTCTGGGAAAAGAAGGCGCCGGGAAAAAACTCGAAGCGGTGGTCGAGAGGTTTTCATCCATCCCTGTATTTGATACCCCGGGCCTGGAAAATTGCGTAAGAGACCTTGCCTCAGAATTGGGCATCAAGGCCGCCGATCTTATCCATCCGATAAGGGTTGCCGTTACCGGCAGCAAGGTAGGGGCCAGCCTGTTCGAGACGGTGGCGCTTGTCGGCAAGGAGAAAACCATAGAGCGGTTGAGATCGGCCATAGGGAAAGCAAAACCATGAAAAAGACCTTATTGTTGTGCCTGATATTGCTGTTGTACATTGCCGTATTGTCCGAATGCCGGGCTGATAAGATCTATTATATAGACGGCAGGATCGTTGACGAGCAGATAGCCGGCCGCAACAAGGACGTGATAAAGATACAAAGGTCTTCCGGTACGGTAAGCGTAAAGAGGGACCGCATAGACAGGATACTCAGTGATGACGGTTCGATATCAAAATATGATTACGAAGGCATATGTAATGCCATTAGAGACAAGGTAAAGGAAGGCAATTATGCGGAAGCGGCTTCCCTGTCCGACCTGTTGCTGCAGTCATTTTCCAAGAGCGCAGAAGTTCATTACCTGAGCGCGGTCCTTAACCATAAAGCCGGCAACATTTCCAAGACCAAGGAAGATTATAATTTTGTGCTGGAGTCGGGAACCGTTGACGCGAAGATACTCAATAATCTCGGTGCAATATACGCGACAGACAGGGATAATGATAAGGCGATCGAGATGTTCAACCAGGCTATAGAAAAGGATCCCGGCTTGACCGAAGCGCATTTTAACCTGGCAGGACTTTTGCTGGAAAAGAAAGACTACCCCGCTGCGATAAACGAATACAACAAAGTAATAGAAAGGGAGCCCGATAATACGGAAGCCCTGTATAATCTGGGTGTCGCGTATTTTAACAGGAAAGATTTATCGTCCGCGCGCAATAATTGGAAGAGGATCCTTTCCGTGGACCCGGATAACAGAGAGGCCAAGGCTGCCTTGAATGCGCTTTCTTCAGGAAATTAAGGTTGAAAACCGGTTTTCTTGTGGTAAAATTATATAAGAAAAGAGGTTAGGACGAGGGAAGGCAATATGAGCAGAAAAAAAGGGGTTACATTCGTAGAGATACTACTGGCGCTCACGGTCATCGCCGTGTTCTTCGGGCTCATCTTTGCTTTTTATAAGAACGCCATAAACAAGTCTAAATACGTTGAAGCAGTTGCGACGGTCTCCAACATAACAAAAGCAGAAGAGATGTACAAGATGGATACCGGCGAATACGTAGCGGCCGCTAATACGCAGGAGGTAAATGAACGCCTTGGCATGAACATAGAGCCAAGGTGGTTTAATTATAAGGTGGTAGGGGTAACTAACGATAACTTCATAGTGCTTGCCGAGAGGATTCGCGATGACATAGAATCCGGCAATCTTGAAGGCGATGATGTCGTTATCGCGATGGATAATTCGGGGCCCGTTTCCCCGTCCGACATTAATCGGAACGAGCCTTCCCTTGATGATACTTCCGGCGAAGGAGGGCCTCCTCCCGGCAGTAACAGCCCGGGCGGGGGTAGTCCGGGCGCGGGCAGTCCCGGCGGAGGGGCTCCGGGAGGCGATTCCGGCACTCCAGGCAGCGGGGATTCCAGCCAGAGCAATCCCACCGGAGGCGGATCGGAAAAACATGATTACGAAGATACGGTAGATGTCCCGGATGATGTCATAGCATTACTCAGCGGGACCGTAAACGGCGATTATTTTTATAATCTAATAAATGACAACGACATAAATGTAGTTTATTTTGATTTCAGCCGTCTTTACGGGGATTTCGTTTATCTATTTCCTCTTGCAATGTGGACAGGACTGGATGATCAGCCGTATTTCGATTACTTTAACAATGACAGCGATACCCTTTACAGCAATACAATATATGTTAACTACCTGCTTAAAGAGGATACGGATATTTTTGGTTCCGCTTACAGCGATAAAGCGATAGCTTCGGTAGTGACCCATGAAGCCACTCATGCCGATTACAGTTACAATCCGGATTTCTGGATAAATGATGCAATAGTCAATCACGGGCAATCTCCGGAAGATATACACATAACCCAAGATCCGTATGATTCGATAGATCAGGAATATAATGCGTTTAATAATGCCACGCTAGTCTGGGGCGAGATAAAAGGGACGGAAACTAACGAAGAGCTTGACGGTTGGCTGGATATAGTTGGAAGCGAAATCGCCATGAAACAGGAGGTTCGCTCCCGTTACTCGAGCCTAAAGGATGAAGAGGGTAATTATATAGAATTTTGACGATAGCCAGGGGGATGTATGGTATATAAGAGACGCCTGTTTTTGGCAATAGTCTCAGGAGCTGTTATGATAGGCCTTTTATCAGGTTGTTCCGGCGGTTTTAAATATGATAAATATGTTACTAAGGATCCAATGCTCGGATTGCGAGTCGAATATTTAAAAGGCTGGCTTCATGGTGAGTCGAGAGGATCTAAGGAAAGTTATGCGGAAGTTTTTTTTGGAGAGCCGCCAAAAGATAAGTCGGCCAGTTTTAAGCCTTTTATGAGCATTGTAGCCAGGAACGTTTCTTCTGTAGGGATTGCAAAAAAAGACCTTTCGGGCATAGCTGATGCCGTGATATCGGATAATATAAAGATACATCGCGCTTCAGAAATACCGGGCTCGAAAACAGCGATCAAGCTTCCCGCGGGAGACGCCATAGAGTCAACCTTCAATTTTGATACTTTCGACAGGATATACACGGTAGGGAATAAAAAGATAAAGGTGACCGAAAAGCAGGTAGTCCTCTTGAAGGGCTCTAAGGTATATATATTAAGCTACAGGAATAAACAGGAAGATTTTGATAAGTATTCCAAGGCTTTCAGGCATTTTATTAAATCCGTCAGGTTCCAGTAACCTTCCTTTACACAGTCCTTCGAATAGGGTATAATACATACTCTTGGATTGACAGAAGCGGATCTTCTGCCCCGTCGGGTAATGGTAGCCCACAAGATTCTGGATCTTGCTGTCTTGGTTCGAGTCCAAGCGGGGCAACCACTATATAAAAACCCCGGCATTAAATTGCCAGGGTTTTTATTATGTCTCGGCGCCTGCACGTTTAGGCGTCGAGATCTTTTTTTCCTTCCAGTTTATTCCTTGCCGCATCCGAACGGGTGAGTTCGAACCTGTCGAGGAATTTTTCCTGGAACTTCTGCATATAAAGGAATATACCCGGGGTAACAAGGAGGGTTACGACCTGCGAGAATATAAGCCCGCCGACCACTATCAGGCCGAGAGGCTTCCTGGATGCCCCGTCGGCACCGTAGCCTAAGGCTATCGGCATGGCGCCCATTATGGCGGCAAGTCCCGTCATGAGTATCGGGCGGAACCTGACAAGGCACGCGTTATATATGGCGTCGAAATTGCTCATCTTGTTCTTGACGAGGTTCTCATTTGCGAAATCGACCATCATGATGCCGTTCTTTGCCACGATACCCAGGAGCATGAATATGCCGACATAGGCATACAGCGAAAGCTCGGACCTGAACAGCCAGAGAGTAGCCAACCCTCCGAAGGTGGCTACCGGGAGCGTCGTGAGTATTGTGAACGGATGAACGTAGCTTTCGTAAAGTATCCCGAGTATGACATATTTGATGAATATGGCGACGATTATTAGTATGCCGAGACTCGCTATGGATTCCTTGAACTGTTCCGCCTCTCCCTGCAGCGCACCGGTCACGCCGTCGGGAAGTATCTTCCTCGTCGTCTCCTCCAGCGCCTTTGTGGCGTTGCCGAGGGGGACGTTAGGCGCGAGGTTGAAGGAGAGGGTGGATGAATTAAGCTGGTTGAGATGCGGGACGTTCTGCGGCCCTAGCGCCAGCTTCCATTTTGCCACAGAGCTTAAAGGGACCAGCTTGTTCGTTATAGAGGACCTTACGTATATCTGGGAAAGGTTTTCCGGTCTCTTTTGGAAATTCTTTGTAAGCTCCACTATGACGTCATACTGGTCGATATCGGTCTTATATTCGGTGACCTTACCTCCCGCGTAAGCCAGCGTCAGGGCGTATTCTATGTCGTGGGCAGTTATACCAAGGGTAGAGGCCCTGTCGCGGAGTATCTCGATATCCAGTTCCGGGAGGTCCAGCCTAGTACTATTTTGTATGTCAAGGAAGCCGGGCAGCTGTTTCATGGCTTCCTCAAGTTCAAAAGATGTCTCATAAAGTTTGTCCTGGTCCGGCCCTATGATCGTATAGGAGTATTTGCTTCCGGTGGCGGTCGCTTCTCCTCCCGCACTCAACTTCAGGGCCGGGATCGCCATGACGTAAACTACGCCGTCGGGTATACGGGATAGTTTAGCGCGCAGGTCGGGGACCACCTTTTCCATAGGCGCCCTTTTATCTATCGGTTTTAAAGTCGAGAAGAATATGCCGGTGCTTTGGTCGGCGCCGGTCTGCATTCCGGTTACCGAAATGACCTT
>Ga0265297_10008446_pt1 | contig 13723 bp, 9 predicted proteins | sample Munlanlwell13791_FD_192502 | JGI IMG/M metagenome (GOLD analysis project Ga0265297, IMG submission 192502) | Leachate microbial communities from a municipal landfill in Southern Ontario, Canada - Leachate well 137-91 | ecosystem: Engineered > Solid waste > Landfill > Unclassified | place... | reverse complement strand
AAGATGTAAGGAGCAGACCCATTCGATGGGTCGAGTCCTTTCGCGACCTGTGAGGTCACAGGATTAGAATTTAAGCAACGCAAGGGTGGTGTCTCATTGTCGCCGGGGCTCCCACCTACTCTGAACATGCGAGGCCTAAACCCAATAGCAAGTTGTAGTAAAGCTTCACGGGGTCTTTTCGTCCAGCTACGGGTAGAGAGCATCTTCACTCCCCTTGCAATTTCGCCGAGTCCCTCGTTGAGACAGTTGTCAACTCGTTATGCCATTCGTGCGGGTCGGAACTCACCCGACAAGGAATTTCGCTACCTTAGGACGGTTATAGTTACCGCCGGCGTTCATCAGCGCTTAGATTCAAGGCTACGTCCTACCGAAGCAGGATTTCACCTCTCCTCTTGACGTTCTGACACTGGCCAGGCATCAGCCCCTATACTTCGCCTTGCGGCTTAGCAGAGACCTGTGTTTTTGGTAAACAGTCGGTTGACAGTCGTTTGCTGCGGCTCCCCCTTGAAGGAGGAGCAGGCCTTATCCCGAAGTTACGGCCACTTTTTTGCCGAGTTCCTAAACGAGGGTTCTCTCGTGCGCCTTGGCACATTTATGCCCACCCACCTGTGTTGGTTTGCGGTACGGATCCCGCGTGTGATAGCTCTTAGAGGCTTTTCTTGGCACTCCTGACTCCCGAATCGCCAGCCTTACGGCCGGCTTCCGCTGAGAGCTTGGATTGCGCCGCCGGATTTTCCTAGCGGCCTCCTCACTCCCTCGCGACGGCAATAGCCGAAAACCGCTCGGAATGGAGGAATGCGTCCCCTCATCGAACACACACGGGAGTGCTGGAATATTAACCAGCTGTCCATCGACTACGCCTTTCGGCCTCGCCTTAGGACCGACTAACCCTGGGACGATTTTCGTTGCCCAGGAAACCTTGGGTTTGCGGCGTGGAGGGTTTTAACCTCCATTTTTGCTACTCATGCCAACATTCTCACTTCTCATCCGTCCACCGGCCCTCTCGGGTCCGACTTCAACCAGATGAGAACGCTCCGCTACCACTCCGTATTGCTACGAAGTCCTCGAATTCGGTGTCCAGCTTAGCCCCGATGAATTTTCGGCGCAGACCATCTTGACCAGTGAGCTGTTACGCTTTCTTTGAAGGATGGCTGCTTCTAAGCCAACCTCCTGGTTGTATAAGACAATCCACCGCCTTTCACACTTAGCTGAAACTTAGGGACCTTAATCTGAGGTCTGGGCTGTTTCCCTTGCGACCGATGGAGCTTAGCCCCCATAGTCTGACTGCCGTGAATCCGCACGCGGTATTCGGAGTTTGGTTGGAAGACCTAAGATTGCTCCCGGTACCCCCATTCAGTGCTCTACCCCCGCGTGTTTCTAACACGACGCTAGCCCTAAAGCTATTTCGCGGAGAACCAGCTATTACCCGGTTCGATTGGCATTTCACCTCTAGCCACAGCTCATCCCATAGCGTTACACGACTAACGGGTTCGGTCCTCCCCAGGGTTTTACCCCTGGTTCAACCTGGCCATGGCTAGCTCACCGGGTTTCGGGTCTCGTGTATGCTACCTGTTGATCCTCATCCCTCCGGCCGCCGCATTGCGACGATCGAAGGTTGATGAAGATCAACGTCGCCGGTTAAGGCTCGCTTTCACTACGGCTTCGTCCCCTCAAGGACTTAACCTAGCAACATACATCGAACTCGTTGGCTCATTCTTCAATAGGAACGCCGTGACCCAGCTTGCGCCGGGCTCCGACTCCTTGTAAGCGTACGGTTTCAGATACTATTTCATCGCCCTCCCGGGCTGCTTTTCACCTTTCCCTCACGGTACTGGTTCACTATCGATCACGAAAAGTATTTAGCCTTGCGACATAGTCGTCGCTGTTTCATGCGGGATTTCTCGAGTCCCGCATTACTCACGTAAATCCGAAGCGCAGGGTCGGTACATTTCGCATACAGGGCTATCACCTTCTTTGGCCGGTCTTTCCAGACCGTTTTACTATGCACCAATCCAACTCACTACGCCGGGACATCACCGGTGTCCCTATCGGATTCCGTACAACACCTATTGCGCAACGACCGGCATCTTTATCCGTACGCCCGCGGCTTGAATGTTGCCACTCTCGCTCGGTACGAACGGACCACGTAATAGGTTTGGGCTGTTCCCCTTTCGCTCGCCGCTACTAAGGGAATCAGAGTCAGTAGTCCAGGACATGTTTCAGTCGACCGAAGTCGGCCGAACTGCGCCCTGAACTAATGACTCGCATTTTTCTCTTTTCCACCGCTTACTGAGATGTTTCACTTCAGCGGGTTCCCGCTCACATGGGTCACCCCATGGAGCGACTGTCCTCAACAGACAGCCGGGTTTCCCCATTCGGATATCTCCGGATCAAAGGTTGCTTGCCACCTCCCCGAAGCTTTTCGCAGGCTGCTACGTCCTTCATCGGCTTTTCGTGTCTAGGCATCCACCATACGCCCTTGAGTGCTCTCTACACCACTGAAGCACGAAGACGTGCTTCTAGTATTCTAGTTTGTAGTTGGTTCTTGACTCTCGTGTTATTCAGTTGTCAACGACCGCGAAGCTGTTACGCTTGGCGTTCGGCTCCGGAAGTCGGAAACGGGATCAATGATCCGTGGACAAGAAGGCGTCCTACGGCCATGTCGCGTTTCCGGCTTCCGAGTCCGAGTGATGTTGTCCAATAAACTTATTCAGGCCCTGTCGCATGCTGCAACAGCATACTACTTCCTGCAAAAGCTGTCAACAGCCCTTCCCTCTCGGCGTCCCTGTAAGCAACGTGGTGCATTTTACCTATAGTTTCAGGGCTGTCAATAGGGTACCCTGGCAGCCTTATCCCGACCTTATCCACAATGAGGACAATCACCCGATGATAATGCTATATATAAGAATGAAAGAGTCTGATGAAACAACCATATGTATAAACTGACTATCCTGGCGGTCGGCAAACTGAAGGAACCGTTCTGGCGCGAGGCGCGCGACGAGTTCGCGAAGCGGCTCGGACCGTACGCGAAATTGGATATCGCGGAGGTCGAGGCCGAACGTCTCGACGGCTCGGTGTCGGATGAGGAAGCGATGCGGCGAGAGGGCGAACGACTGCTCGCGCGCATCCCGGATGGCGCGGCTGTCATCGTGCTCGACCGCGGCGGCAAGCAAATGACATCGGAGATATTCGCGGAGTCCGTCGAGAGCGTCGGCGCGGACGGAACACCGATAGTGTTCATCATCGGCGGCGCGGCCGGGTTGCACGCAGACGTCTTGGTGCGAGCCGATCGCAAGCTGTCACTCTCCGAGATGACGCTCCCCCACGAACTGGCGCGCGTGTTCCTGCTCGAACAGATCTACCGCGCGACGCAGATCATCAAGGGCGGGAGGTATCATCGGTGATGTTCCGTACATAGCGGCAGGGTTTATCCCTGCCCAACGCGTCACATTCTAGGTAGGGGCAAGCCCTGCCGCTACGAAGGATTAAAAAAGGCACCCGCAGATGGGTGCTTTTTGCGACCAGAGAAAGCCGGTCAGTCGACGCGAGGGCGGATCCGGTACGCCAGGTCAGCTAGAGCCGTGTAGCCGCAGTCGGACGTGCCCTCGCAGGTTCCGATGAACAACAGGTTCACACCCGGACTTCTCGACCTCATCCCGTGGATGACCGTGGTAATGAAGTGGCCGTCGCGGCGGTCGATGGAAATGAACCAGGCGACATCGGATGATTCTACGGCCGCATCGGTCACGGGAGGCGAATCACTTCCGGACCGGACGCGATCAGAGCGACCCGCGGCGTACGAACCGACCAGGTGCTCCGGTGAGCCCTCCGCCTCCGGCCAAGTCATCACCCTGATGGTGACGCCGGGGCGGTGGCGGGTGTAGACGATCTCATCCCTGTACTCGTTGAGGGTCGTGCTCCATCCCTCCAAGCTCGGAAAGTCGAACTGGACGATGGCGGGTCGGTCTGGCTGGCCGTTGTCGGAAAGACCTTTCGGCAGGACCAGCTCGATGGATGCGATATCGACCACCGCCTGCTGCTGGAGCGAATCGATCCGGCGGGTGACGGCGGCGATGATCTCATCCCTGTCCAGATAGACGCTCCCGGACGACCGACCGTCGATCAGATCCTGGAACGCGTTGCTCACCGCGGGCGTGATGTAAAACTCCCACGCGCCATACGATGATTCGGACTCGTCCAGAATCGCCCGCTCCTGCACGACTCGCCAGACCAGTTCATCGCTGCAGCTGAACCGGACCTGGCCGCTGAACCGAAGTCCGATATCCAACCCGTCCGTCGTCTTGGTCCAGGTCTCGAATTCCCTCGGTGCGTCGGTCTCGCAGTCCACCAGCTCCATCCGCTCATCGCTCAAGACGAGATGTCTGCCCGGCTCCAGCGGCACGCGCAGGGGAAAGCCTCCGTGCCTGTCGACGATGACCCCGCGATGTCCAGCCGGCACCTCTTCATACCTCGGCGCGACTGCGCGATAGGCGTCCGACAGTAGCGCGGGGTCGATTCTCACGGCGATGAGTGCGCTGAACAGCGCGGCTAGGGCCACGATCAGGACGGCGACCGACCTGGGCATCTCCCTGATGCGCTGCATGACGGACACGTCCCGACGCTCTTGCAAGAGCGCTGGCTCGCGGTAGGTGGGACTCGGGTCCTCGACCGTCACCGTCTCCTTGCGCCTCGCACCCGCCAGGTACGCGGCTACGCCCGCGAACACGAGCACCGAAAACCCCAACAGGCCGAATAACAGACCGATTGCTGCGTTCACCTCTCCCTCCTTTCAAAAGGGCATTGACGCTGAAACATATAGAAAAAAGGCCACCATGTCAAGGCGGTGGCCTCATTCGGTCCGCACCGTTCAGCGTTCCAGCTGACGCCCAAGGTGCAGTCGTACCATGATGCGTGCGAGATCCTCGGGATGCTCGTCACGCCAGTGCCGGAGCGTCACCAGTGCTGATTCGCGGTATTCGTCCTCATAGCAGGTGTTCAAACCAGGCCATCCGGAGCACTCCAGCGAAGTCGCGGCGTCGTAGACCGCACGGAAGGACTGCTCGGAAACCGGCCAGTTCCCCCGCAATGCCCGCATCGCCAGGAATCCGAGTTCCATGTGGCTGCCGTCGCAGTCGCGGCCGAAGACCGCTCCCGAGCCATGCAGGATGTAGCCGGACAGCACCGCGGAATCATCGAATGAATGCCGCTCCTGCAGGACGCGGAGCAAGAAAACCTGCCGCTCGTCCACGTCGCTGCTGCCGGGATTTCCCTGGGCCGCGTAGTCGTTGTCCGAGCCGTACTCGTCGATCCACGCCATGAGCTGAGCGGCGGTGAGCGCCCTCTCGTTGGGCGTCAGCGGAGCCTCGGCTTCCACGCCCTCCTCATCTCTCACAGGCTCACTCATCAGCCGGTATCTGGTGTAAATCTCTTCGACCGCATCGGCGACCGACGGCTCGCCGAAGCCGGCAATCCAGCTCTTGGCCTCGCCGATTGTCCGGCCGCCGTCGCCCACGAGGAACGCGCAGCAGCAAGCGAGCAGGAACAGCACCAGCAGCTTCCGGCCAGAGCGCGGCACTTCGCGCAGGATCTCGGAGACGGACGCCTTGCGCAAGGCCTCCAGCTCCTTCTGGTCGCGGTACGGCGAGCCCTCGCCCCGCTTGTACCGGACGACGCCTGCACCGAACAGGTATCCGCCGAGCACTGCGGAGACCGCCAGTACAAGAGCCACGATGAACGCCAACAAGCCAGTCATCCCGACCTCCCTTCTAAAGAACACTGGCCGTCAATTAAACAGAAAAAGACCGCCACGTCAATCCCATCAGTCGGAATTGGGGCGGACTTCTTGTTTCTCGGTCGCGGAGCTGCGCCTCACTTCCTGATTATCGCCAGCGCCACGCCGTGCGGCACCGGCACCTCGATGTACTCCATGTCCAACGCGCGCATCTTATCCTTCCATTTCTCGAGCGGCACCGTGTGGTAGCCGTTCGGAATGACATCGCCCTTGGTCGCATAATCCTGCTCATCCAGCACGTGGATCGCCACACCGCCCGGTTTCAGGGCGTCATACGAATTGAAAATGGCGTACCATTGCTGGTCCTCCTCGATGAACCGCAGCAGTACGTGCGCCAGGATGAAGTCGTACGGCCCGCCGGGGAGCGGTTCGGTCACGTCATGTTCGACGACGCCTGGCACGCCCTCCAGATGGTCGGTCGTGATGTCGTAGGTCGTCATCTTTACGGTCTTCACCAGGACATCCTCGAACATCTTCTGGTGCAACGGGGTCATCCGCCGGTCCGGACAGCCCATGACAGCGATGAGGATCGGCGATTTGCCGACCGTCACAGTCGACGCCTCTAGCACGGCGGCGAATTCGTCTTTCTTGGCAGCGATGCGGGCGGCGATCTCTTCGTCAGAGAGCGCGGCGTAATGTTGATGATACTCGGACAGGCCGGGGTTTCTCTCACCGCTACCCTGCTCGCCGATACCCGCCATGTATCGGCCGATGAGTTCGGCGTCCTTGAGGTCCTTCTCCCTGCCGTGTTTGAGTTTGTCCTGCATCACGGTCTCGATTTTCACGAAGCGGACGCCGTCGATGATGTCGGCGGTGTCGATGAGCTGATCCGTATTCCATTCGACCGGACCCCACCTGTCGCTGATCTCGATCTTGCCGCCTGCTAACGAATAAGATGTATCGCCGGATTGCGCCTGCACCGGCTTGCCCAGACTCTTGGCCATCTCTAAGGCCCTGCCCCGCGCCACGATGTCCAGATCGCTGACATCACGCAGGCCTCGCGCGGCCATGGGCCCGGAACCGAATACGACGAAATCATCGGGCGGTAATCCGATCGCTGCAAGCTCACTCATCAATTTCCGGAATTCCGTATCCATGGATTGGTGCGGGCGAGAGGACTCGAACCTCTACGGGTTGCCCCACGTGGTCCTAAACCACGCGTGTCTACCATTCCACCACGCCCGCGCACGATGACGCTCTTCATGCGGCACCACCAAGTATATAGGAAAGGGAGTGGGAATCAATGGAGAGAGCCCCGGAGCTTAAAAGACTGAAAGGATATTTCGGAGTTCGATTCATAAACCGAGCATATATTTAGACTTTTCCACAATTTGCAGTCGAAATCGCCACGCAGTTTTGAGATGAAACGGTGGATAACCAATAATTGCCACTAATTTAAGGCTGATTTTGCCAAATTGACCGGTCATTCCATCTCATATAAACAAAGGCCGCGCGCGCAATAATCCATCTTAACCCCAGCAAATATGAGATGGAGGGATATCGGTTTTCTTGCGGTAGCGGTCCTGCTCATTCCGGTAGGCACCCTGGCGGCATCGTGTCCGTCCGACGGTGTGACGACGACATGCTGCTGCTGTTGCGTCTGCGAGTGCGGCCCGTGTGACAGCAGTGCGGCGGAAACGCCGGAAGAGGATGTTCCCGCGGCGGAAACGCCGCAGGACGATTACGCATCTGCGGACCTGCATTTCAACGAGCTGTTCCCGAATCCGGTCGGCACCGACTCGGAGAACGAATTCATCGAGTTGGCGAACCGCGGTTCAGCGTCCGTAGCGCTCGCCGGATGGGAAATACGCGATGACAAGGATAGGGTGTTCACTTTTGGCGAGGCGACGATCGCCTCGGGCGCAAAAACCTCCTTCCCCTATTCTGAAACCAAGATTCCGCTTCTTAACGGCGGCGGACGGCTGACGCTGCATGATCCGAGCGGCGAGGAGCGGGATGCGGTAACCTACGACGTGACAGCCCCAGAAGGTTCCGCATACGCCGATTTTGACGGCATCTGGTCCTGGACGGTGACACCGACACCGGGTACAGCGAACATCCTGGATGAAGAGGAAGAAGGGGTAGAAGAGGTCGCCGAAGAGGTGGTGCCGGACGAGGTCGAACCGGAAGAAGAAGCGACCGAGGAGCCGGAGCCGATAGCGGTGATATTGTCGGAACTCATGCCGAATCCGACTGGTGACGACGCGGATGGAGAATGGATCGAGCTGTATAATCCCGCCGGGGCGGCGGCCGACCTGTCAGGCTGGATACTTGATGACGGCGAGGGCGGCAGCAGCCCGTTCGTATTCGCTGAAGGGACCAGCGTGTCGGCTGGCGGCTATCTGGTCATCACGCGGACGGAATCGAAGCTGGCGCTGAACAACGATACCGACTCGGTGCGATTATCCGATCCGGATGGCACTCTGACTGACTCGGCGGCGTACGCGGACGCGAAAGAGGGAGAGGCGTTCGCACGCGGAGCCGGCAGCTGGTCCTGGGCCGCGGAACCGACGCCCGGCGCGACGAACGCATTCCCGGCTGAATCCGCAAATGCCGGCGAGCCGACACCGGACCCGATCGCCGGCACGGTTCAAGGAGAAGAAACGGAGGCAGAAGACATCCCGGAGACGATTCCGGTAGAGATGGCTCACGACTTTCCGGACGGATCGGAGATCACCGTAATCGGCGTGGTGACCGTGCCGCCGGGCGTGATCAGCAAGACGATCTTCGGTCTGCAGGATGGCGACACTGATTTCGCCATGACGGTAAGGATATACGGCGAAGATATCCCTCCGATCACCAAAGGCGACATCGTGACCGTCACCGGGACATTGACGCATAAGGCGAACGGCGAACTGCGCATCAATACCTCAGCGGCGCGCGTCGCCGTGTTGGGCAGTGACGAGATCATCGAAAAAACCAAAGCTCTTGCCGAGCTTGACGGAGGTTCGGCCGGGATGGCGGTAAGCGTACAAGGTACGGTGACTGATATCGGCAGCGGTTGGTTCATCATCACGGATGACGATGCCAGCCATGAGATCAAGATCGAGCTGCCTGCCGACGCGGCGCATGACCTCAAGAGCGGCGACCGGGTGACGGTGAAGGGGGTGGTCCGGACGGAAAGTTCCGCCCTCGCGCTCGCTGTCACCGGTACGGAAGACATGACGGTCGAGATCGAACCGAATGGGACGACTGATGGCGGCGGTTCGGCGGCCGACTCCGGCACCCAGACGCTAGCCGCGGAGGCGGGGAGCGCAACCGGGCTCCTGCCCTTCCTGACCATCGGCGCGATCGGCGCTGGCGGTGTCGCCTATCGCGGGTTGCGCAGCCGTAATGGCAGCGGGAACCGGAAGCGGCGGCAGGGATAAACCGCCAGTGAACTCGACTGCGGCAGGATCTTCGAAAAGACGTTGACAGGATGAAAGAGTCTGTTAGAATGGACCCTGCCGCAAGGGACGTCGGTCTCGATCGACGTCCCAAGTCATGCGGGTATAGTACAAAGGCTAGTACATCGCCTTGCCATGGCGAGGATACGGGTTCGATTCCCGTTACCCGCTCCACGAAAAAGCCGACATCCGAAGGGTGGCGGCTTTTTCGTTGAAGATGTCGTACCGGGAATCGAACGGGTCGAGAGCGAGGCGGAGCGCTCCGTCGAGAGCGCGACAGCCGAGCGCCGACGGCTCCGAGCCGGCGAGGAGCCGGCGCGACCCCGGACAACGAAGCGGCGCATTCGGCGCCGCGAGGCGGAATTCCCGTTACCCGCTCCATGAAAACACTGCCATCGCCAGATGGTGGTGTTTTCGTTGAAGTTGTCGTACCGAGGATCGTCCCGCCACTTATATTCAAAGTTGAGCTGCGCCCAACTGATCAAAAAGGGCGGGGTCCCGCCTTCGCCGATCCGTCGAGCATAGCTCGACTATAAAATATAGTGGCGGGGCCGTTACCCCCAGATAAGTGAACACGAAAATATGATATGATATATCTATGCGAGTTCTCCATAAACATCTCCCTGGAGCTAAAAACGGTTTCACCTTAGTGGAACTGCTTGTCGTAATCTCTATCATCGGTCTGCTTTCGACCCTGGCCGTCGTGACGATGGGACGGGCACGGCAAGCGGCCAGAGAGGCCAAGGCCAAAGACACTCTGTCAAAAATCCGGACCGCCATGCTCCTGCTTGAGCAGGATACGGAAAAATGGCCGAACGGCTGTCCGCCCTGGTCCATCAGGAATCCAGAAGTCGATCTGACTACGGCGCAGGCTGCGCTTGTCGCCCAACCATCCGTGGGCGACCAGGGCAACGGCTGTCAGTGGACCTCTCAGGCCGTGGCAAGATGGGACGGACCGTACATGCCGGAACTGCCGAACGATCCATGGGGCAATGCCTATTACTTCGACCCCGATTATGTGCCCTATCAGAACTGCGACGATGAGCCGGTACAGCCGCAGATAGTCGCCATCGTATCCTTCGGCCCTAACGGTGAAGAGCTCAACGGATACGACTGTGACGACCTGTTCTTGCGCCTGAAATGATATCGCTTGACCACGAAACCCCGCGCCGATGACGCGGGGTTTTGATGTCCGTCATCGCGCGCCTGACGCAGCACCGCCGCGCGGTCAGACTCATCGATAAACGAGAGATATTGACTTAAGATCGGCGGCCTGTTATCGTCTCCTTTCGGTCTATAGAAAGGAGACGAGAGTGAGCGGAATGACACGAGGAACGGTACTGGTGACTATCGCGGTGTTCGGCCTGATGGCCGCCTGCAGTCTGTACCCGAACTGGGAGCAGCCGGACGACGACACGCCGGTCATCACCGACGACGGCGACTGGGAGTGCGTGGGCGACTGCGACGGCGAGCCCGATGGCGACGCTGATGGGGACATCGATGCCGACGTGGACAGTGACATCGACGGCGACGCGGATGCCGACGCCGATGGCGACGGAGACGCCGACTGCCCGCCAGAAGACCTCGTCCTGATGTGCATCCATCCGGATGATGGAAGCGATCCCTACGAGGAGTACGTCTGCGAAGACGACGTCGAACCGCTGATCGAGCACGGCGACTACGTCGGCGAGTGCAAGGATCCGGTCGACCCCACGCCGCCTGACGTAGAGTCGGACGGCGACGCGGATGCCGACGCAGACGGCGATGTCGACGGAGACGTCGATACCGACGCTGATGCGGACGGCGACGGCTGCGACATTCCGGACTGCCGCGAGGGCAAAGCGCTCGTCTGTCATATCCCGCCCGGGAATCCGGGAAACGCCCACTGGATCTGTGTGGGATCTCCAGCCGTACGGGCGCACGACGATCACGGCGACAACCCGGACGCCTGCTGCCGCTGATCCGACGGCTACGCTACGACCCGCAACGCGCGCAAACGCGAAGCGGGTTTTTTGCTACAATGACCGCGTATGCCACGTAAATTCACCAATGCCGAAATCGCCGATATCATGCGCCTCATGGCAGTTTGCTACGAGATGGAGGGCGTCGCCTTCAAGCCCGCCGCTTACGAGCGCGCGGCCGATGCGATTGCCGCGCTCGGCGAAGATGCCACTCTGATGCTGAAACAGGGCGGCACGAAGGAGCTGATGGAAATCGACGGTGTCGGACCGGCGATTGCCGATCACATCAAGTCGCTTTCCGAAAAGGGTGACTTCAAGGAATACCGATCCTGCCGCTCGAGAATGCCGGAAGATGCGCTCGAACTCATCTCCATCCCTGACCTCGGACCGAAGAAAGTCAAAACACTATACGACCGGCTGAAGATTGAGACGGTCAAGGATCTGGAGCGGGCGGCGCGCACAGGCAAGGTCAGCTCCCTGCCGGGGTTCGGCAAGAAAAGCGAGGAGAAAATCCTGAAAGGCATCGCCATGCTGAAGCAGGCCGGCGAGCGGCGCATACTCGCCGATATCCTGCCGCTCACAAGGGAACTGGAACGGAAACTCGAAGCGGCACCGGGCGTGAAACGCGCCGTGACCGCCGGTTCGGTGCGGCGCCGTCAGGAGACCGTCGGCGATCTGGATCTGGTTGTCACTGCATCTCAACCCAAGAAAGCGATGGATGCCTTCGCGGGATTCGACGAAGTTAGAGAGATCCTTGAGCGCGGCGACCGGAACCTGACCGCGCTCCTCAAGAACGGCATGACCTGCGACCTGCTAATCGTGCCGGACGAAGTCTTCGGCGCGGCGCTCCAGCACTTCACCGGCAGCAAGGACCATAACGTCGTCGTCCGGAAGATGGCCGGTGATAAAGGATTGAAACTGAATGAGTACGGACTCTGGCGCGGCGCGCGGCGGCTCGCCGCCGGCACCGAGGAGAATGTCTACCGCGCGCTCGGCTTGCCGTACATCGAACCCGAACTGCGTACCGCATCGGGCGAAATCGAGGCCGCGCTTGCCGACCGCCTGCCTGATCTCATTAATTACGGCAGCGTGCGCGGCGATCTCCAGGTCCAGACCGACTGGACCGACGGCTCCTCGTCCATCGAAGACATGGCCCGCGCGGCGATGAAGCGCGGCCTCGAGTACATCGCCGTCACCGATCACACCAAGACGCTGTTCATGGCCGGCGGTCTCGACGAGAAGAAGCTCGCGAAACAGGCCAAGGAAATCGACGGCCTGAATGCGAAGCTCGTTCAAGAGGGCGCGAAGTTCACGCTCCTCAAGGGTGCGGAGGTGAACATCATGAAAGACGGCAAGCTCGACATCTCCGACGCGGCGCTCGCCAAACTGGATTTCGTCGGAGCGGCGATCCACTCCAGTTTCCGCCTCTCGCGCGTACAGCAGACCGAACGCATGATTCGCGCGATGAAGAACCCGCACGTGGACGCCATTTTCCACCCGACCGGCCGCATCATCCACCGGCGCGACCCGTATGACATCGATATCGAGAAAATCCTGAAAGCGGCCAAAACGACCGGAACCGCTCTGGAGATCGACGCTTATCCGAGCCGGAGCGATCTGCGGGACGCGCACGTCCGTCTGGCGGTCAAACACGGCGTCAAGCTCGTCATCGACACCGATGCGCACCATCCCGATCATCTGGACTATCTAGACTATGGCGTGGCTATCGCCCGCCGCGGCTGGGCCAAAAAACGCGACGTCGTCAACACGAAAGACGCCGCCGCGCTCCAATCCTGGCTCGCCGTACCGAAAAAGGACCGACGTTAGTCGTTCGGTGCGAAATGACGCTGGACATTCGTACAAAAATGACGTACTCTATCCCCCGGTCGAGGAGGTAATGATGACCCGCAGATCTATGGCTTCAGATACCGAAACGAGTCGTGACGCGTTCTTCGCGGAAGAGCTCGAAACCCTGACGCGGCGCAACGCCCAAGCGATAAACGACCGCGCGGCGCGAAAAAACAGCGCCGAAGGCCGTTTGACGGCGGTGCTCGCCTGCATGGACGAACGCAACACCCTGACTGAGGAGGCGCTCGGACTGCACCCGTCCGAAGTGCGCCGCATCGCCACGGCTGGCGGCAAGATCGCCGCTCCGGACTTGCTGAACCTGCTCGGACTGGAAAAGACGGCCGGCGAGGGCGTCACCCTTCACCTGGTGACGCATGAGGTCATCGGGCGGCCGGACCTGGGCTGCGCGGCTTTCAAGAACGACATCGCCGCGCAGGAAACATTTTTCCGCGGCCTGAAGGACGGGCTTGCGTCTGCCCTCCCGTCAGCGTCCATTCATGTCACGTCGATGGACACCTCGACCGGCGCCCTGCGCGCCATATCGGTCGACGATAACGACGGACAGTTCGCCGGATTCGCGCGACAGGGGGGCCGGCCGGAAACGCGCTGCAGCGATGAAGCGCACGCCGGTTACGGCATCTACGTCGGCGAGGCGTATCGCGCCTGGAATCTGAAACGCAACGTCTACTTCCACATCACGGCATCGGCGCCGTCGCTTGCCGGCGACCTGGACATCG
>Ga0265297_10008445_pt1 | contig 13723 bp, 26 predicted proteins | sample Munlanlwell13791_FD_192502 | JGI IMG/M metagenome (GOLD analysis project Ga0265297, IMG submission 192502) | Leachate microbial communities from a municipal landfill in Southern Ontario, Canada - Leachate well 137-91 | ecosystem: Engineered > Solid waste > Landfill > Unclassified | place... | reverse complement strand
GAACTCACTTCCTACAAGGCTGAAAGCGCTGGTAGAAATATGATTCTCGTCAATCCGAGATACACATCTCAGCAATGCTCTCAATGCAACACTATTGTCAAAAAAGCACTCTCAGAACGAACCCATAGATGTCCGCAGTGCGGACTCATTATGGATCGAGATGAGAATGCAGCTTTGAACATATTGGCCCTTGGTATAAATGGCCTGGGTGCAAATCCCTAGATGCTCCGGCATTTATGCCGGGGAGTATTCACCTAACCATGTTGTAATTGTGGATGGTGCCACTCCAAATTTTTTGGCTATCTCCACAATTGTGTATAATTCAACTTCAAACAATCGTTTGGCTTCAGCGCCAATTTCGGGTGTATATATTTTCGCTGGTTTTTCAAATTTTTTGACTATGTTCGGAAATGTGGTTATAAACCCATTTCCGTTGCACCTGGGACAATTACATGTCCCGTTCTTTTCGTGTCTCAATTTGTAACTTAGACTTATATTTGGATTTTGACAAGCATCACATGGAATGACTTTGAAATAACCATCCTTATGTTCTACTATCATTTAACCTCCCAAAAAATAGAGTTGGTGTTAAAACACCCAACTCCTTATTTTTTTCACTCCTGTATTTCCTTTTCATTTTTTTCATGACATGTGCAACACATGTCGCCATCAACTGTATGTATAATCTGATAAATCGGAAATGATTTACCACATTCGGTACATGTTATTAACGACCCATTGTTTTTTTCTACTTTCAAATTTTACCCCCAATTAATTTTAGGAAAAAATAATTCTAGTAATCCCCCTTTTAGTTTATAAAAATAAAAAATCTCTCTCGACATTTAAGATATATATGTAGTTATTGTTTTTTTAGAAAGGTCATTTCACTACATATATTTATTATTGAATGATCAGAATGGGTTGGATTTGATTTTAAGTGAACATACTAAAATGCTTTATTTTTTATTTCCATCCGAGAAAACCATGGGCTTTAGACCATGGATGAATCGGATGAATTAGAAAACAATCATTGAAAAAATATTCATTTGTTTTTCCATAAACAAATACAAATTTGAGTATTGAAAAGGAGATTTATATCTTGCAATGATGAAAACATTTAAATACAGAATATACCCCAATAAACTCCAACGGAGGAAATTGGGTGTTATTCTGTCTAATTGTTGTTTTGTGTATAATCACATTCTTGAGACTCGGAAGAATGTTTGGGAACAGGAAAAGAGATCTGTTTCGAAATTCGAAACAATCAACATGCTCCCAGCATTGAAAGTTGAGAATCCGAGTCTCAAAGTGGTTCACTCACAATCGTTGCAAGACGTGTGCGCTCGTGTTGACAATGCATTTAAACATTATTTCCGGCGTTGCAAGTTGAAAGAAAATCCCGGATATCCGAGGTTTAGATCTCTCACCAGATATAAATCTTTAACATTTCCACAAGGTGGATATAAGTTGTCTGGCAAGAAAATTCATATCTCCAAGATTGGTGAAATGAAGATTGTCTATCACCGAGAGATTGTGGGAAAAATAAAGACTCTCATATTGACAAGAGATATCCTCGGAAAATGGTGGATTTCTTTCTCGTGTGAAGTGGAAGCATCTCCGCTCCCATTGAACGAGAAAGCTATCGGCATTGATCTCGGGTTGACTCATTTCGCAACACTCTCCAACGGAGAGAAGATTGAAAATCCAAGATTCTTCCGCAAAGATGAGAGTCTTCTTGCTAGAGCTCAACGTAAGTTGAGCAAACAAGAGAAAGGCTCATTGAAACGGAAAAAGTGTGTCAAACGGGTCCAACATATTTATGAACATATCTCCAATCGGAGAAACGACTTTGCACACAAACTCAGCCATTATCTTGTGCAACAATATCAAATCCTCGTTTTCGAGGATTTGAATGTTGAAGGAATGATGCACAATCGAAAGCTGAGTAAGAGCATTGCTGATGCATCTTGGTCTAAATTGATTGATCTAACTTCCTACAAGGCTGAAAGTGCTGGTAGAAATATGATTCTCGTCAATCCAAGATATACCAGTCAACAATGCTCTCAATGCAATACCTTAGTCAAAAAAGCACTCTCGGAACGAACTCATAGATGTCCGCAATGCGGACTCATTATGGATCGAGATGAGAATGCAGCTTTGAACATATTGGCTCTCGGTATAGATAGCCTGGGTGCAAATCCTTAAATGCTCCGGCATTTATGCCGGGGAGTATCCACGAAATCATTCGAAGAAAAAAAATAAAATTGTTTCTGTATGGAGGATTAAGTATGCCGGGAAGTTTGATAGATTATAGATATAAAAACAAAAAACAGATAATAATGGAAATTCATGAAATAGAAAAAATAATTGCAAGACCATTGCCACAAAGTCAATTTGTTTTTTACGATAATAAATTAAGGCATCTAAAATGGATATTGGAATTCAAATAAAAGGAGAATATTTTTATGTTTTTAAATTTTTTAGTTTATCTCAGAGCAAAATATTGTTTTATTTTTCATAAAGATGATGTTGAGAAAGAAAGCATAATTACCGGGCATGATGGGTGTAATTTATATACAAATAATTTTTTTATTTGTAAGAAATGTGGATTCAAATTTAAAATTAGAAAGTATAAAGTTCACAGCGGATCAAATTCTAAAATGACATGGAGTGGAATTTTTCTTAGAGATAAATACATGATGTATTGAAAAAAAATGAATTTAAAAAAACATTAACAAAATAAAAAAGGAGTATATATAGATGTCAGAATTAAAACAAGATATGGCGATTAGACAATCTTTAGTTTCTAGGGCTATGAAGGCGTTTGAAGATGATATGAAAACAGTTAAAAGAGACGGCATTGAAAAAGTCCTGGAGTATATTAACGAAAGTGATTTTATGTATGCTCCAGCATCAACACAATACCATTTGCATTGTGAATATGGATTATTAGTACACTCATATCATGTTGTTTGTTATCTCACTAAATTAAACGAAATGCATGGCATTAAACATATAAAAATTCCTATAGAATCGATTTTAATCAGTGGATGGTTTCATGATATATGTAAAACAAATGTATATGTGGAGCAGGAAAGAAGAAGAAAAAATGAAAAAACAAATAGGTGGGAAAGTTATAGTGGATATTTATTTAAAGATGATTTACCGTTGGGGCATGGTGAGAAATCAGTCTATATGTTATCTGAATTTGGTTTGAAATTAGATCATTCAGAAATAGCTGCTATAAATTATCATATGGGGGCATTCCATTTTGGTAATAGATACGATAGAGAATCTTCCATGCAACAAGCTTGGAAAACATGGCCGTTATCTTTATTATTACATGTTGCAGATACTATGGCAACAAATATTGCTGATGTTTCTGCTGTTGTATGATAGGGGGAAGTATATGAAATTTATGTTTTGTTTATCTTTCATTTCTTGCTATATGGCACTTTGGGTTTTAAAAGTATTTATAAGAAACACGGATATAGAGGAATAATTTATGATAATAACAAGCAAAAAAGACTTCCAATTATATGTTAGAGAATGTGAAAAGTGGATCAAATTTTGGGGATTATCAGAATGGGATATAAATTATTCAAACGTTTCAACAGATCCAGATAAGGTATTAGGATGGTGTTCTTGGGATTTGAGTGGTATGATAGTTACAATAAATCTTGAGAAAAAATGGAACAACATAACTTTAACAAAGGAAGAAAAAGAGGAATGTATTAGAACCACTGCGTTTCATGAGGTGTGCGAGTTATTACTGGCTAAATTAAATGATATCTCATTTAAATATGATGTTCCAAGAAGGGTTATGACACATCACAGCCATGAAATAATATCTAGAATGCAAAATAGTGTGTATAAGAATCTTAAAAATAAAATCTAGAATTTAATACTGGATTGGAGATATCCATATGAAGAAATTTAAAATGACAAAAGAAATGATTTCTCTTAAACTATCTGAAATTTTAAAAGAATCATTTGGTATAATTGATTTTCTCCCTAGTTTTAGATTGGGAAGTGATATGGGCATTGATGAAAACGATCTGTATTTATTTTTAAATTTAATAGATCAACATTTTAATTTAGATTTTACAAATGAAAATAGAAGTAATATGGAAAATATTAAAATTGGCAAATTGATTGATATGATATTTAGTTTGACAAATAAAAAATAGGAGGGGTTAAAATGCCTCTAATTAATCCGATTCCAAAACTAGATGAAATTCTAGAAAGGTTGAGTTCAATTGAAAAACTCATTAAAAATAAACTGGAAATTAAGAAGACAACTAGAAAGAAGAAAAAGATAGATGGGAGTGTCAATGAATAAATTTATGATAATTGCTACTGATTTTGATGGGACTATTGCACAGGAAGGAAACTTTCCTAAAATTGGGGAACCTATATCCGGGGCAATAGAAACACTTATAGAATGTAGAAAAATTGGTCATAAAATTATTCTCTATACATGTAGAGAGGGAAAACATCTACAAGAAGCAGTTGAGTGGTGCAAGGAAAGAGGTTTGGAATTTGATGCTGTAAATAAAAATTATATTGAAGTTGATGATACATTTTCCAAATCAAAACCATATTGGGATGTTTTAATTGATGATAGAAATTTTTCACCATACCATAGAAACATCACTCCAGAAGTTTGGGGAATATTTAGACACTATCTTGTTGAAGAGTTTACAAAAAAGGAGAATTCGAATGGATGAAGATAGAATTAAAATGATGAATGAATCAGTTATTGATGTTTGTAAATCTGTTGAAGATTCCGATACTATTATGAAATTAAAAGAATTTGTTATTCAACAGAGTATAATTAATCGCAATCTGATTGATATGGTTGATGTTTTAAATAAAAAAATTAAAATATTGGAAGATATAATAATGGAAGATATTGTTCAAAAAGATATTGATGATATAAAAGTTGGAGGAAATGATTAATGGAAAATATGGAAAATAGTTTGTTAAATGTTGAAAACAGGAGATTAGAATTAGAAAAATTATTAGATAAGCTAGATGTAAAAAATGAATTCAGAGGAGACAGAAATATAATTTTATCTCTGGTGTGGAAAGTATTCGAAAAATCAACATTGGTTGAAAAAGTATCAGAAACATTGGTGGATCTATATACGGAAAATAAAAATCTCAATGAAAAAATAGAAGATTATAAAGATATGATATCCACATTAAAAAGTTTTGTAGATAAAATGAACGAGAATAACTAAAGGGGGATACTGTTGTCTGTTATTATAATCTGTGATGAGTGCGGAAAAAAGATAAAAAATTTTCATATTGTAGCAATAAATAAAGATATATGTCTAGATTTTTGTGATGATTGTATAAAAAATCCAGATATAGAAAAAGCAAAAGCAAATCATGATTATTTTTATGGTGATAAAAAAATCTTTTTTAAAGGGGAATAAATAGATGTCAACTCATAAAAGCAACTACGAGCTATTAGAAGAATGGTTTGAGGAGTTATCCACGTTTAGACCAAAAGATAAGTTCTTAAAAAAATTAGAATTGAATAACAAGAGCGGTGTTAAATATAGAATATACACCGATGAGCATTACTATGACATCACGGCATTGGATGGTCCAGATGGTGGGTTTCTAGGAGCAGTTGCAATGTGCCGGAAACAACTACCAAATGAAAATTTTAAACGTGGTGATGATTTATATTATGGACCTTTTAGAAAAGATACATGGAATAATATTCTCAAGGATATTGTTGCTTATGAGTTGATTAGCATTTCTTAATTTCAAATATAAAGCTCGGATTTTGGATATAAGATCCGAGCTTTTTTTGCGTTCATAATTTCGATCAAAATTTCCTCTTTTTTATGATCCATTAAATTACATATATAGATTAATTGATAAGTCAGTTATTCTTTTTTTAAAAGGAGATATGGTGTCAATTCAAGTCCACAATATAATTTGTTTTGTTTTTGGATTATTTCCGGAGAAAGGAGAGTAACAGCAAATGAAATTTTCATTCAAATTGGTATGGGAATTTGAAGCTCTCGATGATCCTGCTGCAAAGAAGATAATAAAAAAAATAGAGGAGGAAGTTTCAAAATTAAATAATATTCAAAAACCAACAAATATTATTTTAAGTAATCTTGATCGATCAACTGGAAATATATTGAAAAGGTAGAGAAAGTTTCAAGGGGGAGTGAAATGCAGCAATCGGTCGGGTTTAATGGGGTTGGGATTCCAGTATGTCTGTTGGATCTCAAGAACACTCTGAAAATCAGGGTGTTTGAAAAAGAAGAACCAAAAGAAATTGCAGTGAAAACTTTTGAGGAATACCTTTCCTCAATGAAAGTTACCAGATCAAATACGGAAAGTATTATCAATGCAAAAAAAGCGTTAGATAATGTAATTTCCGAATCCTTCATCGAGTGGAGAAAAAGACTAGAAGAGATGCTAAAATGAGTATTTGCCCATGGTGTAAAAAAGAAGAAGCAACAAAAGAAATAAAAGTTTCCAGAGGAGGAGTAGAAAAGATATGTGATACATGTTATTATGCACATAATCTAATCTACAAATCTTATGATAAAAACAGGAGTGTAGAGATCTGTTTAGATGATGGCGGATTGCGTTGAAGGTTGGGAGATTAAAACCAGCTGGAGATGGCCGTCGTCTGGAGTCAGCCTCCCTTAGAGCCCGAAACTTTTGTTAGGGATTGGGATCGGTGTTGGGTGTTGAAGCTAGCCGGGAAACCGGAGGTGGAGCTCTTCCGAGACAAAGCTGGCGAAAAGGTCAAGGATAAACCCGCAGACCTCACTCCGTGGATATGCTGCACGGAGCCTCGAAAGAGGCAAAATCAAATAGTTTAACACTTCCATCTTTTGAATCCATCTGATTACGAAATCCGATAATGGCTAGCCCAATGGATCGGAATAGGCAGATGGTGGAGTTATGCTGCCTTTTATTGGGACCGCCCACCTGCGATCCCATGGTACCACATAAAAGGAACAACAGTCATAGCGAAAGGCGTAAGAAATAAGTTACATCCTATTATATAGAATAGGAAATCGCCCATGCCGCAGATGTAACTGTGCGGCCCCTCTCTCTTTTTTTTAAAAAATTTTGACAGGAGAAAATATGAATTTCATAATCACTGGTGGTCCAGTCCATGCATATTTAGATTCAGTTAAAATTATCACCAATAAGTTTAAAGGAAAATTAATGCTAAGTTTTATTGGTGATTTATGGAACTTGATGCTCAAAAAGGGATATAATTCGGAAGAATTTATTACATATATAACCACTAATTTAAACCAAGTAGAATCTCCTTGGAATACAATATATCACAATGGGTTTGAAGACTATCGTGAAATTTTGATAGATTTGGCAAAAAAAGATAATAATTGTTTTATACTGGGAGCTGCTGTTGCAAATCTAATTCCGTCATCCCCATGGAAAAATAAATTTCCAAGTCATGAATATTCAGAAAATGATATAGTGAATATTCCATTCAAAATAGCTCCAAGAATCATAAATGAAATTAAAAGAATCAACAATAAAAATATTTTGTTTGGATTTAAATTATTGGATGCCCAGGATGATGAATTATTAAGAGCGGCATATTTAACATTAAAAGAATCGAAGGCAAATGCAATATTTGCAAATAATCCAAGCAATTTAAATAGAATACTTATTCTAAATAAAGAATGTGGAATTAAAGAAATTAGAAGGAATCAGTTGGCAGAATATATATTCCAGAATGCCACAAATCAATATTACAAATCAATACAGGAAGAACCAAGAAATCTAAATCCTAAATGGTTGGAAAAAATAAATAAAATAAAAAATAAATTTTCAAAGGAATTTATAGAATCAAATATTGGATTTAATACCTCACATGGTTGTATTGCTATTAGATTAAATGATAATAAATTTTATACCACTATCAGAAATAAAAATAGAATTGATTATATTGACAAATTAATTATGGTTGAACATGTTGATCATGAAAATAGAGTTGTATTATACTCATCAATGTTCGATCAAGAAAATACAAAATCACCAATAAATTCTCCATTGCTATATAGAATTTTTGAAACAAATAGAAACGTTGATCATATAGTTCATTTACATTTAAATATTAATGAATTAAAATCGTTAGAATATGCGCCATCTGGAACTTTAAGAGATTCTTTAAGAGATGAATCATTGATTAATTCATCCTTCAATATAAATGAACACGGTGCTTATTTACTGTTCAACAAAGAGGGAAATCTAATATGAACAATTTAACTTATGAACAATACGTAATTTTATATGCTAAATATCTTGATAATAAAAATTTTGAAAGTATTCTCGGAGATACAATTAAAAGAAAAAAAGACATAGTGTGTTTAGATTTATGTGGTGGAACTGGAGATCTATCTGAATTTTTATTAAATAAACTACAGACCAAAAAAGTTTGGTATGTAGATGAAAATTCAAATATGATAAGATCATCTCTGATTCCACATAGACTTATCAAAATAACATATGCCAGTGTTAGGAATTTTATATTTCTTTTGAATAATTGGGAATATGATGTGGTCGTATGTAAGCAAGCAATCAACTATTGGTTTAACGAAGAAATTATAAAACAACTTCATAAATCAATTAAAAAACATGGAATATTAATGTTTAATACTTTTACAAATATTCCCGAAACATATTCTTCTAAAAAATATACATATAATAACAGAAACTATTTTGAATTAAACACAGTTTCAAAAAATAATATAATTATGCATACCCAACATTGTGAGGATTTAATTGACACAAATTCATTTCCATATATATCTGAAAAAGAATTCAAAGATGTATTAGAAAAGTATTTTAATATTGACTTAATAAAAATAAAAAATTCTGCATATTATATATGTAAAAAAATTTGAGGAGATCCAATGAGAGTTATAGAGTATCTGAAAAAATTTTCAGATATAAACGAAGGTTTAAAAAATCTTGAAACTGAATTTGGTATAACAAATAAATTATATGAAGATAGAGTTGTATTAAATTACGATCAAATTGAATCACATAAACATCGTTTCAATCCTATTGTCAGGGAATGTAGAGCATTGATTTTATCCATTCCAACTTTAAATATTTTATGTAGATCATTTGATAGATTTTTCGATCACGGAAAAGATAAAGAAGATTTTGATATCACAAAAAGTTATTGCACAATCAAAATTGATGGATCATTAATTAATGTATATCATGATGGAATAAGATGGCAATGTTCAACAAGAAAAATGGCATTTGCAGAAGGAACAGTGTTTTCAAACAATGACAAAACATTCAGAATGTTATTCGAGGAAGTGTTAGGAACTTCAGTTGATGAAATGTTCAAAAATTGGGCCGATATTAAATATACATATATTTTTGAATTAGTTTCTCCTGAAACAAGAATTATAAATCGTTATCCAAAAACAGCCATACATGGAATTGCAATAAGAAATAAATACAATGGAAACTATTTGAACTATTATGAAGCCGCCGAGATATTTGAGAAACATCTTCCGATGATAAATCCATACGTAAAAGGTCCAACATTTAAAAATATAGATGAAATACTAGAATCACTGAAATCTCTCCCATCATTAGGTGAAACATTTGAAGGTTATGTTTTTGTTTATGATGATGGGCATGGTGGACAAACAAGATTAAAAATTAAAAATCCAGCGTATTTGGCATTTTCAAATCTGAGATGCAATGGGCAATTGAATCCAAAGAGCATAATAAAAATTGTGTTATCATGCAATGAAGATGAATATCTTGCATCATTTCCAGAAGATAAACCATATTTTGAAAAATATATAGAATCCAGACAATATATGTACGATTCTATAAATAAATTGTCTGAAACAACAATGCATATTCAAGATCAAAAAGAATTTGCATTAAAGGTCAAAGACACACCAATTTCCTCAATCATGTTTATGCTAAGAAAAGGAAATGAACTTGGTAAAATCATTGATAATATGTCAGATAATGGTAAGATAACATTGTTTGAAAGGTTGGAAAAAGAGAGAGGTAAACATGTTTCGTAGTACTAATCCTGGAATTCTTAGTGATAGTTCTGAAATGAAAATTTTCAGAAGCAAAAACTACAAATACACTTTCAATAAAAAAACAGGATTCTTTGCAAGGTGGGGAAGAAACTCGGAGGATGATCCAAGTTTTGCTCCATTTGGACCTGAAATATTGGATATAGAAATATCAACGATATGTCATGGAATAAATAACAAGCCATGCTTACATTGCTATAAGAGTAACACGGGAACTGGAAAAAATATGACATTTAAAGTATTCAAAACCATTCTTGATAAAATGCCAAAAGTATTGACACAGGTTGCATTTGGTATTGGAGATATTGATTCCAATCCAGATATCTGGAATATATTTGAATATACAAAATTAAAAGGAATAGTTCCAAATGTTACAATAAATGGTTGGAATATAACTGATGAATATGCAAAAAACATTTCAAGTTTATGTGGAGCTGTAGCAATATCGAGATATGAACCAAAAGATGTTTGTTATAATGCGGTTAGAGAAATAACAAATCATGGAATGAAAAAAGTAAATATTCATATGCTGTTATCAGAGGAAACATATGATAAGTGTTTTGAATTAATAGATGATATCAAAACTGATGAAAGACTGAAAAATTTAAATGCTGTTGTATTTTTATCTTTAAAACCAAAGGGAAAAAGAAATAAATTTACCGTAATAAAGAATATAGAAAAATTAAAAAAATTAATAGATTATGCTTTTGAAAAACATATAAAATTTGGATTTGATTCCTGTTTTGTTCCAAATTTTCTCAAGTGCATAGAAGAGCATGAAAATTTTAAGATGTACGATTCTTTAAGTGAAGCATGTGAATCAAGTTGTTTTAGCAGTTATATAAATGCAGATGGAAGATATTTTCATTGTTCATTCACTGAAGGAGAAAAGGGATGGGAAGGAATTGATGTTGTAAACTGTAAAGATTTTTTGAAGGATGTGTGGTATCATCCTGAAACAATCAAGTTTAGAAATTTACTGATAAATCAAAAACATGATATAAGCAAGACTTGCAGAGCTTGTCCTATTTTTGATTTGTATTAGGAGGATTATTGAAAATTCGTTTGGATTTTGTAAGTAATAGTTCATCGTCGTCATATATTATTGATGAAACCGGATGTATAGAAAGTGGATATGATGCGGGACTTGATGATTTTGATTTGGTAGAATGTGTAAATGGACACATTTTGGAGGAAGACCATGTCATAAAAAATGATGATATGGAGATTGATGATTTTGATGAAATTCCAAAGGAATATTGCCCAATATGTCAAATGAAAACAGCATCAATATTTGATGTCTATAAGTATGCATTTAAAAAATTAGGAATGTCATATGAAGAATTAAAGAAAGAAATGCTAGAAAATTACTGCAATTATGAGGAATTAAAGAAAGATCTTTCTAAAGTAAAAATAATTTTGCCTGGAGACTAAATGAAAATAAGAATGGATTTTGTTTCCAATAGTTCATCGAGTTCGTTTGTATTTGCAGGATATGTTTTTACGAAAAATGAATACAAAAAGCACAAGAAAAAAATAATTCAAACAATTAAAAATTTTGATTTAAAATCAATAAATAGATTTGGTACAAGTCAGCTTTATATTGATATTGGACGAGATGACGAGGATATTCATATTGGTTGTTATAGCAGCGAGAGTGAATACGCAATTTTGGAATTAGAAGATGTTGAACAAACTATTAATGAGTTAAAAAAATTAAAAATTGAAGTTGGATTTGAAAATTCATTGAAAATTCAAGGTGGGAGTTATAGTGATGAATAAAGGGAGAATAAATGAAAATAAGAACTGATTTTGTTTCTAACAGTTCATCAAGTTCCTTTCTTATAGGAATTCCAAGTTCATATCTTAAGGAAATAAAAAAGAAAGGTGCTGAAGCAGTAAAAAAATACTTCTTTAAAGATGTTGAAGAATTAAAATATTATGATCATGTAATATCAACAGATCAAGCATCTGAAATATTATTTGAAGAAATAAAAAATGCAAAGATTGCGAAACAAGAAGAAATATTGGATCTTATTTATAATAGTTACATGATTGGTGATTATATTGATCCAGAACTAAAAAATCGTCATTTTAATAATAAACTAACCGATGTTGAAAAAGATGAAATGGAAAACAAAGAGAACGAAGAAAGAAATAGATTATCAAAAATATTTTGGAAAAATCATACAAAATATGATTATGAAAACACCAAATACATCATAATAGAATTTTCGGATAATCAAAGTGAAGAAGAATGCGTATTAGAGCATGGACCAACCTTTGATAATTGTTGTTGCACAATAAAAACTTTACGATTTTCACATCATTAGGTGGTGGCATGAAAATAAGAACTGATTTTGTTTCTAACAGTTCCAGTTGTTCATTTATTGTAGGATTTTATAAAGAAGATTTGAAAAAAATAAAAAGCATAAAAGATTTGAGAACATTCATGTATGGCAATAAAAATTATATAGAACACGAGGGAAAAAAATTGTCCACTGTTACAGCAGCAGAAATAATATATAACAAAATAAAATTCGGGCCAGAGCCGGAAAGTAAAATTATTTTGGCTATTGAAACATCCAATGAATTGCATAGATTTATTGATTTTGAGGATATGAATGTTGGTGACGATGAAAAATTAGATAATTATTACAAAGAAAGAAAAAGATTAGCAAAAATATTCTGGAAAAATGTCAAGGATGATTATGAACCAATAAAATACTATGTATTCCAATTTTGGGATAATTTATGCCAGAAGACAAGTGATGTGATGTCAAGTGGAAAAGAATTTGATCATACAAAAGTCGAACTGATTGAATTAAATTAAAACAATGAGGAGGAAAGATGAGATCCGTCGTTTCTATGTTCAAAGAAAGACTAAATGATTTGAAGAATTATCTACAATCCAAAAAAAGAGATTGTTATACATGTAAACATTTTGGTCACTACATAGAAACGAAATGTGGGGATCAAAAATTAAAAAAGGAAGTGAGTTACACCCATATATTCAGATGTTACAATACAAAACAAACCGATAATTATTTTAACAATCCAAAATCAACAAGCTGTATATGCCATGAATTCAGGAGGGTATCAAACGATGATGTCTGAAGAGAAATGCAAAGGGTGTAGTTACTTCTCTTCTGGAAATTGTAATCGCTGGGGTAAACCTATTCCAGTTAAAGAAATAGAATCGGAATTAACTGAGGAAGAATTCTTAGTTATGAAATGCACTGAAAAATGATTCACAAAAGAGAAGAAGAATATTTTTATCTTCTTCTCTTTTTTCTGGAGTAAAAAATGATTAAGTTAAAAATTCTCGGTTCTGGGAGTGCTTTTTGCAACCCACAACATAATTTCAATTCAATGATTCTTGTTCAATTCAAGTGTGCAGGGGAAGGAACTTATAGAAACTTATTGTTGGATTGTGGTTCTGATTTCAAAGCTGCATGTTTTCATCATGGAATTCGTCCAACGGATATAGATGCAGTTTATGTTTCACATTTACATGGAGATCATATTGGTGGTTTGGAATATTTGGCGTTTGCTTCATATTTTATGCCACCGTATAAAAAACCAAAATTATTTATTACATCCGCACTTATAAAACAATTATG